>WLWI01000795.1_pt1 | contig 27954 bp, 12 predicted proteins | sample 6701501 | NCBI WGS metagenome assembly WLWI01 (sample SAMN12718690, study PRJNA515312) | sponge metagenome | isolation source: marine sponge | host: Mycale hentscheli | place: New Zealand: South Island, Marlborough, Capsize Point | collected 2014-11-01 | reverse complement strand
AGCTCTCACCTACAAAAACAAAAGACAATCAATTTTAGCACACAAATACAAAATTACTTTCTTACCTCATTTTCTTGAGCAGTGGTAACTTTTGTAGTACCAAATTTGAGCCAATCTGACTATTTGAGTTTACCAGTCACTGTTGACTAGCTCTTAGCTACAAAAAAGAAAGGCCAGAGTTAATTTTGCTTATTTAGCTAACAAATATGGAATTGCGTACTTATCTCAGCTTCCCTCGAGAAGTAGTAGCTTCCATAGCATTAATACTACTACGGCATTCTGACTACCAACGGCTCTTGACAACCAACAACCGGCACTCCGTATCCCCCCATAATACGCGAAGTTTTGAAATTAAGTCTGGAATAGGGTCTTCAATGCCATAGTAACCTGTCGAATCGACTTTTTGTGTCTTGAAAACAAGCGTTTTAGCAGGAATTTTCTCACACTTTGGAGCTTAAGTATAAAGTAAGGTTTGCTTAATGCTGTAGTTTCAGAATAAACTGGAGTCAACCTTGTTTTAGCAGAAAAACGTTCCCCGCGCGCGCGTTTAAAGAGCATACGTACCATCCATACATACATACATATATATATAACATATACCCGATTTTGCATTATCCACCCCTAATACTGTCTCGCTCGCTTCGCTCGCTCGCCAATAAATAAACTGACATCCCCAATTTTCTATTGTGTTACCCCTGTAAGTGTCTCGCTCGCTACGCTCGCTCGCCAAATATATATATATATATCGCGAACTCATTAGAGAGTCAGCTCTGCTCGCTTCGCTCGCTTCGCTGAATTATTAGACAGATGACAGACTGGGCGTGGTTCAAATTCTTAGTTGCGGCACAATATTCGGGTGTACACTGCCAGTTGGAATTGCTCGGGGTCTAAAAAAAATGATTATGATAATAGCAAAATTTTAGATATAATTTAGGTCGCCAAAATATCATCATTAACATTTTTTTCAGTTTTAGGCATTTTTGAGATTGGTGTTAATAATAATGTTTATGTAACTTAACTAGTAGTATAGCGCATAAATTACCCTTTCAAAAATGTATGGGGAAAATGGTGCAATTGAAATCGCACGGGGAAAGTGAAAAAAAAAATTGCCTCAGTTGTGAATTTAGGCATCAGCTACAACTACTAATAACCAATTTATTATAATGCTATTTGAACAATACTAATATATAATAGTGCCGCATAACAAATGCCAGCTTTTTAATTACCTTATGCTCATTAATAATAAATAATTTGAGCCATACTAAATGAATGTCATAATTGAAGGAGCTAGCAGCATGTATTGAATTTCAGATATGAAACAAAGGTTCTACAAGCAAAATAGCTATACATATTGCATTTTGTTTCAATATCAAAACAATAAAGTTTTGTTTTTGTAAAATAATTAGTTAAAAAAAACAGTTGCAAAGTTTTTGTTTTTACAAAATGGTTACTTCAGTAACTAAACATAACACTTAGTAAAGTGTCTATTTTTACAGAACAGCTAGTGATGTTATTGTTTTTACATAAATGGTTACTGTGACAATAACAATCACTTAGAGGCACTGGTCTCAAAAATGAATTGGTGTATTTTGTGTATCTACTAGAAAGTTGTTCTTATGGTGTATAATAAGAGAATAAAGCACATCTATTAGAATTAGGGAGCAATTAAAACTAAAAGTGGCACAAATTCTCTAAACATAATATTCCTGTAGAGGGTCAGAGGCAATCTATCTGCTAGCAAACTAAATAATATTTTGCTATTGAAGGAGATTCAGTAGCTAAGTTCAAAATTAAATTTTAAAAATCTCCACTTCTGCCCTTTCAGTTGTGAAATAGTTGAACAGTTCTTGACTGATGAGTCTAGGTTAGTCCATTCAGCAGCAGGGTTTTATTTAATGTGCAATAAGACATCTTAGATGATCCTAATTGTTTGTCAAACAAGATACCCACTAGATACCTATTAAAGCTGCTTAGGATTCTGCCAATGATCTACTCTTTTAGACATTAAAATTTACTGACAGTAAAAGGGGGAAACAAGGACATTGGTATTGACATTCAGAAATATAGCTGTGATTATGGTTTTCATGCATCAGGAAAAAAAGTAACCTTGGGGCAGTTAAGTTCTTTCTTCAATACTATACAATGTTCCAACTATTAGCATTAACATCATTAGTAACTTAACTGTCCATACCATTCACTCTCAGTCCTCCAGCGGAATACTATTACAATGACTCGTATCCTGACTGCAGGCATTGTAAAAATGGAAAAATACAACACACATAATTCACATATTGTTACTGTCCTCACAATCCACCAATAGTCACACTAAATATTGTACAAAAAAATATTTACTATGCTAACAATAATGTAACAGTGCAAGTAAGTCAGAGTCATCACTGGTGACATCAGAAGCATTAACATTTGCATTGCTCACATAGGTATAGGTGGGAGTAAGGGGCACTGGAAGTACGATGTGAATGGGTTAATCCTTAATTATTTAATTAATATACTCATAACAGGCACAAATATATTTGATTGAAGATACATTCCATCAAGCAGAGTTTTGTCCTTATCTTGTTATGCCCCCACCCCCTACCCCACCCCCGTTAAGAAATTTGATTTGAAATATTATCAGACACTGCTTGAGCTTTAAGGAATCTGGCACTTTTGTTATGCCACCTTTACTGCTTCTGATGAGCTGTTATTTGATCTATACTGGGTATTTTCTTCTGCCTCAGACTCATCAAACTTTGCTAGTTATTTATAACAAGTACACTGGCTTCAAACGAAGACCAGATGTTTCACTATCTGTTATATCTCCATGGTGAAGGCTTCTTAAATAGTAATTATTTCTGGGTTATATTTTCACATAAAACTACCAGAAAATGCCAAAAAACGAGAAATATTTTCATCATGCTTGCCCTTTAATTCTGATTATAGTTGGGCTTAATTTTCAACATATTGTTCAAACTATTATGTTGCTAAAGTAGCTGTCAAAAACACAACAACACAAAATGAATACACAAATTAAACATTGATTGATGTAATTATATATTGCATCACAAACAGGAGGTTGTCATAAAATTTATACAACAGAGTACTGGGGCCTAAGGAGAGTAAAAATTGTATACAGACAGAATAATGTGGTGCAAAGTTTTATGCCATGGCTCTAGGCTGTAGAAAACACACAAAAACCATTTTTTATTGGATAATTCATTTAGTAACTTCCTTTGGAGATGATATTGACCTCAAATTGAGCAATCTGAGTAGACAGCCTGAATGAACCTTTGTTAAAGATTATGCAGTAGTACACTACACTCACTTGCTACAAGTAGCTAAGAAACATAAGGAAAATATAAAATTTTGTATTATTATACAACTGTGAACTCTATGCAAGATTGATGAACTGTTAAGAACATCAACAGTAGCCACATAAGAATTCTCCAGTTTGTAGATGTTCAAGCTTGCTTTATTGGCTTCACCTGTCTGCCTGAACAAAAAACATTCTTGCATTCTGAAACTGAATATTCTTTGCTTTCTTACAAAAACAAATTGTGTAGAACAGCATTTTGTAGCTAATACACACCATTGAGTATAACTAAAAATTTCACAATTGAATTATTCAATGCTTAGCCCACTGGTAACATAGCGCCACTCTCCTAGGTTAACTCAATTCTATTCGTTGTTCCCAGTCATCCCGTGGAATAATTACGCCTCATACCTAGACTGGGCGTTGTTCAAATTCTTAGTTGCCAGTTAGAATTGCTTGGGGTCTTTAAGTCCTCTGTTTATGGAATAGTCCTCCTTGGTGACCCACGATGCATCAGGTAGGCTAAAGGTTTTGTTTCGTAGCAGCTTAGCCAGATTTAACCAGGCTATAATTACTTAATTATAAGGAACTAAGTGACATGTGTTATGGAGATACTCATTAAGGTTTAAGAACAATCAGCTATACGAAACGGCTATAAACTACCAGGATGTCGGAAATCTATAGCGATATGTATATGATGAAGAGGAAAGAATTTAGATTGCAGTTTTCATATCTACCCTTCCTCTGTACAAATCATATGATATGAAGTGAAAGGTTCTGAGAACATAATATTACAAAAAGCCTGTTCATTCCATTGCAGCAGAAAGTAAATAGTACACTGAGTAGTGCAATTTATGTAGATTATATGAGTTGGCCCTTTGCCAAGCATGTTTGGAAGAATATTTTCCTAATAGAAGTCAAGTTTGTACAGTACCACAATTGTCAAGGATTAAAATGAATTACAATTAAACTCCTGGACTTAAATTTATCTAAACTTTGGTTAAGATGCTTACCATTAAAGTTTGATGTTTGCAAAACATATTTTAGATCAGAGAAAAAGTATAGCTTTTAAATCTTACCACTTCATGAAACCATTTCCTTGAAGCTTAATGTAAGATTATATTACATAAAATATGTCATATGTTATGTGTTATTATAATAAGAAGATAAGGTCATTGCATCAGAGATTGTTATGTAAACATTAGATGTCGATAGAGTTTTTGTAATAATAATTTAGTTAATAATAATTACTTAAGGTTAATTTATAAAAGTAGCCAAAAAGCTAATGTTTAATGAACAGGATTGCATTGGCAAAATGAAATACATGAAAATTAAATACATGAAATAACAAGATAGTGCAAATTGAGCTGTTCATGTTCTTATTATCTACTAACTTAAAAAAAATATCTACAGGATATGTAATTAATCCTTTGTTCTTATGCTTGAAATAGATAATAATTGTTGTGATCATGTCCTCATTGCTGGCTTCAAGCTTATCTCAGAGTAAGTCCTATGTTTACTGATCTACATTCAAGAACCAATAGAGTTATATTATTGGAATTTTTTCCTTCAATTAAACTTATCAATTCAAATTTTTTGTCAAATTTTGTTTATTTTTATGTCATGTAATATCTATAGTTGTGTGTATATAATATGTACACATTTAATAATACTCACAATAATGACTAGGAATGCCACGGAGACAATTTTATTTTCTGCTTTAGATTTTGAAAGGAAAAGAATGGTTAGTATTGAGACTTAAGCTAAAAGGTGGAGACTGTTAATTGTATTTGCCAAATAAAATAGAGAACCTATTGGAAGATGCAAGGTCCAGAATATTACATGAATTCACATGTTAGGTCATCTAATCGACTTGCACTAACTTAATGTGAAAATTAGCATTACGTGACACCATAGACTTAGAAAGTGCTCAAAAGCCTAAAATTAAAATAAAAGTTATAAGCTTTTTTTATGAAACAAATCAGGAAGTGTGATATCCAATATATTAGAAAAATTTTTTTACAGTTATATTAAGTGATTGTTCCAACCCATGGGGCAAACATTTTTTAATAAAATCATTTGCAATAACAACTTTCATAAATTGTCTAAATTCTAATGTTTAACAATATTATTTTCATGAAGTGCATTTGTTTATGTGCTTTAAATGGCAATGAACAGTTTTTCCAGGTTCCTATGAAGTGAATCATCCTGCTATATCAGAGAGAGGGTCATCTGCCACTGGTCATTGTTCTGATGTGTCAGATTCTGGTAGAGTATGTAATACTCCACGTAGTAGTGTTTTATTTGATGGTGTTATTCCCACACTAACTGGACTAGATGGAGACATGTGGGCAACTCAACTACTAACACTCAACACATCTACATCGTCTTCTTCTATGACATTTGACTTTAATACAGTATTTGATACAAATGGAGTTTCAACATACACTGGAGTAGAGCTTATTGAAATAGTCATGTTTAACTGTCCAGCCAGAGGAATAGGAGCCAACGTTACTCAAGTTCTTGGAGATAATAATCATATAGGAATTATGAATATACAACAATCCTGTAATAATCTTGTGAGAGTTTGTGATATTGCAGTGTCTACTACTGCTAGAATTATTACTCTGGTATTTGATACATCACTAGTAACATACATTGCTGAAATATCATTCTATAGTAGCTCAGCTCGTCAATGTACAATGCCTATTGGAGAATTACCAAACACTGTTGAACACACCATGACAACTACATTGTACATTGGTATGTAATCTGGATAGCAAATAATTTTTTAGTTACTACAATGTAACATTCCTATAACAGTCATTCATATTTGCTGAAAATTAAAAATGCATTTGTAATTTTAAATATCAGCAAGCATGAGTTTTGCTTAGGAATAGCTTGTAGTCAGACATAATAATGCCTAACTAATACAATTTGATGAATAAACATTTGTATTTAGATACTTCAGCTACTGATCATTTGACTACTGGTAAGAAATACAACAAAAACATACTTTATTTATGTATTATTTTTTAATGATATTAAATATTAACAATATTTTGATGAGAGTCAGTGTTGTCTCCAGTGTTACTACTAATACAATAATGTCTTTTGTCATAAAATAGAAATAATTATGATAACACCCACATAGTAACATTTTGAATATTTTTAAATAAAAAGAACATGCTATCTTAACTTCTATTTTACAGGTTATAAAATATAAATTGTTTATAGTAGTTCTTATAAACTCTTAATAATGAAAAAATGATGTAGAATATACTTGTTGTTTCTTAGTGAACTATCAAATACAAGCCACTTATAAACCTTAGCCATTCAATTAATACTAATGTTAATGTAATTGAAAAAGCTACTTAAACTAAAATTTGTATTATAATTTTTATGTTCATATTTGTTTAGATGATGATGGTTCTAATGTAAACAATTCTGTGATCAGCACTACTGTTAATGCTACACCAAATATTTCCACACAAAATGAGACATGTGTGACCAGCAAAGAAAGAGTAGCAGAATCAGATGTATAGTCTCCCAGTTAGGTATAAAATTGATAGTTGAACTTGGGTTAATCAAATAGATTAAAGACATTTCTAAATAATTATACATAACTATATAGGTTATATACATTATATTAAAATCAGTATAGCATATTATCAAATTTTGCAATCATTGACAATGTAAGCAATAATATATTATTACTTAAATATTATATGTACTATATTAATTATCCTGATAGACAATAGCTAGCTAAAACATATTATAATAGCACAATGGAGCAACAAAAAAATGTATATAATATATTATTTATTTGTAGCTGCAGGTAGTGTTACTTCATTCATAGTAGGAAATATCACTGGAGCCATTGGAGGCATACTTATACTACTATTAATCTATTATATTACCAATAAAGCACATACTCATAGAAAATCTAATAATAAAACTAACCAAGTTTTATACGATGAAATTAATACTAGCAAAGAAGTGAAATCTGCACAAGATGTTGAGCTACAAAGTAATTATGCCTATGGCCAATTGAGCTGAGTAACTTGTAGTGGCCATTATATATGAAAAAATAACATTATTGAATATGCATATTTATCAGTAGTTTAGTCGCCAAATATAACAATGGAACTTATTATTATTGTCATTCGTTTCTGTGATTCGTCAATAAAAAATATCTTAATGTATATAAATTATAGTTTTGTCTAAAATATACATATTATTTTTAGCTAATGTAGATTAAATCATTGTGTGTATAAATGCCTACCACTATGTACAATATGCACAATTCAAAGCTCTCAGAATTAGTCTCCCAAATTACAGCTAATACTTCAAGCTGATGAAGGCAACACTAGTGTAATTCTTGATAGAGATAGTTACAATACAAAGGCCAATGGACTTCCTGTTGCAGAAGAGTGATTACTATGATTATTCAATATCTTGAGTCATGGACATAGTAAACTAAATGAATTCCTCTTCCAAACAACATCCAAACATCCAATTCATAATTGAAAGTAGAACAGAACAACACACTAACTTTTCTATATGTATCTGTTCACAGAGAAAATACCAAATGTATAACATGAATACACAGGAAAAGTTCCAACACTGATCTTTACTTAATTACAATTACAACCACTATCCAAAAATTAAATCGGGTGTGGTAAAGGCTCCCATTGACAGAGCTGAATCCATCTGCAGCCAACAAAATATTAAAATCAGATATTGAACATCTTAAATTTGTTTTTCACAACAATTCATACCCAAATGATATAGTAGAAAGGGCCGGGCCCTAGAGAAGAAATATAAAACTCACAATTGTGACTATGATGACAAAATTATTACAACTTTTGTAACACCTAACGTCAGATAGTGAGAAAATAGGACTTTATATAAAAATTAAATATAAGAACAGCCTTTAGTTAAAAAACAAGACCTGGTCAGAGTCACAAAGATAATTTCTCCAAATAATATCAATGGAGTAGTCTACTTGATCGAGTGTGAATGTAGATCATAGTTCACACATTGCTGTTTGAGCTGTCATACTATTATCAGTATTACTTATTTTGACTGTGTTCTTGACATTAGTGTCATTTGTAAGTATATCTAAGCACAAAAAAATCACAAACATTTGTGATACTATATATAACATAACTCTTAACTTGTGTATTGAATTATGTATCAATGACAAATTACATTATTATTTTGCTAGTATATAGTAGTATAGGATATTATATTTTTGTGGACTTAATCAATATGGTGGGGAAATCATAGGAACTTCAGGTCTGTATATCACACTTTCACACACTCCCCCACAACAATATTTCGGAATTAACAGCAGACATAATAGTGTTATGGTTGCCCACATCAGCACATTCTGCAAGTTATTATAACACATTAACGATGTTATTGCTTCATGGAGCAATCCTCACAACAATGGGTTCCCCTGTGTCTGTAACTATAGCTAACTTAGTAATGGAAGAAATATTGGAGGAGTAAAATTGTATGTGGTTAGCTCCTCCAATATTTTAGAAAATATGTGTGCACACCAATGACATTATAGACTTGGTTGATGACTTACTGATTCACTTAAATTTTCTATCAAGCCATCTATCAATATCACAGTTGAATGAGAATGCCAAAATGAAGGGCTCTAGAAATCGGTCAAAAGGACATCAATGAGCACTGAAATTACTAAACATCAGCACATCTACAGTTAGTCAACATGCAAATCAACAACATCATCACATTGACTGGAAGAATGTGAAAATAGTAGATCACAAGCAATAATTGCACAAGAGATTTTATTCAGAGTCTTGGCAAATCAGAATGAGTAACCATCAAGGAATAGGGATACTTGATTGTTGCCTCCAGTATATATAACTGTCAGACAAAAATGTAGCTTCTGTATAGCTAAAGCTTTCTTATGTTATAGCTTTGTCATGAGTACATACTTTATTATAGATCTGTCATAACAACAAAGATCCTAAAAATTGAACTACAGAATATATGAAATAAAATAGTATCAGACATTCTTATACATAGAAGGAGCTACAACCGATAGGTATAAAACACTACAAAATGTATGGGTACACCAGAGGCCCATGATTTCAAAATTTACTTTTATATTTAACTTTCTGTACTCAGATAAACATATATTTATCTTTTAATGAACAAGCAAGCATGAATGCCTATACAACCTACATTTATTTCCCTACAAACAGTATTGCTGTTAATACTAGAAGATGTAAATGTGTTGATAGTTTGTAGTTGAGTAGATCACATGTCTCCATCTAGTTCAGATAGTGTGGGAATAATACCATCAAGTAAAACACTACTACATGGAGTATTACATACTCTACCAAGATCTGAAACAAATCTGATAAACATTATACCTATCCTGACATAATTTGGGAATTCTCTTAATTAAGTCACACGTGTTATGTTTCATACCAAATGTACGTATACATCATAATTTCCTCTTAAACTATTAAGGAGTAAAATTTGATATAATTAATTTCTATTTCAGTGATAGTTTTATTGGCATAACTTTATATTTTTAGGTAAATTAATGTACAAGCACCCTAAACAGTTGCATATATTTAATATTTTGTACATTTCTGATTTATCTTGAAGAACATAGACTTTATAACTATTGACGTAATGCACATTAAGAAATCAAATGTTCTTATATACTCACTTCCATTTTGCTTAGCAAATATAATTGCAGGAAATCAAGAAATAGAAATACTTATTTCTACAACTTCAATTTAGACTATGCAATGATACTGTATTATAAATATGTGCATATTTACTAGAATAGCTTATTCTGAGACATGATAGGAATTATTTGGAAGCCATAGACTTCAATAACAATCTATTTGAGATGAAGGTTTTCTTTTATAGCTTAATATGTCAACAGCACAAAATGTGCACACAGCATATAAAGTTAAAGATTAGATTTTGTTTTGATTTCGTCAATCATTATTATAATTTCAAACAAAGTTTTCTTGGAAGACTTACAGATAGTATTTTAATTTTATATGTTGGTAGCAGTGTGTAGATAGGAAGGGAATTTTTATGAGGTCTATCGCTGCTAGTGTTTGTGGCATATTTTCTTTACTTTCAACAAATTGTTTTTGCTATAACTACTGTTAAAGAAATAACATGTGAACGAATACAACAACACCAAATTGAACGTGTATTATGAAAAGTAACAAATAATAGCACAGAAATAGTACTAATTTGCATATGTAGCCAATGTACAAAATATAATATTGATGTTGTAAACAAAACATTATATTGAATAAATATCATCAACAAAATTATAAATATTATTTAATACATAAGTAGTCTACTATTCATTTTTAACTTTGGAAGATGCACAGACCAAACATAGCCAAAACCATTAAGATTTAGTGAGGATGTCTGTTATATTAGCTGCATATTTTCTATAAGAAACATAACATTCTTTATTCTCGAAACGGTGTAGTTCTCTAGTTATTGAATATCAGGTGGCCAGAGTAGCCACACTAATGTTTTTTAAACCAGAGTCAAACTTTACTACTACAAAAATACTATCTACCTATATATCACACTACCGACAATTATAGATGCAGGGTTTTCAACTGTATGCCTCAATTTATGGGTACTTCAAGGTTCATACTTTAAGCAGTGGCAGGAACATGAAATAAATATAACCAGTAACTGGTCCTTAATCATTAATTATATCTTGTACATCAAGTAGTGCTTAATTGTGTATTTAATCACTCACTAATTCAGTTTATCATAGTCAAAATTAGTTGTTGAAGTTGTATTATGTCCTGTGTAAATTTTGACTTAGAACGATTGAACTTCCATAGCTTATTGATTAAAATTTATTTAAGCTAAAATTGTAGGGATCACTATGGTATTTAGCTCAGTAAGCCAAATATATCTAATAGTATCTATTTATGTGAATCTTTATAGTGTGTACACTATGAAATATATACGCACAGCGTGTTGCTAAATGTCAAGATGCAGAGGAGTACGAAGCGGGGGAGGATCCCCCAATAATTTTTTTGGCAAAATCAAATGTGATTTTATTGCATGAACACCAGCAAACCACAAAACACAATGCCCTTGGAGCCCACCTATGTCTATTCATCTTCCTACACTACTGAGAATGGTATTATATGTCGGTGGCTGAGAAGGAACATTCTAGTCATACTACTGTCATGATTTGAGACTGGTGTTTGGTATATACCTGCTTTGAGTTGTGCCACTCTTGAATGCTTGTTTAAATACATTATGCACTATTTGGTTTATTGTTGTTGTAGCTGTTTCCTATTCTTAATTTTCACTATTACATGCGCCACCACATATTTAATAACTAGCAAGCAATAATGTACATGGATTTTTTTTTGCACCACATGGATTGAAAATCCCAGCTAGAATGTTGCTATAAACATCTTTGTTATCTGGTATATCCACTGGGGTTCAATTATCTTATTTGAGACACTTAATTTATGAGTTGGTAATGGTTGTATTTGCAGTGTTTCAGTTTCATGGTTACATTAGTATTAGTTAGTATTAGTTATTATGGAGGTGTAGGCTAAAAACACAAAATCAGCTTATTTTTCTGCTGATTGCTTCACTTTTCACAAGATGTTCAGTTGGATTGCTCATAGGTGATGGCAACTTTGCTCTGGGCTGCTTAATGCAATCTCTATTGTAAACAACCATCCAAGTAGCTATTGCTGAAAGTTACTGTGGCATGATCAACCATTCCTGATTATATCATCACTAATTAACATTTGTATTATTCACATTGGCGTAAGGGGGCACTGGTGGCATGTGCCCACCCTCCCCAAAATTTGAACCTCTTATGCATTGCTATATATTAATTATAATTATTATACAGTCGACAGAATAATTAGACATTTTAAATAAGTTTATGTTCATGTGAATGATTGAATGAGTTCCTTAATTATTTTGAAGATAATCAATATATACTCATAATTGGCACAAATATTTTTGCATGGGGTACACTCTATCAAGCTGAGGTTTGTCCTTATCTTGTTATGCCCCACCTCCTATCCCACCCTAGTTAAGAAATTTGATTTGAAGCACTATTAGACTCAGCTTGACCTATAAGAAATCAGGTACTGCTGGTATACAACCATCTGCCTCTGATGAGCTGTAGTCTGATCTATACTGGCTGCTTTCTTCTGCCTCAGACTCATCAGATATTGCCAGCTAATTAAGACAAGTCCATTGGCTTCCTTAACAAACTAAACCAGAAAAAATTACTATTTAAGAAGCCTTCACCTTGGAGATATAACCAAAATCTTAATTACTTCCAGTTGTGGGTGGGGCTTAGCGATGATGCAGATAGGGAAATAGTGGGCTTGGTTTGTTAAGTTAGCCTATGTGTTTGTTTTAGTTACCTATACAGATAGTGGAACATCCGGGCTTATATTTTCACATAAAACTACAAGAAAATGCCAAAAAAAGGGAAATATTTTCATCATGCTTGCCCTTCAATTCTGATCATAGTTGGGCTTAATTTTCAACATATTGTTCAAACTATATATTTTGCTAAAGTTGTTGTCAAAAATAAAACACAAAATGAAAACACAAATTAAACATTGATTGATGTGAATATATATTACTGCATCACAAACAGGAGGTTGACATGAATTTATACAACAGAGGTCTTGGGCCTAAGGAGAGTAAAATGTTTATACAGACAGAATAATGTGGTGCAAATGTTTTATACCATGGTTCTAAGCTGTAGGAAACACACAAAAACCAATTTTTTATTGGATGATTCATTTAGTAACTTCCTTTAGTGAAGGTATTTACCTCTAATTGAGCATCTGAGTGGACAGCTTGAAGGAACCTTTGTTAAAGACTATGCAGTAGTACACTACACTCACTTTTTACAAGTAGCCAAGAAACATATAGGAAAATATCAAATTTTGGTTTATTACAACTACTTGGTGTTGACATTTGCTCTTAATAGATAGTATAGTTAAAGGAGATGCAAGAATTTATGCTTAAAATTGCATAAAGTGAATACATGATGATATTATGTTAATTAATATAATTGAACCACATAAGAATTCTCCAGTTTAGATGTGCAGGCTTGCTTTATTGGCTTTATCTGTCTGCCTGAACAAAAAACCATTCTTGCATTCTGAAACGAAACATTCTTTGCTTTTGTACAAAAACAAATTGTGTAGCATTTTGTAGCTAATACACACCATTGAGTGTAAGTCATAAACCAAGCGTCTCAAGGAAGTACAAATTTTCTTAAGTACATATTATATAGGCTGTATCTACAGAAGTGTTATGCTTACTGAACTAAAATTTCACGATTGAATTATTCCATGCTTTCCTCACTGGTAACATAACACCACTCTCCTAGGTTAACTCTATTCTATTCGTAGCTCCCAGTCATCCGGTGGAATAATTAACGCTTACCCAGACTGGGCGTGGTTCAAATTCTTAGTTGCGGCACAATATTCGGGCGTACACTGCCAGTTAGAATTGCTCGGGATCTTTAAGTTTTCAGTTTATGGAATAGTCCTCCTTGGTGACCTACTATGCATCAGGTAGGCTAAAGGTTTTGTTTCGTAGCAGCGAAGCTAGATTTAACCAGGCGATAATTACTTAATTGTGTTGTGGATATACTCATTAAGGTTTAAGAAAAATCAACTATACGAAACAGCTATGAACTACCAGGATGTTGGAAATCTATAGCGATATGTATTATTTGATGAAGAGGAAAGAATTTAGAATTGTGTTTTTATTATCTACCCTCCTTCCTCTGTACAAATCATATGATATGAAGTGAAAGGTTCTGAGAAGCCTGTTCCATTCCATTGCAGCTGAAAGTAAAGAGTACACTGAGTAGTGCAATTTATGTAGATTATATGAGTTGGCCCTTTGCCAAGCATGTTTGGAAGTAATTTTTTCTTAATAGAAGTCAATTGTGTACAGTACAACAATTGTCAAGAATAATAAGGAATTACAATTAAACTCCTAGACTTAAATTTATCTAAACTTTGGTTAAGATGCTTACCATTAGAGATTGATGTTTGCAAAAGATATTTTAGACCTGAGAAAGAGTATAGCTTTTAAACCTATCACTTCAGTACATGTGAAACCATTTCCTTGAAGCTTGATGTAAGATTAAATTATATATGGTATGTCATATAATGTTATGTGTTATTATTATAAGGAGATATGTACATGTATCCGAGATTGTTATGTGAATATTAGATGTGGATGGAGTTTGTGTAGTAATAGTTTAGTTAATCAATATAGAGTTAATTTCAAGAAGTAGCCAAAAAGCTAATGTTCATGAACAGGATTGCATTGGCAAAATTCAATACATGAAAATTGAATACATGAAACTATTTGCCTCTAAGTGATTGTTATAGTCACAGTGACCACGTATGTAAAACAACAACTTCACTAGCTGGTTTGTAAAAATAGACGCTTTACTAACTGTTATGTTTGGTTATTGAAGTAACATTTTGTAATAACAGAAAGTTCACAACTGTTTTGTTATTGAACTGACCATTTTGCAAAAACAATACTTTACTGTTTTGTTATTGAACAAAAATTCATTATATAGCAATTTCGCTTGTAGTTACATTACCATAAATAACACCACATCAAATCCTGTACTCTGCACTTCATAATATCCCCAATATTATGAGTTATTATTTAGTTACAACCTAGTCAACCTTGAACTGACGATATACTATAGTGACTAATGATGCATGACCTAACAATAACATTAAATTTATATAGACTAGTTCCTCTGGTATTAATTCATTTTATATGCAATCTTTAATCAACACTAGATATTTGGTGTTACCATTATGTAATCAAACCTATAAATTAGTTTAATGAACCTATTTTAAATATAAACATTTTTGTAGTCACTGAGAAATTGACACTGTTATGGCATATAAATTTATTTGTGAATGTTTAATTTTTTTTTTATAAATCTAGCTGTTTGTTCCATTTCAATCAGTCTATATTAATCTTGCTCATATGTGAGAAGGGAGGTACTCTTTGAAATAACAGATTTATATAAGAATGAAGATACACCTATTTAGTGTTGTGGTTGTTTTATAAAAATTAATTCACAAATTTCATTGAATCTCAATAAATACCTAAAAACTTACATAAAATGATATCTTGGAGACCTAGGAAATTGCAGCTGTAATAGATCATTCCAATTGAAACTGAGTTTATAATCATTGATTATATACATTTTTACTACTTCTTTCAACGTCAACTCTTTTAACCTGTGCTTTATTGTAGGTAGCAAGTGGAGCTTGAAGAACTCAGTTTTGGTGTTAAATAGGAGGTGCTGCATGGACAATCCAGTTTTAAGCCTATTGTCTCATTAGTTATTACTAAAAGATATTTAAAATGAAGAAACTACACGATATAAGCTATTAATTATATTATTCTCTATTGGTGTGGAAGTTGTAAAGGCTCAAAGTGGGTTGTTCAGACAGTTCTTCCTGGTAAACACCTCGTGAGTTTTTTTTACATCCCGTTTTACCAAAGTACAAACATATAATTTGAATACCGCAAAAATTTCTATTTTTTTTAACACTTTTGTTGGACATCTTAAAGTGTTAAATTCTTTGGTATTTAGGTAAATGTGCTTATTTTTAGCAATATGAATTCTACATCTAGATCAAACATTACAGTCTTTACATGAAGCCTGTAATATTATGCCTATTGGATACCTCAAACACGTGATTTTAATATTTTAACCTATTGAAAATATTGCTAAGTTTTAGCTTGAACAAAAATCTATTATATTTGGCAAAAACAAATTTGATCTTGTCTATTATTTCTTTAAATATCTCACACTATTTACTATTGTCTCCAAAATGTATACCATTCATCTCATTTTACAACGATTAACAAATTTATACTACATAATTACCATAATTATTGACACAGTATACTCATTACTACTCAGCAGTAATAATAACAATGTGACTATAACAGTTAAGAGTAAGTCAAGTGGTGAGTTAAATCAAAGAGTAATGACAATGATATGAATCAATAGAATTTTGTAGATCAGTAAATATAGGACTTACTCTGTGATGATAAGCTTGGAGCCAGCAAAGAGGTTATGACCACAATTCTGATCTATTTCAAAATTTCATTCATATATGCTATTCCTTAGATATATATCAATTATATAATCAACATCTGGAACAGCACATAGCTAACTGTAGCTAATAATAGATAATACTGTGCTAATTCAATCCTATTAATTTAAGACATGCTATTCTGTAACTTCATAAAACGAATATCATTGTATTTAAACTTGATCATTCCTAAACAAACTACTAATCCATGTGTTTAAGTAACAATCTCTGATATATTGTCCTGAACTTCTTATGATAATTCACAAACATTATTATGGCATCTTAATCTAATCTTACACAACAGCTCTGAGTAGCAATTGGCATGTAGTGATTACTTTACCAGATTTAAATTAACATTTGCTAGCAGTAGAGTTTAATGGCTAGTATTATGGAAATGCTAAACTAATGTTTTGGTAAAGCTATCTGCATATTTATATTGTAATCAGGATTTTTGAGATGATACCTAATCTTAATGATGGTGGTACTATACAAAATTAAGATAATATATAATCTATCAGCTTTATCTTACTCATTACCTCCATCTCATCTGACTGGCACTACTCAGTGAACTCTTCACTTCAATGGAATGAAATGAACAAGCTTCTTGTTTAATGTGTTGACCCTGTTCCGGTTATCCTCCACAAGGACACTAACATTAACACTTTACTTTAGCTATGTCACTCAGGCGTACTAGCTAGCTAACTCGTCCATCGTCGATGTTCGTCGATCGTCAATCTATCACTTTGTTTTGTATTTAAACTTTAGCTATTCTCATTTCACTTAGTTACGGAATTTGTTATTGACTCTGTTACTGTTCCTGCTGCTGTTCAGAACTCAATATATCCATCGTTGATATACCACCTGTTGGTCATCACACCAATCTTCCTACTTGGTAGTAAGGTGTATTTTACTGTATTATTCATAGCTTACTTATCTTATCTAATAAGGTATTTGAGTCTCAGGTTTTGTCTTAGTCTGGGTCAAGACAACCTTTATTCAGAAGGTCCAGTCAGTGGGAGAGCGAGTTAAGATTTACGACCTCTCTCTCTACTCTCCAACGAAGCTTCCAACGAATTAACGAATTGATTTAGCTCAACTGGAATTCTGACGGTAACACTCGCTAGTGGGTCTTCGCTACGCTGATCAACCCAACTAGGATTGATTCTGTCTGTGTAGTGCTTCAGTCTACATCAGGATCAGGTCCACTTGCTGGATAGTCCCGAACATTTGGTCCTTCGAGCCGGATACTGCTCATTTAAGTAACACTATTAGTCTAACTTGTTTATTCTTTGTTTTTTTCCCCGATTTCTGAAGCTCTGTCTGTGTACCATGACAACAAGTCATGATTTAGCTCGCCTGGAAGCTGAATTGCGGATGGAAGACATTGAATCTCTAAGACGATGACGGAGAAACAATCAACGAGATGCCACGAGGAATGAACGTTACCATAGCGACTGCATTGCACAGCCTCTGAAAGATTTAGATGCAGGTTCAATTGAACATCATCTCGAAAATATTGAAGCCAACATTTCAATTGCGGGACTGCTACAGAACGCCATTCTTCTCCACGTCAAGGAAGAACATGAGGAAAAAGAAGAAAACGAATACCACGAATATCATCACATGATGCTTGCAACGGACTTACTGCACAGCTCAACGCAACTCACGTCCATGAGCAGAGTAGTTTAGCTTGGATGTCTATCAATTCCCTCATTGTACTTCCAACTGTCACTGGTTACCGAGTGAAGCCTACTTTGGACGATCTCAACACCAAGGTAACCAAGCACACCCTCTAAAGGATCGTCCTGAACTTATGGACATCTTACAGGGGCTCTCTGGAGACCTCACCACACTGTAGGAAAGGTTTCACACAGACAACCCAGACGATAAGACTTCTGTCTCCAAAGTAGTCAAGTCAAGTGCGGTGTCCAGGTTTGATTGTCTCCCACACATTGAATTGCCTAGTTTCAACGGGGAGGACGGTGGTTGGCGTCCTTACTGGGAGAAATTCAACAACGCATTGGACAAGGATCCCTCACTCACGGACGTCGATCGACTCTCTTTCTTGCTCATGACCATAAGGATCAGGTCCTCCACTTGCTGGATAGTCCCGAACAGACCCTCTCACTTCGATATTAAATCCGATTTGGATAATAAGATGCAATTTTAAATCCTACTTACTCAAATGTTGCTTAGTTTATGAATTAAATAAAAAACATCATAATAAATAATTTATTAATAAGCATAACGTAATTAAATAGTTGGCATTTGTTATGGGGCACAATTATTATTGTTCTAATGTCATTATAATAAATTAGTTTTTAGTAGTTGCAACTGATGCCTTAATTCACAACCAAGGCAATATTTTTCACTTTCCCATGCAATTTCAATTGCACCATACATAACATTTACTAAAGTGTCTATTTTTACATAGCAGCTAGTGAAGCTTTTTTTATACATAATATGGTCACTGTGACTATAACAATCACTTAGGGCAAATGTCTCAAAAAGGAATTGGTATATTTTGAGTTTCTACTAAAAATTAGTTCTTGTGGTGTTCAATAGAGCACATCTATTAGAACTGGGGAGCAATTAGCACTAAAATTGGCACAAATCCTCTAAACATGTTCCTGTAGAGGGTACAGAGGCAATCTATCAGCCAGCATGCTAAATAATGCTATTGTGAAGGAGATTCAGTGGCTTAGTTCACAAATAGAAATTAAATTTTTTTCAAACATGATAAATAATTAGGTAGTGCTCTTATTATACTTTATGTATGACAAAATTAATTTAATAAAATCTCCACTTCTGCCCTTTAAGTTGTGAACTAGTTGAACAGTTCTCAACTGATGAGTCTAGGTAGCTAAGTCCATTCAGCAGCAGGGTTTTATTTTACCTGTGATAAGACATCTTAGATGATGCTTTAGACATCAGAATTTGCTGACAGCAAGAAAAGGGAATGAAGGACATTTGTGTTGACATTCAGAAATATAGTTATGTTCATGGTTTTCATTCATAAAAAGTATGTTTGGGGCAGCTAAGTTCTTTTGCAATACTACACAATGTCCCAACTATTAGCATACTATCCATTCCATTCATTCTCAGTCTTCCAGCAGAATACTATTATAGTGACTCATGGCCATACTTAAGGCTTGTCTGGCGTAGCCGACCCTTTACCTTCCCATTATATTTAGGCATGGGGGGGAAGGAATGGGTCTGTTGAGAGCTCCACATCGGATTGGTACTGGAGTTACTATAGTGGCGCCCAATCAGATTGCGGTATCGGTAATTAGTGGCATTCCATTGAGACTGTGAATTGTAAGGCAATGATCAAGATTATAATCACGGAAGTGTTTCAGGAGATGGTATGGCTATAACTGTAAGCCAAAGTTCTTCACAGCTTGTGTAAAATTAAATTATGTAAGACATGCCATAATAATGTTTGTTTGTTACAATAAGAAGTTCGACATATCAGAAATTGTTATTTAAACACAGATAAGCAGTTCATTTAGGAATGATCAAGAATAAATACGAGATTTGTTTCAAGAAGTGTCAAAATTGCATGTCTTTAATTAATAGAATTGAATTAGCACAGTTTTATATGAAACTATTATTAGTTAGAATATAGATTAGCTATGTGCTATTCCAGATGTTATTTTATAATTCACTTATTTTGGATATAATTATTATATCTAACAAACAGCATGTGCAAATGATTCCGCATTCCTGTGTAATTTTGAAATAGGTCGGAATTGTGATCATAACCTCTTTGCTGGCTCCAAGCTTGTCACAGTGTAAGTCCTACATTTACTGATCTACAAAATTCTATAGAGTCATATCATGAGCATTATTCCTTGATTAAACTCACCACTTTGACTTAAACTTAACTGTTCCAGTGACATTGTTATTATTACTCGTGAGATGTAATGTGTATGCAGTGATAATATATATAAGGCAAAATTGGTATTATGAATTTGTTCATCCATGTAAAAAAAGATGAATGGTAGGGTTTTGAGAGACAGTAATTAATTGTATGATATTTTTTTTTAATAAATCATAGACAATATCAATGTGTTTTTGCCAAACATAATAAAGTGTACTTGAAATTAAAACTTAGCAATATGTTCAGCAACATAGCTAAGAAAAAATTGCAATAGATTATAATCACATATTTGAGGTAGCTAATAGACTTCATGTAAAGATTGTAAATATTGATCTAGATTTGTATTTCTTATTGTTAAAAATAAGACATTCACTTAAATAAAGAATTTTACATTTTACTGAAAGATGTCCAAGAAAAGTGTTTAACACATACAAAATTATTCAGTATTCAGATATTATGAGTGTAATATGGTAAAACATGATGTTGAGCCCTTGCAACGTCCACACAAACAGCGAATAATATAATTAATAACTTAAATCCTGTAGTTTCTTCATTTACAAAATCTTTTAGTATTAACTATCGAGACAATATTAGGCCTTAAACTGGGGTGTTCAGGCAGCGCCTTCTATTTAACTGAGTTCTTCAAGCTCCACATTTTTAACAGTGTATATATTGCTACCTACAATAAACCCCAGTGCTGTTGGAAAGTAGTCATATAAGATGTATATTCAAGTTATAAATGCAGGGGCAAATTGTTTAAATAAATCATTAACAACAGATACTTTTATAGATTGTCTAAATTGTAATCAATAACTAATTTTATCATGTCATGTGTGCATATATGTGCTCTATGACAATGAACAGTTTATCCAGGTTCCTATTCAGTGAATCCTGTTGCTATATCAGAGAGAGGCTCAAATACCGCTGGTCATTGTTCTAATGTTTCCGATTCTGGTAGAGTATGTAATACTCCACGTAGTAGTGTTTTATTTGATGGTATTCCCACACTAACTGGACTAGATGGAGACATGTGGGCAACTCAACTTCTAACACTCAACACATCTACATCGTCTTCTATCACATTTGACTTTAATACAGCATTTAATACATATGGAGTTACAACATACACTGGAGTAGAACTTATTGAAGTAGTCATGTTTAACTGTCTCTCCATAGGAGCCTTCAGTGTTCAAGTTCTTGGTGATAATAGTGATATAGGAACTATTATAATAGAACAATCCTGTAGTCATCTTGTGAGAGGTTGTATTATAGCATTGTCTACTACTGCTACAATTATTACTCTGGTATTTGATACATCACTGCAACCATACATTGCTGAAATATCATTCTACGGTAGCTCAGATCGTCAATGTATGCCTATTGGAGAATTACCAAATACTATTGTAGTCACCAATACAACTATGTTGTACATTGGTATGTAACCTGGATAGCAAATATTTTTTTAGTTGTTTATGGTAGCACAATGTTCTTACAAAAGCAAATAATATTTGCTGAAAATTAAAAATTCCTTTGTAATTTTAGTCATCAGCGAATATGTGTATTTCTTAGGAATAGCTTGTACATAAACATAATAATTCCTAACTAATAATATTTGATGAGAATCAGTTTGTATATTTTTCATTTGTTGTCTCCAAGTGTTATTAGTAGCACAATAATGCCTTTTGTCATAAAATAGAAATATGATCTCACACGTAGTAACATTTTGAATATTTTTTTATAGAAAGAACATACTATCTTAACTTCTATAAAGGTTATTGTTTATAGCAGTTCTTATAAACTCTTGAATGAAATGAAATGAATAATGAATAATGAAAAAAATAATGTAGAATATACTTGTTGTTTCTTAGTAAACTATCAAATACAAGCCACCTATATACCTTAGCCATTCAATTAATACTAATGTAAATGTAATTTAAAAAGCTACTTAAACTAAAATTTGTATCATAATTTTTATGTTCATATTTGCTTAGATGATGGTTCTAATGTAAACAATTCTGTGATCAGCACTACAGTTAATACTACACCAATTATTTCTACACATAATGAGACATGTGTGACCAGCAAAGAAAGAGTAGTAGAATCTGATGTAGTCTCCCAGTTAGGTATAAAATTGTTAGTTGAACTTGGGTTTATCAAATAAATTATATTGGTAAAGACATTTCTAAATAGTTATACATTTTATATAGGTTATATACATTATATTAAAATCAGTATAGCATGTTCTCAATGTAAGCAAGGATATATAACCATCATATTATATTTAAATAGTATATGTACTATATTAATTACAGTATTATTATCCTAATAGATAGTAGCAAGCTAAAACATATAATAGCACAATGGAGAAACAACAAAAAATATGTGTATATAATATATATTATTTATTTGCAGCTGCAGCTAGTGTTACTTCATTCATAGTAGGAAATATAACTGGAGCCATTGGAGGCATACTTATACTACTATTAATCTATTGTAGTACCAATAAAGCACATACTCGTAGAAAATCTAATAATAAAACTAACCAAGTATTATACGATGAAAGTAATACTAGCAAAGAAGTGAAATCTGCACATGATGTTGAGCTACAAAGTAATTATGCCTATGGCCAATTGAGCTGAGTAACTTGTAGTGGCCATTATATATGAAAAAATAACATTATTGAATATGCATATTTATCAGTAGTTTAGTCGCCAAATATAACAATGGAACTTATTATTATTGTCATTCGTTTCTGTGTTTCGTCAATTAAAAATATCTTAATGTATATATATTATAGTTTTGTCTAAATATACATATTATTAAATATTTAAATTATACAACGTTGTTATGCATAATATATTTTTTGTGATGAGATATTGCCTACAATATTAAAGCCAGTAAAATTGCTGCGAATTTTCAGTTGCAGTCTGGACTCTAATCTTTCCACTTCACCAATTAGTAATTAGTACTTATTTACAAATTATTTTATTTCACCACATACATAATAGGAAAAAACAGCTATAATAAATTTTGTGCTGAGTTATCATGTGGACATACATATAGTTATAACATAAGCACATAAAATGCTTACTCTGTGACAAGATTGGAACTATTTGGACTGCATAAACCAACATAATTGTCTATGTGATTTATGCAGTCCAAATAGTTTCAATCTTGTCACAGAGTAAGCTGTTCGTCGACATTTATAAGTAACTTTAGGTTTCATTGATTCTGTTAATCATTGTTTTTAATTTTGTTCATGCTAGCTTGTGTGGAATCTTAAAACTTAGCTGATCTAGTTTTATATTGTGACAGAGGAACTGTAAACTAGGCCCTTGAGAGTTATACACCATCATTAACTTAGTGTCACCACATTCTGGGCAGGGATATTTATTGATTCATTGATTGTATCACTAGGAACATTCACTACGTTATAAATTAGTTAGGTGTTGTGTAGCAATCGTGAATTACCGCTTTTGGGGTCCCTCTGTCCCTATGCAGTGTCCTCACTGTGCTCATGACGATATAGCTTATGGGGCCTTCTGGACTCCAGAAATTGTAGTTCCCTCCGAGGCAGCACCTAACTATTATATAATTATTATTTTTCCATTTTAATATGCTCACACATTGAAACTTAAACAAGGTCCAGGCTATATAATACTGAAGCTATTTGCTACTCTCCCACTGAGCTCATGTTAATTATGTGAAAGATTGGACATTTCTTACCTTAAAGTATTGAAATATTACATAAAGTCTGAACAAAGACTTGCTATTCATGTTAATTGCTCAGGCTGGAATGTGGATCAAATGTGTATGGAATAATCCATGCTTAATGGAGGAAGTGGTTAATTTAATTTCTAATGTATTCACTAACTACATGGCAATTGATTATTTGTTGCAACTTCATTATTATTGTATTTCAATACTGCTGGTATAGCTATTAAGTGGGTGTGGTTATGTGACTATTAAACGAGTGTAGCTAGATATAATAAATTCAAAATAATACCCTCTTCGAAGAGGGTATTATTTTGAATTTATTATATCTAGCTACACTCGTTTAATAGTCACATAACCACACCCTATAATAATGAGGTTGCAACAAATAATCAATTGCCATGTAGTTAGTGAATACATTAGAAATTAAATTAACCACTTCCTTACCCGCTGGTCATTGTTGATTTTAGGAAAGGAATCTCATATTTATATCTGTTGAAATATTCATTGGAAGCGTCATAGTTACATTTTTATATACATTTTTTATCTATACAAAAGTTTAATATTTCTTAACTTTTTACAAAGTCCTGATATTAGAAAAAAAAATGGCCAGAGTAGTCACACTAATATAAAAGCGAAGTCACTTAGCTAGATAGAACTAATACTGATGAGTAATCATGATCTAGCTTGCTTTTTACACAACTGACAATGCATTTGCAAGGTCTTTAACTTACTAGAGTATCCATCGTTGTAAGTATCAAGATGTTGAATAATCTTCAATGCGAACTATGTAAGATTTGTTGTGTCACAACAGGTGAAATATTTCCAGCATTAGATTCATTTTTTCAAAATAGCTGCCAAAAATATGGTATTGCAGATAATTTCCTCTAGTATAGCATTTTACGGTTTAAATGTTATTGTTTCCAGTAAAACTCTCAGACATTGCAGAATATCAAACCTTGAAAATACAATTATCATAGATGATTTAGCTCATGATAGAGCTACATAGCCACGACTATGTAGGATGGACAGTTTCTTAAAGTCAGCAGCAAATATGTAGAGGATATTATGTTAAAAGCTAGTAGGTGAATAATTAAGAAAGATCAGCTTACAAAATAGCTATAAACTATGGTATGTCAGTATATATAATGCTTATTACATGAGTCAGAGTGTGATACATATTTCATGAGCAGGCTAATTTATTTTCAAGAGTCAGAGGCTAGTGAAAATAAGCCTGAGAGTGAAATATCTCTCCATAACACTCTGGCAAGTGTAATAAGTGGTTTATTCCACACTAGATACCTTCACTACCTTAGTTAGTACTAGAGGTAGGGTAACTCATAGCTGTAAAGTTGGTTGTAGGGGCTACCCACACCCCCAGCAGATATTTTAGCAGCTGCTCTAACCCTGTTGAGCAGGGTTCACCAAGGATGGTAGCTGTAAAACCTGCTAAATGTCATGCAGAATATAGATAACAATACAGAGCTATGAGATAAAATACTAGAAAAACAGGAAATTCAATCAGTTCAGTTGATTTTATGCAGAGTTTCCTTGTAGATCAATATTTGAAGATGTATCTTTCTTGTCCAGTTTGATTTCATCATAAACTACTGGATTAATTGGATTATCACATTTTACTTTGTGAGAACGAACTCTCTTATTCTTAATCAAGTATTTGAATAATAATAGTATACATATACATACTACAGTTCCTGTGATATTTCCTATCACAAATGAAGTCAAACTAGCTGCAGCTGTATAAAAATAATATTATAATTACTATAAATCACATATTTTATGATAAACAATCAGCTTGAATGTGTTGTTACTCAACATTGATAAATGAATACAGAAACAATAGCATGAAGGTGTACACTAAATTGGTTATAGTGTCATCTTTGTATATCAATAAATTTGGTTCAGACCCTCATCCCTCCCCAGATTCTCCTGTTATATATGAATGTGTTCTATAAATTAATGGATTGTGAAGCTTACTTATAGCATGGCTCGGTGTCCATAATATATGTATAGGTATTACATCTGATGTATTAGTATTTTCACGAGTTTATAAGGCAAGAAAAAATACTTGCCAGTCAATGTCATTTCCATTTGTATGATGAGTATAATAGTGTTTATTACTAAAATGATTATTTTCTAATGCAGTAAACGTCAAGAGAATACTTTGTCATACGTCATTGTCCAGAACTACACATGGACATGTTGAAGTGTTCATTATGCAGTGTTCACTTTCGGAAATAATGAACTCTCGCATTATGCCGAAATAAACAAGGAACATATTCATTGTATATATTAGAGCATAAATGATATTATGCTAAACGTTTAAAAATAATTTGGATGAGCACTAAAGTTAGCTACTCACCTAATTGAGATGATAATATACTCGTTTCAGGCTCCTTAATATTCTGTGTAGAAAATTCTCTCATTGCTGTATGAGTTGTCATACTATTTCCAGTTGTACTTGATTTGACAGTGTTCTTGACATCAGTGTTATATGTAAGTATATTATCTTAACACAAGACCAATAGTAACATTTGTGATAGCATGATAACATAAGTCATAACAACTTCAATATTAATTAAAGCACCAGTGACCAATAAAATATTTTTGATATTATACTATAGTGTAGCATAATACTTCTATATTAATCACTGACATCAGTGCTAGGATAAAAATAAAATTTACTACACATCCCAAACTGTAATAAATGTACCTATCCTGCATGTATAAAAGTGAAACTAATTGACATATGGCTCTATCCTATATAGGATATGTGTAGGATAGGTATATATTGTAAGTAGTTTTGGTCTAGTGTATTGGGTTATTGTTGGCCACCCACATGTGCAGGGAAAATTAATACAGACATTAACCATGTTGTTGCATATAGCAATAGTTCACAGTAGAAACTCACACACAAACAGAGAAAATTAACAAAAGTAAAAACTCAACAAAAGTTACTCGCAGAGATAATGAAAAAACTGTTTGCAAAGCAACAACAATAACTATAGCTTGGGGGAGGGGGATGAAGGTGAGCACACAGAATGCTCTTTTTTCCACCCTGTAATTGAATTTAATAATAGCTGTTTTGATTGGCCCATGGATTCAATTCTATTTGCAATAATAAAATCAGCTGCTTATCACAGCATCAGTGCTATTACTGTTTGTATTAATCAGTTATTTTCGACTTCTTGGATAAAGAAGGAAGAATTGATGATTCTTATTAAAGTAGAGCACTTTTATGAGGCTAGTTTGAAAATTTACAAACATAAAACACAACAAAAAATTAACTGACATAATTTATAGGGAAAACTGAAAGTAAAATTAAGAAACTAAGTAATTGACTATTATAATCGAGAACATTCCATCATAATATTATTCATCCATTTATCCCTGACTTTATAAACAGTTTTCATTAGTTCTGTTTCAGTTAAGAATAAATTATGCAATACATGTTGCTCCCTCATACCTCCCCCCCACCACTCACACACACTGAATTTGAGGCATTTCTTCACTCGTGAGGTTACCTATATCACTAATTTCTTAATGAAGTGGTAAGTTATGTTGATCGTTAAATAAATATTATAAAGTGCTTCTAACGTTGTAAAGTCGAAATTGGAGTACTTGATGTAGTTGGTACTGATTCATTGAGGACAGCATTAGAACAGGCCCGACTATTAGTATAGAATATAACTTCAGCTAGGTAGACTCATTGAAGTGCATCATTGAAATTTAAAGTGAATATTGGTTCTGTAGTTGTAAATCCATCAGATACACATGCTCTGACCAGGTACTCACAAGATTGAGGAATATCATTAATAGTACCAATAGGCGAGTCA
>WLWI01000793.1_pt1 | contig 27973 bp, 18 predicted proteins | sample 6701501 | NCBI WGS metagenome assembly WLWI01 (sample SAMN12718690, study PRJNA515312) | sponge metagenome | isolation source: marine sponge | host: Mycale hentscheli | place: New Zealand: South Island, Marlborough, Capsize Point | collected 2014-11-01 | reverse complement strand
GGGACACTATGGAATAAACCGGTTACAGGCGGATTGAAAGAAGTCTAAAAGGCTTAATGCAGGGCTCCTTAAGAAACTATGATGACGAGAATTGCGTGAGTACGTGAATTATGTAGAATAGTAAGTGTATTAGTTAGCTACAGTTTTTTCCCGGCTGTTAGTGAAAAGACCGCCAATAATTTCTCAGCAACTCTCCGTACACGAGTCCAACCGGCTAGTGTTTCTAACCTCCTAGTGTGAGTTCTAGAGCACGCCAGAACTTACAACTGCGTCATAAGCTAGAGCTAACTGGTGTCTATCCATTTCTGCCATAAAATTTTTTCGAAAAAAATCTACCCATAAGGCTTTACCCGGTGATACTGAAAAAAATTGTTTGCCGCGTTTAGGCGGATTTTCCCAAATCCGGTCACATATTCTAAACCGCTTCCTAGGGCGAGTTATGAACGCCAGAAGAGGATAGCCCGAGTAAGCGTTATTGGAGAAAACAGCACTTTAAATTTTTAAGGTAAGTTTCCGTGTTCTAAAGTTACCTCCAGCATCACGTAGTAGTTTCGCGCGAACTGCCACCGTTCTTACATAGGCTAACAATTCTTTACATAGGCTACAAATTCTTTACATAGGCTACAAAAAATTTACATAGGCTACAAATTATTTACATAGGCTACAAATTATTTACATAGGCTACAACTTTTTTACATAGGCTACCTACAAATTCTTTATTTCTTTTGTGGTGGTGGACAAACTTCAGCATCACATACTTCAGTTGAGTCTGTACCTATTGTACTAAGAGGTTGAAGCAATGGACTGCAAGGCCTACTGGAGGGCAACAGAACTGAGGGCAATGGGCAAGTCAAATCTCTTTCCAAATCTGGACAGTATTATAGAGATACCATTGACGTTCAAGGGAGTTAGCAATGGATAAATTATGTTGTAAATTCAAGAAATTGTGATAGAATCTATCGACATTTAATTCGCATTTTTTAGCTGTTATCTTTCAATGTTGTGAATATTCATGAACTTACACAACTAGCAGAAAATCTATTAATCAAGTTTACTTCACTGAAATCATTAGGTTGTTATTGTTTTGAGAAAGTATATCAAATCAACTCTTGACTCATTTTTTGAAATCTATTTCTTAACTGTAGCTGTTATGGCAAATTAACAAAGTGGTTGGAAAACATGACCTTATGCACTGGCACTGATGCTTAATTATTCCTATGAGCAATGTGGAGGTAGTTGTAATGTAATTTATGCACCACATAATCAACACTTTGATTCCAAAATATTTCATCCAAAGAAAATCTAAATTGCAAGATCTAAATTGATAGAGAAATTATTCCAAAATGAATTGTTTGCAATCGTCAATTAGAAAATAAAATATGTATTCAGGAATAGCTATAGAAGTAGCAGTGTGCAGGTCTTCCTCCTAGTGAAAAGTACTGCAACAAGTGTCATTCCAATGAGCATTCCAAATTGGGTAGTTTTTTTATATTCTTATTTAAATTAGCTGACAGCTAACATAGTGCTGCTATTACTACTTGGAGGATGACGATACGACAGCAATATCCAGTGGTGAAGATCTCACTCAAGGACTCAAAAGAACATTCTGTGACATTGGGCTAAATTGTAACTTATTTTAGCAATAATTATAAGCAGAAAATGATTCATAATTGATAAATACTATACAATCACACTTTTAATAATGCTCTTAAAATTTTCTGAAAATGGCATTCAATAAGTTCAATAATTGATTAAAAAAGCTTGTTGTATAAGTTATTTCCATACTCATTCACATATTGTCTTTACTTTTTTTTTGGTCTTTGATAATTCACTACTCTCAAAATCTTACTATTTTTAATCCTCTTCTAATATCTACATATAATTTCAATCAATACAATTACATTGCAGTGTTCTACCTAGTAAATCATTGTAAGGTTACCTTTTTCCACTTCCTGAATCAAATATCTCAAATAGGAAATTTGTGTTTTAATCCATACTTTTTTTAAATTGTTAGCTTAAAGATTTCATTGAGCATATCATGCTACTAGACATGTTCTGGCTTTGGCTTGTTGTGATCTGTCCTTGTAGTAATTGTTTTGCTGCTCTGTACCAAGTGAACAGAACTAGGACTCTGTGTTACTCTGATGTAGCTGAGTTTGTATGCTACCAACAATCACCATTCGTATCATGGACAGTCACTAGTATAAGTAGTGGCCACAGCTCTTCAATTTTAAGTTTCCATACAGTGTTTGCTCCAGAAGAGAGGATGAAATCTGCCAGACTAGACACTACCATTGTAAGAGCTCAACTAATTCATGGTAATTCATCCTTCACTCTGACCAGCCTGACTATTGAAGCTACACTTTCTGCCACTATAGAATGCAATGATGACATCCTCACTTATTACCCACTCGATAGTAAGTAAAGTGATGAGTTGAAATAAATATCAAATAACAGTTCATCTTACTTACAGAGTGCAACTTTCAATTATATAGAATAATGGTTACTACTTCTATAATACAACATTTCCAAAATCACATACTTAATCACCAGAATTTTTTGATAAAAGCTATTGTCATTATTGTTAAAGTGGTTTAATTGTACATCTTAATTTATAGAGTCCAGTGTGGAGCTATCTGAAATTATTTTAACCCCAATTAAGAGAGGTTCCTCCAGTTATAGAGTAACATGGACACTATCCTACTACAATACTTCAAGATACATGATAACAGTTTATCCTCCTCAATCCTACACACAGGAAGATCTCATCATCCACAACACTGATAACAGTACAGTACACAACATCACTATAGCACTCAATGACTGCCCACACAGGATATATTCTACTTTTATATTAGGCAAGTATCAAAATGCATGCAATTGTGATTGTTTATAATATTGATTGTCTTTTTTTTTTTAAATAAACATTAGTATTTGGTGTTCAGATAATTCAAATGTAACTATGTTGCAGTTAAAAGATTGAGCATGTCTTTTATATATATTTAATAGTAATTACATGATTTTAAATGGCTAAATATTTATATATTCGTTTAGAATGTCAGCTGATGAAAGCATCTACTATACTATACTATAGCATTACAAACAGTAACCGAATGACTGTACATATATCATATAATATGATTATACAATGCATAAACAAAACTTGGGGAATAGACTTCTGGGAAGACACACTACCAACAACATCAATTACCAGTAAGTAGTAGAAATAAATAAATACTAAATAATGTAGCAAAGTTTACTTTTTCATATCTTTATTGATTTAATTTAGCTAAGGGACATTATTACAGTATTGAAGTCATACATTTAATAAAGTTGTATCTACATGCTTTGGCGAAAGGAATAATTCATACTCGTAGTGTATATTATGCTAATAAGGACACACAAACAATACATGTTTCCAAGGTTATTTTGAATTTTTTATCAATATGTATAAATATACACATAATATATAATATATATTTTGTATTATATTTTCAGATGCTCCACTGACTATCAGCGATAAATTTGAAACAGTAAATTATACAGTTCAGTCTGATGTCCAGGAATGTCTGAGTGTGTGTGAGCAATGCAAAAATGAAGTACTAAATATATGTTCTAGCTCTTCATTATCAACAATACTGAGTGTTGCTGTGACATGTCTTCTGACCATCATTATTCATGTCATAATAATAGTAGTATTTACAATCACAATGAAGAGGAAAAGTAAGCAGAAATTCATGTAATATTGTAAATATAACAATTATTATTTTTTATTTCAGGCAAAGTTAAAAATCGATCACCACAGTAAGATTTTCTGATAATCAAAATAGTAATCATATTATTACAATACTTTTAATCATTATATTTTTTTCTTTCAGGTTTGCTGAACACCGTGGCAATAAAAAGGTTTGTAAGAATAGGACAAATAATATCATTATTGTTTATAATTGTTTTCATTAGCAAAAACATAATTATATTCACTATTTTTAGGAATCCTCCCAATTGAAACATTCACAGATATTTACAAGCGAGGTATGATATCATATCACATTGATAGGAAGTAATGTACTTCTAGTGCTAATGATAATCCAATAGTTATATAATGTAGCTAAAGTTGTAGAAGGAATACACATGTTGAATGGCTGATAGTAATTTTTTATCAAAATGTATTATTATTTCAGGTAAAAAATCGAATTGAGCATTATATAAATGTTTTTATTGCTTATAAGACAAACAGCTATCAGGTTGTATCGTTATTATAATGATGATATTGTAATTGCTAATTTTCTATATTCATAGAATGCTGCATATGCCACTGTTCAGGTTAACAGGCAAAAGGTATAAAATTAACACTTTAATGAACTAATTTAGTAATAGTTACGTTGCAGTTTGAATCAATTTTATTATGTGCAGTTCTAAATAAGTGCAAATATAATATTGAATGCTGATTCAACCAAATTATCCCACATTTCTAAATATAGAGGGAAATTACTGCTGATAATCTTTTGATTGCAAATGACTTGAAAAATGATGGTAAGCCATTGACTGAGATTGTAATACTTTCTCAATATTCAGCTACTGAATTCACTTCTTTCTCAGATTTGTATGAGACTATTATTAACTGAAGATTAAAAGTCATCATCATGGACAGTAGTGTTATTACTTATTAAATAATATATAACTGTCATACTTCGTAATAACAATAGTAATAGCTATGTTGAATATCAATGTCTAGTTCACGTCATTCATTTCAATTATTACCGTTTCATTTTTGGCTATTATGTACATTTTTATACAAATTATAATTCATCAAAGAGAATCTTCATGGGATTTTACTAATAGAATAAGTGTGAATTAAGTCAGCATTATAAATAACTATAATATTTCATTGTTAACAGTTTCATAATATTGTTATGAGTCACTTTTTGAACATAGCTTTACTTTCATTAAGTATATTCTATTTCAGATTCATAATAGCTCTTGTTATTAAAAGTAAAACGTGTTTATATCAATTTGTGCTTATTGTATTAGTTTCAACTCAAGATTAGATTACAGCAATTGTAAATTAACCTAAGTTATTTTTTTAATTTTCCATTATGCATCATATAACTGTCCACCACACAATTGATAAACAATGCACACAAAGTATTTTTAGAATGGATTGTTCTATAGCTTCAGTTTCAGCATTAGATTATCAAGATAAGATATTATAATAAAAAGGATAGTTTTGAACTAGTGCAATAACATCTTATTTTAAAATATTATATTTGATATTGTTTCGTACTGTCACAATTGTTTAAATGAGATTGAACACTTAGTAGTAAAAGAAGTAGGTATATATGATCATAAACCAACAATAAAATGAAGTAAGGCCACATAAATAGCATTAGTAGCTCTCCTATAGCAGTTGTTATTCTGAATACATAATCCAATAGCTATTATTTTCATATTAGGCCATGCTTTAAAAAAACAAAACCAACCTTTACAAAAAAATTTCTTCGGACTATTAAATTTATGGATGTATCAAGTATTATAATACCTTTATTCTGACAAAAATTCTGTTTCAACTGAACTAGTAAATTACAGTTACTAGTATTTATGTATCAAAAAATATACTGCATTTTTTTATCCTGATCCAGGACATTTCCTGTTGTAACTATTTTTGTCAAGTTAGACTAACAAATACTTAAGAATGTTATTATTTTGAAATTAAATTATGAATGTATATTATTGCTATTCTAGTTATTGACTAGTCAGTAGCAAGACAAATTCCTGAAAAGGAAATGACGTCACATAATTATTACTTAAATTAGGTTCAACTGGTTTACAGGTTATGGCATTCTCAATAGAAACATGCTGAGTCTGTTGTGGTTTCTTGTCTTCCACCTAAATTCATACTATCTAGGAATATGTGTAGCTGATTTCTATCGAGTGAATCCAACAAGGACTCTGTGTTACTCTGATGTAGCTGAGTTTGTTTGCTCTCAAAATGACACACAAATCTTCTGGACCATTACCAGTAGCAGCAGTGGTATGTCTGATCAAATATTATTCCACACATTATTCGATCCTGTGAGATTGAAGAACACTACAATAGATTCTACAATAGTAACAGCTCAAGTGATAATTGGTAATATTTCTTTCATAATGAGCAAGTTGACAATAGCAGCTAATCTAGTTGCTACTATAGAATGTGATACAGAAAGGATCAGTTATCAACCTCTAAATAGTAAGTTGTTTTGCATATAATGGAGACCAGATACATTGTATCCAGTTCCTTCATGAATGATTAAATTTACGTATAATCTTTTTATTTTATTTTTTACTTTCATGCATGAATAAAAATACATATCCAGGCTAGTGTATCTTTACTATTTCTTTATGTTTTATTTTCTTAGTTTTTATAGTTAGTGAACATTGACACATAAATTCATTTTCTATTAGTTTTAGGTTATCAATAATGTGCATTTATATTTCATGTACAATAACTATTTTCAGTTTCATTATTCCAGGACCATATTATTTGAATAAATTTTCTATATTGTTGCACAATTTTAACTAACTCTCCTCCCAAAATAGTTGTATACAATAATTATATAGTAGAAATAGTACTAAGCTTTATTTTATAAGTACTTGATAAATTTACCATTTGTGTTTAAGAAAAAAAAACAAGATTCTTGAGTATAGTGTAATATAGAATATACTCAATAAGGCATATTAATAGGCTTAATTATTAACAAAATAATATATATTTTGCTAAAAGTAACTATTGATGTAATAAATTTGGCTGCAAGAAGTAATTCTGAATTTATTCAAATTATTATTATTACAAAGAGGATTTTTAAAGAGAAATTACTGATAGAATGAGTGCTAATGTGTAAAATATAGAGTATTTAAAATTTTCTTATTAATATGTACAAATTTTATTTCAACTCAAAATTTGATGTCAATAATTGTCAATAAGTGTTTGTTATTTGACCCTACATTCTGCATCATATCTGTCCACTGCACATTTTATAAGCAGTATATTTTAGAATAGATTGTTTTATAGCTTCAGTTTCAGCATCAGATTATCAAGATGAAATAAATAAGACAAAAAGGATTGTTTTGAACAGATAATATAACATGTTATTATATAGCTAAGCTGATTAAAATTTTCTACTATATAGATATCACAATTTTTATTTTTAAATTAATGACAGTGAAAGTGTTCACTTGAATAGGCAGTTTGTATTTACTAGTGAGAGCAGCAAATAATTAAGGTGTATTGTAACAAATTAGTTTACCACGAGCTGACATGAATGGAAGTGACAAGTGTTACAGTCGATATGTCTGAAGATCCTTAGCGTTTACCACTGGTATTAGCCCTATCTTTATTAGCTTTCACCCCAAGCTTAATCCAGTGATGTTTGCACACTTAATTCTGCAACAGTAAGGATGCATCGCTTTAAATAACATAAAACAGTGTTTGTTAATGGCTTCATAACCCAATGGCACCGCTTCTTGAAGTTCATTGCTATTTTAGCTGGTTAGGTCATTCCCAAATAGGTACTAGTAATGAATGGGTGGGACACGTAATTGCGTCTTTACCCGCCTTCATCAATGAGCGTAAGTCTAGTCGGATGCTTTCAAGAGTTATTGTTATTCGCTCACTTCGCTGACGTTTTTTACTGAGAGAAACGGTAGCGTTAATGCAACAATTCCTAGTATTCCAGTTTGTGTTGTTTTCTTAAGATGCTACAGTTTAAATTACGTCATTTGTGCTTTCTCATATCGTTTCAGTATTATAATTCGATATGTGTGGATGATCTCTATCAAGTGAACGAAACCAGGACTCTGTGTTATTCTGACATAGCCGAATTTTTATGCTCACAACATTTGCCTTATGTATACTGGACAGTCACTAATACTGCAACTGGAAATAGAACATTCTTAAGTTTTCACACAAATATAAACCCAGTCAGGATGAAAACTACTACTGTTGACTCTACGATAGTAAAAGCTCACGTAATGTCTAGCAATTCATCAATTGTTTTGAGTTTTTTAGAAATAAATGCTTCTATTATAGCCTCTATAAATTGCAACAATGAGATTATTATGTATCACCCAAGTAAGTATAGTCACCTTGTGTAATTGAGGAATCTTTTGTGTGTAGTAAAAGGTGATAGGTTTTTATTTTGGGAGGGACAACTTTGCTTATGGGATGGAAACTCTGTTTAGTGGGGTGAACTCAGCTTAGGAACGGTGGGGGGGGTTTGGGGGGGAGGGGGGAGAAGACCCAGTGTTTCTCCTTTCTGTATAAAACACACTGTATTATAATGAATATAATATACATATATTGTATATGTAACTATTCTAAATAATTATGACATAGCCATTTCTACAAATATTTCTACATATTGATTTTTTTTAAATTATAAAATCCATAACTAAACATACATTTAGCTATACAGTATAATATGGCATATGTTTGAAGCCAAATTTCAGTACTAATACAGTGGAAAAAAAAACTTAATGCATAGAAAAATTATTCATAAGTACAGACCACATAGTAGAAATTTTATTATACGTAAAAAAAATATTGCAAGTATTTAAGAATGAGAGAGGCAAAAGTACCACATGTAATTATGCTATTTAAAAATGATCAACAGTTTAAATCATTTTGCTTTAAGAAGTGACGACTATGTATGTATATATTATATGTAACAATCATCCAATGCAATTATATTGATTCATTGGTTTTTGTACATGCAAGTTGTGCACATATTTGGAGTCTCAGGTAGTGCATTATTCCTACAACTATTTCTCTTAATTCAACTAGATAATCGTTTGGTGCAGCACATAAGTGGCTTAGCTAAGCACATCCTGAAACTACAAGATTTAAAGCAGGTGAGTAAAAGATTGGCTGATGTAGCTACTTAGCTACATGTAGAAGTGAAAGAAAAGATACAGAAAATACTGAGTTACTGATGAGCAGGAGAGGTAGACCAAGGAGAAAGGGATGACTCAAGTAAAAAGATAGTAGGAGATGGAAAGCATGAATACTAATATCTTTTGCTACTGCATACGTTATTGGAAAAAGTTAGTGAGTCAAGTGCCACTGAGTGGCAGAGTACTCACTTGTATATTGATGTACTTTTTTGTCAATAAAAATTAACATAAAGTTCTAGCTCTGTATGTTTCTGCAAACTGAACAATGTTTTGCTATTACCAATCTGAAATATATCGACTATTCAAAAGCTTCTCTTTCAGAAAGTATTATGTGTGTTTTCATCTCATACGATTGTATATCTTCAACCAGACTGTAGAATGTAAAGCTGGAATAAGGGATAGTGTAATAGGGGGCAGCCTCTCAATTCTCTAGAAAGGGCTGTAAGGTAATTCTTTATATCTCCAGCAGAATAGCTTACTCTTTCAACACATTTATAATCAATTTATCAATCTGAGATGAATATACTCAGCAAGTATCACATTTCATATTCTAAATCAAACACAAGTACGTGTGATTTTGCAGAACTAAGAATAATATATACTCTTTGTGCAAGTTCTATGGTAGACTTTAAGTCTTAAAACAGTATATTTTGGAATGGAAATGTGTGCTTTTAAATATTTAATTGTACAGAATAAAAAAAAACTTGCTTTTCACAAAGTATTACTCTTATATCTGAAAATACTATGATTGGTTCTACAAGTAATCAGAACGAGGTGTGCTCTGTCATTTCAAAAATACTTCCTAAATTTGTTGAGATAGCAAAAACAGGAAGTGAGTGTAACACTATAAGTAGGCTTTGATAGATGAAATAAGGTTAGGCTTAGCTATATTTGCAATGTGATAATGTACTATTTTTATACAGTAGCTTTAAGTCTGTCGGTTTGTGTAGCTGATCTGTATCAAGTAAACAAAACAAGGACAAAGTGCTATGATTATGTAGCTGAGTTCATTTGCTCCCAGCATGACTCTTTATTGACATGGACTGTTAGAAGTATTACAAGTGGTGAAAGATCAGCTACTTTAAGCTTCAATTCTCAATTTAATACGGGGGATAACATGATTCATACTTCAGTAGATTCTACTCAAGTTACAGCTGAGCTAATTCTTGGCAAATCTACATTTTCTTTGGCTCGTCTCACTATTGAAGCTGATCTGCAAATATTATGTGCAATGAAGAAAGCATTATATATATTCACTTTGAAAGTACGGTCTAAGTAGCAAATACAATAATTTGTACAAGTTAAAATTATATAAATAAAAATTGTTATGAATGCATGACACATACAACAGGATACCGGTTAGTTGTATATTGTAATGAAATGGATAAATAGACTTATACAGCTTAATATTGGAATCAATCTCTTATGTACCATTGCATTATGCACTGTTGCAACATTAATATTTTTATTTATTTTATCTTTACATTATATAAGAAATGGCAGTGTCCAGTTTTGTTCCTTCAGAACTTTTTCTAACCCCAACTACGAGAGGATCCTCCAGTTATAGAGTTACGTGGACACCATCCTACTACAATACTTCAAGATACATGATAACAGTTTATCCTCCTGAATCCTACACACAGGAAGATCTCATCCTCCACAACACTGATAACAGTACAGTACACAACATCACTATAGCACTCAATGACTGCCCACACAGGATATATTCTACTTTTTTATTAGGTACTAATATTAAAGTTAAAAACGATGTACTTTATGTTGCTTAATATTATGAATTTTAATATAAATATTTCTTTTATCTACTTAATATTACTTTTATTAATAACTATTTTTACACTATATGTGTAAATGATTTAGATTGTAGTCTTGTAAACTCTCCTACTATACTACTATATAATATTACCAATGGTAATGGAATGACTGTACATTTACCACATAATAATACAATTATACAATGTGCAAACAATTCGTGGGAAGTAGTCTTCTGGAATTATACTCTTGCTACAACATCCACTATTAGTAAGTCGTTGAAGTTAGTATACACAAATTATTGTGTCTAAAGTTACACTTTTAATGATTCCTAAACTGATTTACTTTCACTGTGGAAGTTGTATTTTGGTATTAAAGGTTAGCCTATTTATTTAGTAAATTTGTAATCAATTATCTAGGGCTAAACGTAGGATTCATATTCTGAATTTGCTGATTGAATTTAAAATTTGCACCAAATACATTGAATATATCATATAATTATAAACTAAATAAGCACATAAGTTAAACTAAAATACAAATGAATATAATTATTTTTTAGTAAATAAGATACACTTCTGGATGAAATATAGCTATATGACAATGTGTGTAATTCAGGTATTACATTTTCAGATGCTTCAGATGTACTGCAGTCTGACATACAAAATTCTATGAGTATGTGTGAACAATGCAAAAATGAGATACTAAATACATGTTCTAGCAACTTGCTTTCAATAATACTGAGTGTTGCTGTGACATGTCTTCTGACCATCACTATTCATGTCATAATAATAGTAGTATTTACCATTACAATGAAGAGGAAAAGTAAGTGGAAGTTCATATAATATTTTAATATAATGATTACCAAACTTTACTTTACTTTTCAATTCAGGTAAAGTTAAGAATCAATTGTCTAGGTAAGATTTCATAGTATTCTATATAATAAATTAAGAATATTATTATTGATGAGGTAAACATTTTTAATTTTTCATTTAGTTTTACTGAACACAGTGGCCATATAAAGGTAATGAGAGAAGATTATAATATATTATTATAATATTATGTCAGCTAAATCATTTTCATTAGTAATTTATAATTTTCTAGGAATCTTCCCTATCCAAGCACTCACGGATAGTGACGAGCCAGGTATGATATGATAGTGTGAACAGGAGGTAATGGTATTTTTACAGCTAATGATTATTGAATGGTTGTGTGTAATGCTGTTAAAATATTTTTTGTCGATAGGCACTACTATGTTAGCAATACATCATTTTATAAAAAAATGTAGAGGAAGACTGTATTTTTAAGGCATTTGACTAATAATTTGGTTACTGATTACATTATTATGATTTTTTTTTACCTCAGGTAACAAAAACTATAATATTATATTGAACACAATTTAAATCGTTTTAATGACAAGAAAAATTACTATCAGGTTGTATTATTATTGAATACTGATATTATAATATTTTTATAATAATTATAGAATGCTGCATATTCCACTGTTCAGGTCAATATGGAAAAGGTACATCATAATCGAAACAGTTAATGAATGTATCTTGTCCTTTTTGATAATGTTGGATAATTTTATACAGTTAAAATAAAGTGTAAAAATATTGAATACTGACGGATGCTAACATATGTAAATTTAGAGGGAAAAAGTTGCTGACAATCGTTTGAATGCCAATGACTCAGATAATGATGGTAAGCCATTGATTCAGATTGTAATGCTTCACTTATTTCAGATACTGAATTCACTTTTTTTCAGATATGTATGAGACTATTACCAACTGAAGAAAAAGAAGTTCTCATAGATTGACATGATATTTACAAACAATAATAAAACAATTCTCACAAATATAATATTTTATTATTTATATTCACTCTCAATTTCTGGCTCATGATGCACATTGAAAATACTACCTATAATTTTAGTGTTGTAAAGTAGAAACTTTTTTGTGATCATGTTTTTTTATAGGTGCTGCAAAGCGAAGATGTTTCTTGTATTTTTAAGCAAGTATTTTAAGCTCCTATTGTGTGGGACCATCACAATTGTAAGGATTGCATTATAGAGATATATGTATTGAAGAACTCATATCTGAATCATGAAATTAGTGTTAGAATATGTATTAAAAAAGAAGTAATAACATGATGACTACAACATAGCTCTCTGATTTATTTTCAAAATAATGGATTAAGTAGCTCATTTTAATATTATATGCAACTTGTTTTATACACCAAAATGTAAATTGCGATAAGACTGTAAGTTCGGGTGAAATATGTAGCTAAAGTTATTGCTAAACATTTCAGCAGATATCCCAGACAGATTTACTTTCAAGAAAGTATTCACTATTTCAAATTCTAAAGAGTTCTTGTTATTGCAAGCTCAAAGTGTTTAATTTGGTGTGAACTACACACCTTTTGGTTTACAGTGTATATAATGTATACACTGTAAACCAAAAGGTATAGCTACAAGAGATGAGTCTTAAGTTGGTCACAAAGATCGCTCTAACATTTCACATTGGAAGTTGCTAGACTACTAATATTCGCAATTACAGTCATATTTTGACAATACTTTGAATTCAATCAGTTAAGTAGTGTATTATTTTGAGATGCATGGTACAGAATAAGTATCATAGGCATGATTCACTTTCTGATTCATTATTTTGTATATTGACCTTTCACTTACATAGCCACTGCACTACAAATAAATATGGCAATAGCTTAACTGAGATAGACTTATGTAATTTTTTTATTTGAAAAAGTCATAGTTTTAAAGAAACTAGAAACATCATGAATAATTTTCAGTAACTGGAAAAAAACCTTAGATATAAAGTCTTAAATACAAGCCTAAAATATTTATGAAATTGTGAAAATTAACACAGGGTGAAAAGAGTCCATTTACAACCATAACAAAATCCGTAAACTGTCTTGGTAATTAGAGTTAACAAAAAACTTTACAATGCTGTAGAAGTTAACAAACTAGTTATCAACACATTATACACTAATTTACGATTTTGATTTGGTTGTCAATGAACACTTTTCGGGCAGTGTAATTTACCACGTTTATCCTAATGCAATACTAGAAACTGTATTACTTCCTTTCTACTTAATTGATAGTTTAATGGTAGGTGTGCTTCAGTAATAGAACAACACAAGGAATCAGTGCAATTCTGATGTAGTGTATCTGTCACTAACATGATACAATAATAATATGGACCGACATATATTAGCACTAATGAGAGGTCATTAGGTTTAAGTTTCAACTCTGAGCTAGCACCAGATCTGAGGATTGCATCCACTTAGGTATACTCCACTTTAGCACGAGACCAATTAATATTTGGTAGTTCCCTTTGTTTGGGCAAAACTAACATGTATGTATTCTGCACAAGAATATTTTGTAGCACTGAAAATATAACATACCTCCTGTCTGACAGTAACTTTCACAAAACAATGTTTTTGTTTTTCTATTGCATTGTTATTGATATTAGCTATGATTATTATAGAGCTACTCAATAATATTGCAGAACTATTCTTAAGCTACAATGTCACCTTACTTTTGTAGTATACTATGGTTTCTAGTCTGTCAGGGAGCTCTCTATTTATCTCCAGTATGTGCAGCTCATTTACACCAAGTGAACAGTACCAGAATACTCTGCTATTCAGATATGTAGCTGAGTTTGTATGTTCTCAACATCAAGTCATTCTTTCTTGGAGAGTATTAAGTGCATCATCAACAACTCCATTGCTGACATTTACAACTCAGTCATCAGTGCAGATAAGATAGGCTTCACTAGATTCTACTCCAATGACAGCTAGAGTCATATTTAGTAACTCATCTTTTATTAATAGTAGTTTGACTATTTCAGCTTCTTTATCTGTTACAATTGAGTGCAATTAACAGGCCATTACTTACCAACCTCTCAATAGTAAGTGCACATTATCATCTTTCTTTATTCTTGTAAATAAAATACTGATAGCTTCTTAGGCAGCTCTCATAAATGTAGGTGCCAATGTAAGACTAATGTTTGATTATGACTTGTGGAAAGGCTTATTCTAATTTCACTGTTATATTAGAGAAAAGTTGCTTATTATTTTGGAGTGCATTTTGCTAAGCAGTTATTTATAAATAATTAATATATGAGTCCTCTCTGATGCCATCAGAAGACATTTTAACTCCCACTATAAGTGGTAATTCAAGTTATACTGTTACATGGGTGCCATCCTACTACCACCCTTCAAGATACATGTAACTGTTTATCCACCTGAATCCTACACACAGGAAGATCTCATGATCCACAACACTGATAACAGTACAGTACACAACATCACCACTAAGTCCTGCTTTCTTGTATTCACTTCTATTTGGATGCTCAGATTGCATTCTATTTAGTGACCTATACAGTGCCTAGCCAAGTCATTGGTATCATAATACTGCAGAGATTGAGCTCATGGTATAAATATTTCATTTTTCATTATATTGGTCTCTTTTTCCAAATACTATCACATATATATGGCCCATTTCTACCATAAAAGAACTGAAGTGATTTATTTTTAATATTAAATATGCATCACAGAAAATAGAAGTAACTATTTTACCTTAAGAGCAATGATTACTCTATCATCATTAAAGTTATACCTAACCTATGAGATCAGGATTAGAGTGACCACTACATCATGAGCATTTGACTAACATCTTGTGCTATGATGAGTTTAAAATAAAGCGACCCCTTACTCCATGATGATTAGGGATTCTTAACCCAATTATTTTTAATGACCCCTTACCCAATAGGCACTAGATATTTCTACGCTCTTTGTTTTAAATTGATCCTTGAGTCCTCACATAATAAGCATTACTGATTCCTTATCCAATTTTACTAGTGTGCTCCCTTATTCCCTATAAGAGCATTAGTCTTATTCCTTGTTCAACAAGGAAACTGTGAGGCAAAATTGTATTATTACTCTGAACAAACTTGATGTTCATGTAGAGCTATAGCATTTCTGTATTCACACTAAGTATTATTCTCTTCAGAATATTTGCTGTAAGAGTCTAAATAACAGCAACACAAGAACAATGAATTTAACTCAGTTCAATTTAGTCCTTTACAACAAAAAACGGAGGCGTCATCTCTTGCCTTATACGTACACTACAAAGAGTATACCCTATCAGCATTGAAGATTTTTAACCTATGAGCATTACAGATTCTTCACTCTATCAGTGTTAGAAACCATTACGAATAAAAATTATTAAACCACGATATATTATTTTACATAAAATAAAATATCATTAAACATATAATGATAAGATTGTGTGTAGTGGTAATAATGACTGTGATAAGAGAGCAGCTAATGATATATTGTGCCCTTACTTCATTTAATTGTGGGTTGATGCTCATATTAAAATATGTTTGCAAGGCTGTAGAGGTTATATATTAAGCTAGTTTCAAACTTATTATACAATAATTTGTGATTTTGTTATGGTTGTCAATGGACACTTTTCGTGCAGTGCATACTAATGCAAACATATTATAGCTTTCGTATTAGGTTTTGGGAATAATGACTATATAGGAGAGCAGCGTACTCTATTTTATTGTTATTTTATGCTCATATTAAAACAATTTAACCTGCATACACTGGGATACTCCAGATAAATCTAAATTATACAGCTACTTATTTTACTACTAAGTGTTCACTCTCATTTAAACAACGATTGTGACAGTACAAAATGATATCCAATAAATTTTATAAGATGTTATTGTACCAGTTGAAAGCTATCCTCCTTTATTTTCTAATTATATCTTATCTTGATAATCTAATGCTGAAACTGAAGCTATAGAACAATACATTCTAAAATACACTGCATGTGCATTGTTCATAAACTGTGCCTTGGACAGTAATGATGCATACTGGAAAATTATAATAACTTACACTTATTTACAATTGCTGTAATCTAATCTTGAGTTGAAATAAAAACAATAAGTACAAATTGATATAAACACACTTTTGCTTGTAATAACAAAACCGATTATGAATTTGAAATAGAAAATACTTTGTGAAAGTCAACAATTGACTCATAACAATATTTTGAAACTATCTTAACAATGAAATATTATAATTATTTAAAATACTCACTTTTTCACACTCTTTTTATTAGTTAATTACCATGAAAATTTTCTTTGATGAAATTAAAAATGTACCAAATAGTGTAAATTAAATGGTACTAATTTCAATGAATGACATGAACTAGACATTGAGATTCAACATAGCCATTACTATCATTATTATATAAAGTAAGACATTAGTATATTCTAGTAAGTAACAACACTGTCCTTGATGATGACATCTATTCTTCAGTTATCAATAGTCTCATACATATCTGAGAAAAAAGTGAATTTAGTAGCTGAATATTTAGATAGCATTACAATCTCAGTCAATGGCTTACCATCGTTATTCAAGTCATTTGTAATCCAATGATTGTCAGCAGCAATTTCCATCTATATTTAGAAATGTTGGATAATTTGTTTAAATCAGCATTCAATATTTTTTTGTACTTTAATAGAATTGCACATAGTATAATTTAAAAAAATGTACCTTAACTATAACCAAATTAATTTAATACTGTGTTAATTTATACCATTTGCCTGTTGGCCTGAACTGTGGCATATGCAGCATTCTGTGAATATAGAAAATTGCAATTACAATATCATCATTCAATAGTGATATAATCTGATAATTAATTGCCTTCTATAACATCAAACATTTAGCTACATTATATAACTATTGGATTATCATTAGCACTAGAAGTACATTACTTCCTATCAATGTGATATGATTTCATACCTCACTTGTTAATATCTGTGAATGTTTTAACTGGGAGGATTCCTAAAATAGTGAATATATTATGTTTTTGCTAATGAAAACAGTCATAAAAATAATGATATTATTTTTCATATGCTTAGCTACAACCTTTTTTTTGCCACTGTGTTCAGCAAACCTGAAAGAAAAAATTACTGATTAATAGTATTGTATATTACTATGTTAATTATAAGGAAATCTTACTGCAGTGATCGATTCTTAACTTTGCCTGAATTAAAAAATAATAATTGTTATTATTATAATATTACATGAACTTCTGCTTACTTTTCCTCTTCATTGTGATTGTAAATACTACTATTATTATGACATGAATAATGATGGTCAGAAGACATGTCACAGCTACACTCAGTATTATTGACAGAGAACGGCTAGAACATGTATCGTTGATAATCAGTGGAGCATCTGAAAATATTATACATTATATAGCTATATTATGTGTGTATATAATATTGATAAAATTTCACAATAACATTGGAAACATGTATTTCTTGTGTGTTTTAGTAGCAAAGAATACATTATGAGTATGAATTATTCTTTTCGCCAAAGCATGTAGATACAACTTTATTAAATGTTTGAATTCAATACCGTAATAATAGTCCTATAGATAAATTATATATGAAAAGATATCACAAAAGATACATTATGCTACAATTATTAGTTTTTGTTTCTTTCTACTATATCTGGTAATTAATGTTGTAAATAGTGTTTCATCCCAGAAGTCTATTCCTCAATTTCTGTTTATGCATTGGGTACTCATATTATTATATGATAAATGTACAGTTATTCGGTTAGTGCTTGTAATGCTATACAATCGCTATCGTTTCCTCGTAATTTCATTAATTATTTTGCTACAAAATTAACATTAATTACTAAATCTGGCCTTCGACTGAATGTGACAATGCTTTACAATTCAGCTAATGAATTATTCATGTTATCATCATATTTAACACTCCAGCATATTATTGGCGAGCGAGCGAAGTGAGCGAGACACTATCAGGGTCAACACAATTGAAAATCGGGGATTTTATATTGTCTATTTGTATATATGTGTGGACGTACGTATGTCATTTATACTTTGACCCTCAAGTATTTTTGTGTTAGCTCGGTCGTCGACCCCATCCCAAAGTTCACTGAACAGAAACCTCTAGATTATCGATCATTACCCATATCATCCCCCAATGGAATTGAATTGTTTACCACTTTGAATTCTTTCATATTGGTGGAGTTAAAACTTAGAGAGAAACTTACAGGAGTTCATTTCTATTTAATGTGTGGCGGTAGTAAGTTAATGTGCTATTTGTCACATTTGTAAAACATTTGTGGCATAATTATCTTGAAGAGAAACATCAATAGCATGACTTAATGTCACAGATCTATTTTGAATTTCAGACAAAGGATCCATCATAGGAACATCATAGTTTATCATGTATCGAATTTTGGCATATAACATCACTACAATGTGAGACCTATGTTAAAGGGAGACTACGGTGATTTAAATTTTTTTTGGTTGAAAGTGTAGATTGCAGTGCCTAAAAGTCGCACAAAATATGAGGGTTTTCCTGTCACTAGTTTCTTCAATATTTGGACTTAAAAATCAAGAAAAGCATGAAATCTGGTGGGAATTGAAGCCATACCTCCATTAACCAGTTGCTAGTCATTTCATTTAAAAGTAACTCTTAAAAAAAAAACAACAACAACCAAGAAACTCATAATAATCTATTGTGAAGAATGAGAAATAACTAATCCTACATTAATATTTTAACTTTCAATGTAGCACTTTCTGCTGCAAAAAAAAGTTACATTCCACACTAAAAATGTGCATGAAATTTGTTGTGTAGTATTTTAAAACGTTTTATTAAGTATAAAAGTATTATTACCATAGCAACATAAATATTAGAAAAATGGTGACTCCTTCCAAAATTTTAATAAATCAGTTTAAAATCTATTAAAATTTAATGACACAACTGAACTTTAAAATCTAAAACTAGTATCATGTATGTATGAACTAAATCTCTGTATGACAAATTATAAAACAAAGTTTGCTCCATTCAATTTTAATAATTAAAACTCTTGAAAAAGCACATGATCAAAGAAATAATTAAACATAACAAGACTAAATATCTGTAAGATGGAAAATCTAAATTTATTACCGAAACAAAATTAATTGATAAAATGTCCCATTGATTAATCATTCAAATTCATCCTAAAAAATTTTTCTACGGTAAGATTTATACCATTCAACTGCCTTCTCCAGATAAGCTCTTCCATAGTCCCTAGAAAAAAACAAAAACAACTTTGAATTTGTATACACTGCTGATTGATTACCAGGATCTATAATTTTTCGTTTCAGGATGAAATGGGCAGCTTAACCTTGACAAAAGAAAGTTTCAATAATTGTTTTTCCCCGATTTACATAACATCATTCTCTTATCAGCCCCGAATAAAGTGCGTGTGTTGATTCCATGTTCCTCCCCAAGACTTGTTTCATTCCCTTTGTAATCCCATTAGCAATAACCAGTTTTGGTACTTTGTAATTTACACTGTATTTTCCATAACAGCTTGTGCACCACCTGGTCTGACATTATGCTGTTAACGTTTAGTGCATCTGAAGCATTGGCTTTGTGGCAACTACTCTGATCTAAAAGCCAAACCAAAATATGCACTATTGGTGGATACTTATACTTAGCAATCCACAAGGGTTTTCTATATTGGCCTCACAAATTTCTCACAAGTCCAATATCTTGCTCTAAGCTGCACTATACTCAAATAGTTCCCCTATCTGTTCAGGAAAGTGAGGATCGAACGTAAAAAAACATTATGTTAATCAATGAAATCACTGACCATATTATTCCACTTCTTTTTGTTCTAGGGAGAATAGCAAGCAGGATTATCTTCAATTTCCCACATCTACATACTCATACATTTGCACTTTATTTATTCCCACTAAAGATCGATTCATCGTGGTAAAATACAACTAATTTCTACACGCCATGCTCCTCAGAATGTGTTGACGCTGATGGAGCTTAAGGATGTAGATCTTCATCACTGCAAAGTGGTCTAGGTTGACGTTTCCTCTTGTATTCTGTCATTAGTTTCAAATATTCAGATCAATACTTCACAACATCTTCATGTTTGTGTCAATCAATGTATGAGAAATAGGCGAGAAATATGAGAAATAGGCGTAAAACCTAAGTGATGAAACCAGTGAACAGCAGTACAAAGTGAGATGGATCTTGGAAAATGTGGTGGTAGGTGATGGCTAGGACGAAGGGTAGAGTTGTCAGACACAAAAGTCTGATGCAATCATGTCGGCTTTCATTTTTTTTTAAGAATTATCACGAACACACTGTAAAAAATGGGGAGTTTGGAGAACTTAATTTTGGTGTTAAATAGGAGGCGCTGCCTGAACACTCCAGTTTAAAGCTTTATATTGTCTCAATAGTTAATCATTAGTAAAAGATAATTTAAATTAAGAAACTAGAGGATATAAGCTATCAATTATATAACATGCTCATTTGGTATAAAATGTATTGTTGTGTAAGTTATATAAGGGCTCAAAGTGAGGTGTCCAGACAGCGCCTCCTGGTAAACACCTCGTGAGGTGTCATTTAAACACCCTGTTTTAACAGAGCACACTTTATAGCACTCTCTCTCAAAGTTTCATCACTCAATATCAACAGGCATTCTTGCTTCCCTTGTCGATCTAATTCATTCTGTAAACATTCTCACTAGATTCTTTTCAATACACTCGGACACTTCTCTCAGTAAATCCTGGAAGCACACAAAAATTTTTAAACTCTATGTCATAATAATAATCAAACTAATCATACCAGCAATCCTTGCAGACTCTTGTGCAGCATACACATTGCTCATATTCTGATGTCACATGAAGCTCTCAAACAAAAGAACTGAAAGCATCTTATGCTGGTCCTGTGTCAGAATCAGCGTAAAATCATCAAATGTGTTTTTTCAGCACTGGCATAATCCTCTTCCAGCTTAGCATCTTCATCCAAATCTCGCTCTTCTCACTCATCTTCAACAGCCAAGGAAGCATCTAAAATTTCTGGAGCAGGTTCTTCTGTTGGAGGTTCTTCTAAAGCAGGTTGCTCACTGCTTGCATTTCTTCTCCTTGATTGTGCTGCACTTCATTTTGTTCCTACCATTCTCCTTACTTCTTCAACTTTTTAGCTTCTCTCATGAGTGGAGCTCTTGTAGCACCTTGCCCTAACTACTGGTGGTTGCACAGCCTTCACTCATTGTGAAACAGAATATCTATAGCAACACAAGCCTGAACAGGAGTCGTAGTTAATCCGCAAGCCGCTGCTGTATCTATATTTTTTTATTATGTTGCGTGTTGCATGTGTGCCATAGAAGCCTGATACCAAAAATTACATTTTTTAAGAAGCTTTTATTAATAATTTTAAGCTGAGTTAGCTTGTTGAGCGCAGCTCTACAAGCATACTGGTATAAAAAGTACGAAATTTGGACCTACAGCGGTCAAGTTGAGATTGTTTGAAGAAAAGGAAAGTTATGATGGCAAGAAACTAATGGATATAAGCTATTATAATATAAGCTCACTTAACCAAGTGAGCTTAATAGCTTATATCCATTAGCTTCTTCCTTTCAAATATCATTTAGTTGTGGGGTGTCCAGACAGCGCCTCCTGGCAAACACCTCACAAGGTGTTGCTTAAGCACCCCATTTTAACAGTGAGCATCCAATTTATATTTTATTATTATTTGTTAGTATGTTGCTCTATATTCATATAATAATTCAACACATGTATAGTTTCATTTGCATTCACAAAACAACAACAACAACAAAACATTCTACTATATGAGCAATGAGGTAGAAAGAAATTTATTATGAGCTAAAAAAATCTATGAAGTTGTATTCTACTCACCTATCAGTGCTGATGTTAAGTATATATTTGATTACTAATTACGAAAGTTGGTAAAGCGTCCTGACAAAATATCAAAGTAATGAACCTGTCCCCTATTCAGTTACCAGTAGTGGTTATATGGAGAACAAGGAAGCTATGTCCTCTGCTGTGTATTCTTGTGAACCTGGCAACTTGCACCTCTGAGTTAGGGACTGGGTTGGAGAATCAAATGAATTCAAATCAATAGTTAGCTTGGTAGCAACGCGAGCGCACCCGCACGCACCACAAAAAACCACAAAAATCCGCTGTGCTCGCAAGAGTAAAACGACCGCTAACTTAGCTTGCCCAGGTAATTCAAAGCTTCCGGCCCACCATTGATAAAACTAATGAGGCCCCGCCCCAGCTGTAAGTTGTAAAGAGCGCAGCTGTTTGATATTGTATTTCTTGGCTTACTTTATCAGTATTGTTTCTCCCTAGAGCAGGCTGGCTCCCAGATTGGAGGCAACCTGGGAGCCAGCCTGCTCTAGGGAGAAACAATACTGAGAACCGATGTCTTAATTAAAACAGCATGGAACGCAGCCATCATTGAGATCCATTGTTGACAAAGTGCTTGTTCTTTTGGAAGGAGATCATATTGTAATAGCTATAGGTAGTGTTTAATAGCGCTGAGGGTTCGCACCTTTGGTGCTTCATTAATATTAGTAATTTAATTAAAAAAGCATGGAACGCAGCCATCATTGAGATCCGCTGTTGACAAAGTGAATAAACGAATGAATGACAAACAAACTATTATAACTTCTCGCACATTCGCGCTGAGGGTTAATAATGTTCACTAAAAATGGTCTTTAATATCTCACTAATGACTCCATTATTTTAATTTTTTATTCTTGTGCACAACTTCTTCCTGATATATCACTCATGATTTTTTTAATTTACAGTATTGTGATGACAAGTGATAATGATACTTATTTAATATAAAAAAATATTTTGAAATAGCCAGCTGAATATAGATGAATATTATGTGATGTAGCTAGCTAAATGAATAAACAAATGAAGTGAATAGCTAAGTACAGAAGGAATCAATTGAATCAGTTGTGGGTGCGGTTTGAATGCAATCAAGTCTCTGCCAAAAGATCGCGTGGACTAATTTTTCGTCCTGGAGTCTATTTTGTGTTACTTCTCAGAAACTATGCGTAGAAATGACTCCAAATTTCGTACACAGGCTGACTATGACCTTAGCTACAAAATGTTCGTTGCAATTTTTTTGGAAAGAAAAAAATTCGGGCGCGCTGCCGCGAGGATCAAATGAGCACAATCAACTAGACAAAACGAAGCAGAATTGAGAAAAAGTACAACGAAGGTTTTGAAGACAATCAACAAATGTAGCAGTAGACGAAGAATGGGCTCGTCAGCGACGGCACCCACGGAGGAGTTGTAGATTTTATACTTGAGGCTGAGGAGCTCGTAACTTGAATGAAACAGCCTCCCAAGGCCAGTTCTTTTTATTTAGTTAGTCCATTAGCAGTACTCTTTAGGATCCTACAAACACCAAGAAAAAAGTTAGTAATCCCTAGCAACCAAAATCCAATTATTGTGAATATTTGCGTGGCGGTGTCCCAGCACCCCTGGCACACTCTTTGAGCAAGAAAAACCCCGCCAAATTGACCATGCTCGACCATGGTTGCTAGGGCATGTTAAACTTACTTCTGCTGTTCCCAGAGTTATTTTAATTATGCAGGTCAGCAAGTACTACTAGGAGAAAGCACCTACCCGGAATGAAGACTAGAAGTCGATCGCATCTCAAGAAATATCCCCGTCACAAATTTGGACTTTACGGCAGTACTGCACGGCTAACGCTGGAGTTTAGAAGTCGATCCGTTGTATATAATTTTCTTACCCTTGCGTGTATGCCATAACATTGAGTTTTTGTTGAATTCTTCAATTTACTCACCTTACCAGTGAACTATTGTCGATTATTTCTATAAAATTCCGTATATTAAAAATATCTCAATGTTATAGGGTCAACCCCTTGTGGCCCTAAACCCCAGCAAAGTTTGAACCATAGCCCTTCCTCCATTCCTGAGCAGTAAGTGAGAGAAGATTCTGGATCCATTACTTTAGTGTGCCAGGATTTTTTATTGTAAGTTGACTCCCCTATCCTAACTGTATGCCATAGTGCTGAATGAGGCACAGCTGCATTTCAGGGGCACTAATTTGTTACAAGTGGGTGACTTTGTGGTAGATAGCAATAAAGGCACCCATGCGTTGCTATGTGCCAGCAGCCTTAAATAAGATACAAAAAATAATAACACCAAATATCTTCAAAGATAGAAATTAATACAGAAAAAAAAAAAAAAAAAAAAAAAAAAAAATAAAAAAACAACAACGAAATGTAGGCTACTGCTGAAAAACAAACAAACAATTGACTAGTAATTTCAATGGATACTGCTGAATTTCACTAAATAGCACAGAGGTTTAGGTCAATTAATAATTAAATAATTGGACTTTAGTTTTCAATGTAAGTTGCCATGTGAATGTTCGCAATTTTCTGCATTCTAAATGGTCCAGTGAACTGAACACACATTATTGAATCACTAGACTGTATATTTTAATGGAAAGAGATAAACCCATCACAAAAATGTATATTGAATGACCTTGCAATGGCTGTTTACAATATGAGATCACCATTTTTAATACTCCTATACTCCTAAGTGAGCCAGAAATGATACGAAAAAAAAAAAAAAAAAAAAAAAAGAAAGAAAGAAACTTATACCCCTCCCTTCCACCCTAGCAACTTACAAGTTGGCAATGACATAGTGCCTGCTGTAGTCATAGACTGATCATTAGTCATTGTCACCTGCACTTCCACTTCATACGGTTTCGAGAAGCAGCTAAGGTTAAACCTACTAACTGAATCTGTCCACACTATGACTGATGTAAATTCTTGTTCATTATTTTCCAGAACGATTGCGCTCCATAATAAAATATTTCCAATTCCTAAATGCTCTTGGAGATCAAACTGACCTGGCTGATCATGTCCATCAAAAATAGCCTTAGTTGCTCCATTTCTTGACCATGAAATTCGCTTGGTGTCACTTGTCTTGCAAAAAATAACTTGAGTGGCATAACCAGGAACAAAATAATTGTTCACGTTATAATGTCTTGCTATCAGAGTATTGTTGAGAATATCTCTGAAATTTAAAGTTATGTCCACGTAGTTCTACAACAACCAAAACAAGCACAGTTGACAGTGGACATTGAACTGAGCTTACTCACATTGCTCTTACTCTCACAAGTATGTAAAGTAAAAAAAAAAGTTTATTATGTATATTATAATGTACAATAGAACCTCTTTTAACCAAGCATCTTGTTTTAGGGGGAACCTTGTAACTTGGAATTGCCCTTTAAAATTTCCTCGTACTCAGAATGATAGATGAAACCACATTACTGGTATAAAAATGTATTTCTAGTGATGTACTAATGATTGATTTTAACTTCTAACACTCAAGCTACTGAATTTTCTGTACTCTCTGACTAACTGAATTGCCAGTGGCGTTTGACACAAACACTCGCAGATACTAAAAAAAAAGGCCAAGTTGTTTTTTGTTTTGTTTATGTCTAGTAAGGGTTTTCATACCATAGTAACCATTCGCCACACCATTTTGTGACTTGAAAAAACAAGATGTTCTGAAGAATTACTGCTCAGTTTTGAGTATCACAGTAAGTTTTTTGAGACTTAAGTGCGGCATTCAGAAACCACCTAATACAAAACAATTAATTTCCTTGAATGATACAGGATCACTAAAGGGAAAGATTCTGTTAGTGGAGATATGGGAAGGGGTAGACCAAGAAGCAAACACAAAAATGTGAGGGTCAAAGTACAAAATGACATATGTGCGCAAGTCCACATATATATACATGTAAACAAAACAAATATCCCTAATTTTCAATTGTGTTAACCCCCCTGAGAGTGTCACACTCGCTTCGATTATTATTATTATTATTATTATTATTACAGTAGAAGACTAAATAAAGTTTCGAATTCCGTTCCGTAGAATGGCTGTTGCTGCATGATGAAAAAACGGTACGCCGTTTGTTCATTCCGTTCGACCGCGTTACCGTTTTAAATTTTCTCGTTCACCGTATGTCTCGCTCAAAGAAATATAAAAATTGTTTATCCAATAAAACGTTCCGATTTTATGTTTGAGGCGGAGCTTTTGGAGTTAAAAAAATTGAAGCCGTCCAATTCAAAGTTGTCTCGCGGAGAATTGTTAGTTCGACCACCGAACAGTATCGACGTTTTCTCGATGTTAGGGCTTCCTTGGGCTTAGATTTTTTACTACTGGAAGTCCATCAGTAGCTAACAGAAGAACTACGAACTGCGGACCTCGTTATAGCTCTGTGCCCATCGGAACTTCGGTCTGCAGCTTTATTGAATGAGCTTTTTTGCACTATCCCCGTAGCGTTTAATGGTCTATACAAGGCCTTAGCTTGCTGATATAGCTATGGAAGAGTTTCTAGCTAGAAAACATCCTGTGAATCGACGGAAAAGCTTAACTGTTTTAGTAAATGGTGTCAGCCATTTTTGTCAAAACGGTATGAAACGCAACGATAAAAAGTACAGTAAAAAACTACCATTTTACGGCCGTACTATGGAACGGTATTCAGAACTTCATTTTGTCTCCTACTTTATTTCAAATGTTTTTGTTGCTTATTGCATTTTATTTTTGTATTTGTAGGAACCCTTTATTATTCACAATGAAGTACAGTGCACCACAGCATAAAGCTGGTTTTATTCAACTCATCATAACTCGAGAACCGCTTGAAATAAGCCATAGCAACAAAAGACAAAATATCAAAATTTTTCTTCTACCTATAAATAGAGCCCATTTATTTAGCTTTATAGTCATGTGCACTGTTGCTATGCAGAAAAGCTACACCGATTGGTCAAAATCTCATTATGTAATGCGCTTTCTAATTAGTGCCCACCATAACAATAGTGCTGCAAGTAGTGTGCCTGGTGAGAAATGCCCAAGATAAGGAAGAGGAATGTTCATTTGTGTAAGGCTAGACTTAGCAAGTTTCAGAAAAGGCTCAGTGAGGCTAGTGAGCCTGTAGCTAGCTCTCAAACGCTTCCTTTGGCTGAGGATCGACCTATTACTTCTGCACTATCTTCACCTCTTGTTTCTGACAGTATTGACAGTGATGTGGTACCAGGAGTACCACCGCAAGTTGAGAGTGATCTTTCCACTTCTGACTCCGATTTTGATCCCACTGAAGCCTTGAAGAGCGATCCAGTAGCAATGATGGGAGAATTTTGCAGTGACTGGATTGCATCATTATCGAGAGAAGATTTCTACTCTTTGTCACTTCTTCTCTTTCAAGTATTGCAGCAAGACTTCCTCCTCCTTGTTGGGCCAGCTGCTAAGATCATTGGAAAGTATCTTTGTAAGAATCCTAAGACAATAGAGAAATGGCGAGTTGATTTCCTTAAGAGTGAAGGAGAACTTCCAGAAT
>WLWI01000792.1_pt1 | contig 27980 bp, 25 predicted proteins | sample 6701501 | NCBI WGS metagenome assembly WLWI01 (sample SAMN12718690, study PRJNA515312) | sponge metagenome | isolation source: marine sponge | host: Mycale hentscheli | place: New Zealand: South Island, Marlborough, Capsize Point | collected 2014-11-01 | reverse complement strand
CGTCCACTCCGGTCCTCTCGTACTAGGAGCAGCTCCTCTCAAATCTCCAACGCCCACGACAGATAGGGACCGAACTGTCTCACGACGTTCTAAACCCAGCTCGCGTACCTCTTTAAATGGCGAACAGGTCAAGGTTCTAAAACGCGATCTGTCTTCGAGTGGAACACGTATTAGATACAAAAAATGATGACTTACACCTGCTACACAGTGTCACCCCATGTCCAAAATAAAAAGTATGCAACTTAATTTGTATTTCGAGCTTGTCGTTGAAAACAACATTGAAGAGAATTCAATTTCGTGCCGACCCATTTATTTGAGCTCAATCGATAAAGACCAATATGCTACAGGGCTTCTTTTTGATAGTAAGGTTAGCATGTAATTGATGAAGATCAATGATCTTCCTTGCCTACCAAATGACTCCCGATCAAGAAGAAAGAGGATAACAAACTAGATATGGAAATCAAAAAACTAAGACAGGACTTACACAGAGTGGAATCAAACATCAGTTTTCTGCGAGAAACCAATAGGCTTATATTAGAAAAGCTAACCAGAATTGAGCATCAAATGTAAGACATTATCTTCTTACACTAACTATCGGCTGTGCATGTTAAAAAAAAAGGAATCATGATTTTGCAAACAAATATCGTTGTAATCAGACCCAGTGGAATTAGTTTTATCCACGAGAACCACCTGGATCTATTGTAGCATTTGAATTCAGTTTCAGAATCGCGATAAAAGAGTGGAACCAGTAGTATACCAATAAGAGAAATATCTGAGATCAACAAGTACTCAGTTAAGCGCTCTGCTTGTTCCAAGGATTCCCAGACCAGTTCCACTAATAAGCGCTGTTGCGAATCCATTTGAACCGCTTGTCTTGGTATTAACCCAAAAGAAATCCGATTCAAATTGATACGCATTATCCAACTGCCCGGCAGATATAACGTGAGTTTTCCACTTCGCTTTGGGGTTTGGACGGAAGTAGTAACCCTTTGACCAGCGATCTTCAGTAACGTCACTAATAGCATCCCTTTCAGATTTTAGGAAATCCCAAAACCTAGCTTGGTTCACAGCATCGTCGGGAAAACGGCATGCCATCCCAACAACGACTATTGTTTCTTTCTTTAACATAGACAAACTTCACCGAAATCCCTTTTCAAATTATCTTAAGCGACAATTTTTAAATTAATTCTTATTAAGTAAGATGGGCTGAATTGTTATACTAAATTAAAATGTTTGAAGGTCTAGTATTAGATTTGGCTTTGTTTGCACTTTATAATTAGCTTTTTTATCACCATAAGTATCCCTATGAGCCGCTATGAGCCTATTAAAATAAGGGGTAATACGAAAATCGTAATAGATTGGAAAAATCATACGCTTTACAAAATCTTGTTTTAATCAAAATAGCAAGACCCATTAAATAACAACCACTTTAGCTTACTACCAACTTCGCCAGTCTAAGCTATTTCGGTCATTATGTACGTTGTCAAATACTCGGTTTCTACGTAGTTTTGATAGTTTGTTGTCGCTGCATACTAAATAACACCGTAAAATTAATTAGTACCGCCTATATTTCATGTTCAACTAAGTGTTCAATCCGATTCAGAGCTTCATGATACAATTGATCACGTAAAGTCGGCTCTCTTGCCAATTCCAGAATAGCCTCAACCCATAACTTTTTTTCCATTTCAATCAGCATCCCGTTCTCCCTATTTTTCACTACTTCAGAAAATTGAGATTTAGATGCATAAATTCCGGTTGCGCCAGCTTGTGTAATATCAAAGTATTTTGTATATGAACGGGCATAGTTAAAAGGGACATCTAAAAGTGGTGCTAAGCCAATTTTTCTACCTGGCTGTGATAACAGATACTTATACGTCTGCCAACTCATCGGATGTAAGACTGTAGTTCTTGGTAAATGCTTGTACAGCTTATTCACATCACTATTTCCAATTATCTCAAAGGTAACATTTTCATTTGCGATTAAGACGGCTTTAATTACATCATAGAGCCAAAGGATGTCAGCACGATGAGTAAATGAGCCATGATAAAAAACCTGAACAATCTCATTCTTCTTAACCATAGCTCGAGGATAAACTTGGGTTGGATTCCATGATGCATATTTATTCATCAGAAAATCGCTCGCTAACCACAGTTGGGCGTCCATTGCTTTTAGCCATGACTGTCTTAATGTACTGAATCGAGCTAACTTGAAGCGATAACGAAGAGGTGTACCTTTGGTCACACTAATGTCAAATAGATCGTCATCCATAAAATAAACAAGTGTCGATATCAAGCTACGATGTTTAGTAACGAACTGCTGCCACTTTTTAGATATATAACGAACAAAGATAACACTGGCCCCACTAAGCTCTTCGACAGCGGGATAATTATCATGGGAAAGCCTCACAGGAACGATTCCCATACCGAGAAACTTAGGCACTAAATAAAACTCAATGGTTGGATTCGGTCTTTGCTCAACGATATATATTCGTTGACTAATTGACTTATTCATCGGTCATTTAACCAAGGCTTATCAATCATTGAGGCGTGACTCAAAGCTAAATTGGGGCGAAAATAATTAAGATTATAAAACAGATCATCTTTCAAAATAACCTTCCAGCGCTTGCACATATAATCGAGTTCTCGCTTCGAGCGAGCAGCTATATCTAAACTATCATCTTATTATGAAAACAATGTGTAAGCCAACTTGTAATTGCTTAATACAATGAAAAACCATGGTGTTAATAAATTTATTTTTTATTCGTCCTGAGCGGTATATGGTATGCCTGACTCTATGCCCATATCAGAATTAGAGCGTCTTAAACCCATAACCCCTTTTGTATGGACAAAGTTATGTATCGAGATAATCCTGCCAGATTTCGAATAGGCTTATGATATTCCGTCAATTGCACTTCTCTACTTCAATGCTACTGGTGCCAATCAAAGAGGCAAAATTGACTAATTGCATGAAGCTGAAACACATCTAATCCCACCTCTGTTTGATGCTGTCATTGACAAAGAAAAAATAATTCATGCGTTTGGCACAGACTATGACACTCCCGATGATACTTGTGTCAGGGTTTATATCCATGGAGCGATTTCGCAAATGCCCAAATAAAAACATTGAATCACCTTATGTATAACAGTGCATCAGTTGTATTAATCATGGAAAATGGGAAAGGATTTTCAGTACATCACATTATTGAAGTAGCTCGCTGAATAAGCAAACACGATATGAAGGTAATTGATTCTGTGAGAACAGTCGGTGATCCCCTATTTTGATAGGGAATTATGATAAAATAAATGCAATAATTGGGTTGAAAGTCGACTTTCGCTGATATTGAAGACATTGTTGTCTCCTCATGGAACTGATAAAAGCGATTTTAAAAATTACTACCATAATAACAGATCATGGAAAGTAACTAACAAAACCATCAACATGACAAAATACTCACGTATCAGAAAACTTATGATGGAATGCAAGAATAATGGATGAAGCTTTCGTCAATCAAGAAGAAGAGATAACAGAAACAAACCTTTATTAACATTAGATAAGTAGTTATGAATATAATTTCACGAACAATTATCCTTATACTGCTTTGTATTTTAACCCTTTCGGGCTGTTATTTCAGAATTCCTTTTTTTACAAAAGAGCCGGAACTAGATCATGCTCAGGGTTATTATCCGGAAGACGACAACACTCTAGTTACGATAGAGAATATTGATATTCCTGAGCCCGGAGACACACTGGATTTTTACGATGAAAAAAGTGGGCAACACATCTATGCCCAATTTGGAAAATCATTTTCTTCAGCTAGTGGCACTCTTTGTATACCCATCAGTTACTCAACAGAAAAAATGCCCGAAAAGAAACAAAGTCTTGCTTGTCTCAATGAAAAAAACTTTTGGAGTAAAAGTTCAATAGACATTCAACTTATACAAAAAACCGACAGCAAGTAGTGTGAAAAATAAAAATATTTTAGAAGGCTTGTCAATCATGTGCAGGGTAATATTCGCATTGATGATCAGAGAATCAAAAACACGCCATGGCCGTTTGAAAATTGGCTATATATGGGCATTTCTAGAGCCCATTTTATTTGTCTTTGTACTAACATCTATCTTTTACTATGTGGGTTCCGGCGCCGGTGTACTCCATGAAGGCATGCCAACTAGACAATTCTTTTTAACGGGTCTATTAGCATATTTTCTTTTTCAAAATATTGTTATTCAATCCATGTCTTCCATAAATGCGAATTTGGAACTCTTATATTATCCACAAGTACAAATATTTGATTTAAGTGTTGCTCGGACAATACTCGAAACAATGACCTTTTTTATAGTTATGATATTGTTAACTCTCTTTATTTGGTTCTCCGGTTTAGAATCAGTTAATATTGATGATCCATTAAGAATCATATTAGCAGTAGTAATGATCGCATCATTCGGTTACGGCATAGGCACAGCTCTTGGTGCTATAGTCCCTTCTGTTCCTGTATTACAATTTCTGGTACAAGCGGTTTACCTTAGACCAATGTTTTTTATATCAGGTATTTTTTATACTGCTGCAGAATTACCAGCTGGTCTAAGAGATTATTTACTGATAAACCCCTTATTTCAGATGATTGAACTAATGCGTTCAGCGTTTTTTCAATCTTATGAAAGTGACCATATAAATTATATATATATATTTAGCATGATTCTATTAAGTATCCTTAGTGGTTTATTAATTCAACGTGCATTTCGTCGTCATGCTTTTAAAATATGATTGATATACGCAACGTCTCTAAATCTTATCGATTAGGATCTGGATGGAATCACGTTCTAGACAATGTATCAGTATGTTTCCCATCAAAGAGAAATATAGGCATATTAGGTCTAAATGGTGAAGGAAAATCAACACTACTAAGAATAATTGCTGGAGTAGAAGCTCCAGACAAAGGAGAGATAGTTCGCGATATCGACCTATCGTGGCCAATTGGTTTTAGCGGGGGCGTTCAGCCTGAAATGACTGGGCGTGAAGCTACTCGTTTTGTAGCACGTATCTACGGTACGGATATTAAGGAAGCAGAAGAATATGTTCTAGAATTTTCCGAGTTGAACACATATTTTGATATGCGAGTTAAAACCTATTCTGCAGGAATGAAAGCTCGATTGGGTTTTTCAATTAGTATGGCAATGCACTTTGACTGCTACCTTATTGATGAAGTTACTGCTGTGGGTGATGCGAGATTCAATGAAAAATATCATCAGGAATTCTTAAAACGTGCGGAGAAATCTAATTTGCTTATGGTATCTCATCACGCCAATACCATTAAGAAGTTTTGTGATATGGCGGCTATATTGTTTAATGGCAAAATAACATTATACGATACTGTTGAAGAGGGTATGAAAATGTACCAACAACTAATAAATGAACTAAAGAAAAAAGAACTATGGAAAAACGAACTATTAAGTTAAAAATTCCTAGACCAGCTTGGTATTTTTTTTATATAGTTTTGTGCCCTACTATTTTGGCGACTATTTATTATGGGCTTTTTGCGTCTGATATCTACATATCCGAGGCTCGTTATTCCATTCGTTCTAATTCAAGTACTGGTTCTTCAAGTCTAATCAGTTCCGTTATCTCAGGTAATGTTGGCGGTGGTAATTCAACAAACGAAGATGCACAAATCGTTAAAGATTATTCATTGTCTCACTCAATGTTGGCTCTGTTGGATGAACGTTTAGAGTTACGCAAGCATTACTCATCTAAAAATACTGATTTTTTATCTCGACTTAGCGAACATGATTCATCAGAAGATTTTCTTGAATATTTCAATCAGATGGCCATTCTCAATATTGACTCAAATTCGGGTATTACAACACTCCGTGTACGAGCGTTTAGCCCCGAAATGGCTGCAGAAATTGCTCGAACAATGATTTCCACTAGTGAGGGGTTAGTAAATCAGATTTCAGAGAGGGTTGTAGATGATTTCCTTAAATTTGCCCGTGATGAAGTTGTCAAGGCCGAGGTTCGAATAAAGTCGACTAGTCAAGAACTAACAAATTTTCGTAGCGAGAATAGATCTATAGATCCTAGTCAGGAAACAAGTGCTGTTTTAGGAATTGTAACCGGGTTAGAAACAACTTTAGCTGCTGCCCGTACAGAGCTGCTAGAAGCAAAAAGCTTTTTACAAACGAATAGTTTGCAAATTAAAGTTTTAGAAAGCAAAGTCGAAGCCATAAGAGAACAGGTTTTTCAAGAACGAACTCGCTTGTCTAATGAAGGTTCGATTGCAGACTATACGCAACTCATTGACCGTTATGAACCATTGATATTAGAGCAACAATTAGCAAAAGAGTTTTACACCTCTGCATTATCATCACTAGAGATTGCTAGGGCGGAAGCACAACGTAAACAACGATACTTAATTTCGTTTGTAGAACCAAAAATATCAGATGAAGCCGTGGAACCACGCCGAATATATGCTATAACTACTGTGTTTATGATACTGCTTGTTGCCTTTGCTATTGGCAGTCTAATATGGGCAGCCATTAAAGATCATATGCGAATATAATTATAATAAATAGATACTTAGGGATTAATCATGTGTCAAACCAAATTTCTTATAAAGTTGTTGCTAGGTGGTTTTCTAATGCAATTCTCGGTTCAAGCTATTTCAGGTTCGACAATTGGCGGGGCTGAAGTTGATATATCGACTGAAAGGCCAGCACCTGTAGTTATTCAAGATGAACTTAAGATCGATCTAGGAATACCTCCTTTTGGCGAGAGTCTGTTCAATGGCAAGGCATTTGGTGCAGAACGAGAAGATGGTTTAAACCCTGAATATATTATTCAGCCCGGTGACAGAATCACCATTCGCATTTGGGGGGCAACGACTGTAAATGAAGTCGCAATTGTTGATGCACAAGGTAATATTTTTCTACCCGAAGTTGGTCCCATCCGGGTTCAGGGCATAAAAAATGGAAACCTGAGCACACACATTGAACATGCTGTTAGACGTGTTTTCAGTCAGAACATAAATGTTTATACTAATCTAGAAGCAACTACACCCGTTTTAGTATTTGTCACTGGTTTCGTAAATCGACCAGGCAGTTATGCTGGGGTAGCTTCAGACTCCTTACTTTTTTTTCTCGAGCGTGCTGGAGGCATAGATCTCCAAAGAGGAAGCTTTAGAAATATTCGCATCATACGTGGTGAAAAAATTATCGCAAAAGCTGACCTCTATGACTTCCTATTAAAAGGAAAATTACCAAGGCCACAATTCGCAGACGGAGATACTATCCTCGTGGAACCTCGCGGTGCTAGCATAGTTGCAGATGGAGCAATTAGAAACAGTTTTAGTTTTGAATTAAAAACCGAAAAAATTAAAGGTGAAGAAATAATTCAATTAAGTCATCCTCTGCCAAATGCACAATATGCAACAGTTATTGGTACAAGAGAAGAACAGTCACTATCTTTGTATACATCACTTGAAGATTTATCAAAACTCCACCTTAATGATGGAGATCAAATTACATTTGAAGTTGACCAGGTTCACGACGATATTCTGATTAGAGTAGAAGGCAGCCATATAGGACAATCTCGGTTTTCTGTCCCGAGAAACAGTCATTTATTAGATGTATTGAAATACATAAAAGTAGATCCTGAGCTATCAGACATAGATTCAATTTCTATCCGCAGAGAAAGTTTAAAGATACGCCAAAAGGAAGCTATAAAACAAAGCCTGCAAAGGCTACAAACTTCAATATTAGGTAGAACTGCTGTGACCAGTGAAGGTGCTGACATACAAATAAAAGAAGCAGAATTAATTGCTGCATTTGTTAATAGTGCTAGGGATGTTGAAACAAAAGGAATCCTCGTTGTCTCTAAAAAGAATGGTGTATCAAACGTACTGTTACAGCCTAATGATGTAATAACAATTCCAGAAAAGACCAATGTGATTCAAGTTAGTGGGGAGGTTATGGTAGGTCAGGCCCTTATTTATGAGCCTGGCTATAAACTAAATGAATATATTCAGCATGTTGGTGGATATTCAAATCATGCAGATGAAGATAAACATATGGTCCTCCGTAGAAATGGTGAAGTTATACCTGTATTTGGTAATGGAAATAATATTGTTATTCAGCCTGGAGATGAAATTATTGCTTTACCAAAAGTCCCTAGTAAAAGTGTTGACATAATTAGATTAGTTACGGACACAATGTTCAAAATTGCGGCAGCCGCGGCCATATTTATTAGCATCTAAACTTTCATTATGAAAGCCTTGTTTTATACGTAAAACATAGTTTCAAACGGGTTACGACACAAATACTCAACTAAATATGTGTGCATTCTTCAGTAAGCTTCCTTTACTATCTTTTTCCGATAATGATGGTTGCTTATCATCAAATAATGGCCATTCAATTCCGACAGCAGGATCGTTCCACAATAGAGTACGTTCGTATTTCTTGGCATAGTAATCAGTGCAATAATAAAATATTTCTGCAGTTTCACTCAAGACATAAAAACCATGAGCAAACCCTTCTGGCACCCACAACATTTTTCTATTTTCTTCAGAAAGAATAACACTTATCCATTTACCGAAACTTGGTTGGGAATAGCGAAGATCAACAATCACATCAAATATCTCTCCTTTTATTACTTGAACTAATTTTCCTTGTGTCTGCTGTATCTGGTAGTGCAGTCCTCTTATAATTCCTTTAGAAGTTTTACTATGATTATTTTGTTTAAAATTCGTATCAATGCCTATCTCAAGAAATTTCTTTCTATGCCACGTCTCCATAAAAAAACCACGACCATCTTCAATTACATGCGGTTCAATAATAAAAGCATCGGGAATAGTTGTTGATACAAATCTCATTCAATTAAGCAATATCTTTTATTAGTCTCATCAAATAGCGTCCATACTCGGTGTTTTTCAACCCAGTTGCTAATTTTATAACTTGATCAGCATCGATGTACACTAGTTTAAACGCGATCTCTTCCGGACAACAAATTTTTAAACCTTGCCTTTTCTCTATTACACGAACATATTCAGTAGCATCAACTAAACTGTCATGTGTTCCTGTATCTAACCATACTGTGCCACGTCCTAATATTTCAACATGTAACTTTTCATCTGTAAGATAATGTCGGTTTATATCTGTAATCTCAAGTTCACTCCTAGGGGATGGTTTAAGAGACTTTGCAATTGTCACAACATCTTTATCATAATAATACAAGCCAGTAACTGCAAAATTAGATTTAGGGTGAGAGGGCTTTTCCTCTATACTTAATGCTTGACCGCTTAAATCAAAATCAACCACACCATAACGTTTTGGGTCGGATACTTCGTATCCATATATAGTTGCACCTATTGTTCTTTTACTGCTATTTATCAAGTTTTTTCTTAGAGACTCCCCATGAAAAATGTTATCTCCCAAGACTAATGCAGTATGACTATTTCCTATGAATTCTTCGCCAACAATAAACGCATCTGCAAGACCTCTTGGCTTCTCCTGAACAGCATAACTAAAGTTTATCCCCCACTGTGAGCCATCTCCTAATACTCTTTCATATGAATTAATATCTTCAGGTGAAGAAATAATTAAAATATCTACAATATTTGATAGCAATAAAGTAGAGAGCGGATAATAAACCATCGGTTTATCATAGATAGGTAGCAGCTGTTTACTTACGGATAGAGTTATAGGGTAAAGCCTTGTACCTCTTCCGCCTGTTAGTATAATTCCTTTTCTTTTCATTATTTTATATTTAATAATCTTTCTATATTCTATATGCTATATGAATTCTTTTAAAATCACATACTCAATTAAATAATTTTTTAATGTGTATCTTTAATATTCTTCCCTCATGATAATTCTTGTCACAGGTGTTAATGGTCAAGTAGGTGGGGAATTGATGAAACTAGGGATCGAAGGCTGTTTACTTGTGCCTACAGACCGAGAGAGACTTGATCTTTCACATATACCCTCTATTGAAAATGCATTTGAAACTATATCCCCAAATTTGGTCGTTAACTGTGCCGCCTATACTTCTGTTGAGCTAGCTGAAGACGAGCCGAAACTCGCAGTTACTGTGAATACTGAAGGACCGAGTGAATTAGCAAAGTTATGTTTTGAACACCAAGTGCCACTAATCCATATTTCTACAGATGCAGTATTCGATGGTTCAAAAACTGAATTATACTTACCAACTGATACCGTTAATCCTCTGAGCATTTACGGAGCTAGCAAAGAAGCGGGGGAAAGAGCTATTCGTGAAGCATGCCCATTGCATATAATCTTACGTACATCTTGGGTGTTCTCTTCTAGAGGGGATAATTTTTTAAAAACAATGCTAGCGCTCAGTCAATCTAATAATGATATTAGAGTAGTAATAGATCAGACTGGTAAACCTACCTCAGCCTATGACATTGCAAATGCTATTGCTGCGATAGTTACTAAAATAGTAGCCGGGAAAGAAATTCATTGGGGGACTTATCATTTTTGTAATCGAGACATTGAGTCTTGGCACAGTTTTTCAGAAAGGATCTTCGCGGCAGTTGAAAAAATAACCGGCGATAAACATTGCGTGACACCCATTAAAACGGTTGATTACCCCATGAAAGCAGTGCGTCCTGTAAACTCTTCACTGAGTACCGAATCCTATGAAATTGAATTTAATTTTAAGCCTCGCTCTTTAGAGCAGGCACTTGATGATGTCCTTCAAGATATTTTTAAATAATATAAGCAAAAGTGTTTCTGGCAACATTAATATCGAAGACTCATATCTCTATAACAAGATTTTTCCTTAACTAAAATCAATCTCAAATTTAACATATCGTGAAGAAACCCTTGATAAATACCGACTCCCTGTCATTGAAGAAAATATTGACTTCTTTGCTTAAAATATTATCCCATAAAGATAGCGCTCCAGAAATTGATAACGCTCCAGCCATTGATTACAACAGGGACCCTAATTACCATCTAATGTCTGCTTTTAACGTAAAAGCAATTGAAAATGATAGAGTCCGTATCAACTTAATCATTCCATCTGTACATAAAGACCATATGACAGGTGGGCCTGCAACCCTGTTAAACTACATCATAGAAACTAACCAGATATTTGGTAAATATTCAATACGATTAATTCCTGTAATAGTTCCTTTTACAGGATTAAGTGATGATCTTCCGAGTAAAATCAAGAACTATACTCTTGGTAATCTTCTTCCAACCCAATATACAAATTCCGAAATTATTGAAAAAGAAATTATCGTAGATGCTGCATACCATCGCGGGTTTCTCACAATAGGAAAAAATGATGTTTTTATAGCAACCATGTGGTCAACACATTACGTTGCAAAAGATCTTCAGATGAAACAAAAAGAATGCTTTGGCCATGCTCATAAAATTCAATATGTTATTCAAGATTATGAATCTTCCGCAATATATCCATGGTCAGAGTTTTTTTTATTTGCAGAACAAACTTACTCAGATACACATAACACGATAGCGATCGTTGGCACACAATTTTTACATGAATATTTGAAAGCTCAAGGACATACTTATGATACCTCATATTGGTTTGAACCAGGTAAAAATGCAATTAGCAACAGAACTAATGGAAATACAAAAAAGGAAGAAATAATGGTTATCTATGGTCGGCCAGATACACCTCGTAATTGCTTTTCTTTATTGATGGAAGCACTGTTAAAGTTAACCGCCGAACACCCATCGATTGCCGAGAGATTCAAATTTATATCTGTTGGAGAAAAACATCCGAATTATAAACTGAGACATGGTGCTACTCTAGAATCATATGGATTTATGCCGATTGAAGAATATCGTGATTTACTTGCGAGAGCGGCGGTTGGATGTTTCATCGTAATCTCCCCACATACAGGATACGTTGGTCTAGAGATGGCAAGGAATGGAATACTATCCGTTAGCAATTCATTCAGAACCAAAAATATTCAGCAGTTGCATCCTAATATCCGCCCAGTAGAACAGTTAAATGTTAATCAATTGACAGATAAATTACTAACTACAGTTCAGGAATTCTGGCGTGCTCCAGATGCGACAGTTTCTGTCGCCATTCAGTTTGAGGATGAAGAGAAACATAAAACACAGATTCATAATGAATTCCCATTCATACAAGAACTCTATAATACACACTACAATTTTGACAATACTAAATAGAATTTATAGTTATGGACTCTAAGAAACGCATCGCTATTTATCATCATTTTGATAAACACAACATCATTGATGAACATGTTCTTTTCACACTTAGAGCGTTAAGAAACTTTGGCTGCGTTATTTTATTTGTTAGTAATTCAGAGCTTGACCAACAGCAAACATCAAAGCTTGATGATTTAGTAAGTGAAGTCACACTACGTGATAATTCCGGGTACGATTTTGCAGGTTGGAAACAAGTATTGTTAGATAAAGGTAAAGAATTCTTTGCCTGTTATGATGAAGTAGTTTTAATAAATAGCTCCGTCTATGGCCCAATTTTCCCGTTAGACGAAATGTTTCAGGAAATGGAGGGTAAAGATTGTGACTTTTGGGCGCCAACTGGGCATACACCTGTTTATGGGATTCCAAAACATATTCAGCCATATGTATTGGTCGTTCAAAAAGGACTACATCAATCAGATGCCTTTTGGTTGTACTGGGCAAGCATAAAAGATGCTTATAAAGATCTTTGGGAAGTAATTAATCATGGTGAAATTAGACTAACACTAGATTGGGAGAAAGCTGGATTTAAATACGGAATTTATATTGAACCTTCTGATGAACATGAAATGCGAGAAATCGGTATATATGAGCCATTTACGCTACACCTTGCGAGCTATTATGTTCAAAAAAATAGATTACCTTTTGTAAAAATCAAAGCTTTTTCTAAGAATGAAGGAAGACCTTTTACGATAACACGCTTCATTTTTTCTGCATTAGATGCGGCACAGAGTAGTTACCCTCAAGATCTAATCATTCGTCATCAGCAAAGGATATCAGCACTTTCGTGGCAGAAAAACTTACCTAATACCTTATATATTCCCGAAGATAAAGGTGCACCATTATCACTAAATGATAATTTTAGTATAGCTGTATTTGGTCATTTCTATTACGCTGATATGCTCGTTTCTGCAATCGCTTACTTAAAAAATATTCCTTACAAATTTGATATGTACATAACCACAGGAAATGAGCTGGTCGCAAAAAAGTTAGAAGAGATCGCACAACAAGTAGATTGGAAGGTTAATGCACTTGAGATAAGGGTGGTTAAAAACAGAGGCCGTGATATTGCACCATGGTTATTGGAATTTCGAGATGAGCATTTACGATATAATATTGCACTAAAAATCCACCTTAAGAAACACTCCCAACAACATGATGCATTTGGCTTTCATTGGAATCATTATATGTATGAGTGTTTGATGAAATCTCCCCATTACATTTCAGAAATAGTTAATCAATTTATAGTGACCCCTGAATTGGGGATTATGTTCCCTCCTTATGCACCTTTATACAACATGGTATTTCCTGAAGGTTATTATGGAAGCCCCGAAGATCAGGTGCAGCGACAATACGTTCTTGATAAATTGGGAATCTCGCCTCCTGTAGAAAACAATCAGCCTATATTTTCAGCAGGGGGGATGTATTGGTATCGTCCCGCATCATTACAAAAATTATTATCTTGGAATATTGATTACGACAAATTTCCAGAAGAGCCGTACCCTCCAGCTGGAACTCTGGGTCATGGCTTAGAACGAGTCATACCCTACATAGCTCAATCTGTAGGGTATTCATATAAAACTGTAATGCCAATGTCTGAATTATTAAAAGGCTATCAGATGTATGAAGATCGAATAATGTCATATTTTGATAAAGTACATCGACCAATTGATTATATCCATCCAAACGTACACAAATCCTTTATCAACTTTATGATATCATTACAAAAATTGTATCATGAAAAAATGCCTGGACTGGCAAAAAAGACGTTGAAATTGGAATCTATAATAGCTCGTTTTATTTCGTAATCTTATCGAAAATAATCTTAACTAATCTTCGAAAATTAATTTTGAAAAATAACTAATTTATGCAATATAAACAAAGGAGTATTTAATGATTTGTAGAAGTTGTGGGTGCACAACAGATACTAAAATTCTTAAGTTGTCTGCTTCACCAGCAGCAAATTCTTTTTTGGAGCTGTCTGATCTGGATCGCCCAGAATCATACTACCCACTTGAATTATACATTTGCCAGAATTGTTTTTTAGTTCAATTGCCCATTTTTAAAGAAGCTGACCAAATATTTAATTCCGAATACGTCTACTTTTCAAGTACATCTAAAGCCTTTGTAGATCATGCAGAAAAATATGCTAATGAAATCACCAATGCTTTGACTCTCGGCAGTGAATCTTTTGTCGTTGAGGCCGCATCAAATGATGGCTATCTGCTTCAGTTTTTCGACAAAAAGCTGATACCATGTGTTGGAGTAGAACCTAGCATTTCAACGGCAAAAGTTTGTGTTGATAGAGGGATAGAAACTATAAATAAGTTTTTTGGGCTTACAACAGCTAAAGAAATAGTTTCAAAAAAAGGCAAAACGGATCTATTTATCGGCAACAACGTAATCGCACACGTTCCAGATCTTATTGATTTTATCCAAGGAATTGAATCACTTTTAAAAGATGATGGTACAGCCACTATTGAATTTCCCCACCTATTGAATCTTATTAGAGAACTGCAGTTTGACACTGTTTACCACGAACATTTCTCATACTTTTCCTTATCAACCATTAGCTCAGCACTAGAGCTAAATGGTTTATATGCCTACAAAGTAGAAGAATTGAACGTTCATGGTGGAACATTACGAGTATTCTGTGCCAAAAAGATAGCCAGTATCCCCATCGATAAAAGCATCCCAACAATGCTACAAACTGAAATCGATAACGGGTTGTATAACCTAGATTATTACAAAAGTTTTCAATCAAGTGTTGATACTCTCTGTATTGAATTTATTGAATTTTTAGTCAAACAGAAAAAGGCCGGAGCAAAAATTGCAGCGTACGGCGCCGCCGCTAAAGGCAATACTTTACTAAATTATTGCGGAGTGAAACCTTATTTAATTGATTTCGTGTCTGATCTAACTCCGTTTAAACAGGGGAAATTCCTCCCTGGTAGTCATATACCTGTATTTGGTGAGGAAAAAATCATGGAAGAACGACCTGACTATATCATTATTCTTCCATGGAATTGGGAAAGAGAAATACGAAAACGCCTTAGTTTTACATCAAAATGGGGAGCAAAACTTGTTACCGTCATCCCCGCGCTAAATATTAGTGACGCGGACTAGATAGATTATGTCTGAGCCAATAAAATCACTAATTTTGCATGTTGGCACCGATAAAACAGGGACAACGTCGTTACAGGTTATTCTAAGCGAAAACCAAGACATACTCAGCAAGAGCGGAATCTACTACCCTATAACTGGACGCGGAGAATACTATCAACACCACTTACTTTTCGCGCCAATCTGTGAGTACTCAGAATCTGTTGGATTTACTCCCAGGAAAACTTGGGATGAAAATCTATCCGAACTAAATAGTGAAATTAATTCAAGAGATGAAACAACCATAGTACTCTCATCGGAATTACTAACGTGGGGAGTTGATTTTGCGTCACTAGCCATGCTCAAAGAACTATTTCATGAAATCACAGTAATAATATACCTGCGTCGGCAAGACGAGTATGTTGAATCAAAATATGAGCAATCAATTAAATCGTTAGGTTACTCTAAACAATTTGATATCAGTGATGCTAACATTCCAGATTATTATCAATTACTCAAGAAATGGTTAATATTCGTAAATAATCCAGAAAACATCATCGTTCGTCCATATGAGTACGGTCAACTTTACAAAGGTTCTTTGTACCAAGATTTTTGGCAACATGCATTGTCTATGGAATTTAGTGATGACTATACTATACCAAAGCAACACAAGGTGAATTCCGGGCTTACGAGAAATTCTCTTGAATTTCAAAGACTGATAAATGCGTGCACACATCAACCACAATGCAATAGATTCCTTTCAAGCGTGTATGCTTATTCCTTATCAGAATCAATTGCGGCATCTGAGCCATTTAATTCTAAAGAGATCTTGTCGCCACAGGAACGAATAGAAATTTTAGATAGCGTTAAAGTAATCAACCATAATATTGCTCGTGATTTTTTACAACGTGATGATTTACCATTATTTTATGAAGAACCACCTACTTCTAATTCAGTTTGGCAGCCCTATCTTGGTCTAGAGCCTGAAAATATTTTATCTATTGCTAATTTCATCTATGAGCATCACTTCAATAATAAATCTACGATGAATTTAACTTTTGCTCTAGATGCTATAATTCTTCAGTCACTTATACGTATCTTTTTTGACACCACAAGATTGACAGAAGATAAACGTCTTGAATTACATGACACATATACAAAAACATTAATCAAATTAGATATTGAACGCGAAAATATACTGCTCAGTTTCAGGTCTAATGAAAGCAACGTTAACAAAAGTTTTCGAGATTCCCAAAGCCATCACGGAACCCTTCTCGATTACCAAAACAAAGAACTCTCAAAAATTCTTATAGCTGCAGAATCCGCTAAAGATGTTCACGTATATGAAATTGAGCTTTTACAGTCAATTGATAACAAATTGAATGATATTAGCACTAATGAAGAGAATTTCCTTGAATTCAAAAACAATCAAAGTTCCTATCTTGAAAAACAAAACAGCGAAATTGACAAAATTCATTCTCAACTCAGCGAGCTCCTTGAAAGCCAAAAGCTGCAATTGAAAATATTTTCTAAACAGGAAAAAAAATTGAAAGACTTTCAAGAAAAATTAGATAGATACCATGCAGAGCACAAAGCTTCAAAAACTTCATTCGGGGAAAAAATTAAAACATGGTTCAAGGGTTAACGCTTATGCTTGTTTCTCATAAAGCTTATCAAAAGAATAATATTTTACAATGAAAAGAATATTATTTATACATATTGGATTTGGTAAAACAGGTACTTCTGCATTACAAAAGTTCTTTATATTGAATGAGGATAAATTATTATCAATAGGAATATATTACCCAGTGACTGGTCGCCATACTTTAGATGCACATCACTATATGGCAACTGCCGTTCGTCCAGGTGGAGGAACAGGGTTTGACACTGACACCTCTTGGGAGCGCTATTTAGAACATTTGGCCGATGAGTTAGAGCATAGAAGCGAATCAAAAATCCTGATTTCGTCAGAAATATTTTCAGGGAAGGTTATTTTTGGAAAGCTTCAATTATTGACGCAGATATTTTCTGAAATACGAGTCATCTCATATCTTCGCCGGCAAGACGACCTAACTATGTCCACCTATAATCAGTGGGTCAAATCTGAATCTCTTGGTTGCAAAATTAACGAATTAAAGATATTACCCTACTACTATGATAAATCACTTGATTCATGGCACAAAACCTTTTCTATTTTAGGCTCTGATATGGTGAACATCGTTCGTCCTTATGAAAAAGGACAGCTCTATAAAGACGATGTTCTTGCTGATTTTATGCACCATGTTTTCGACACAGAAATAAATCATGAGTATAGAATTCCAAATAAAGATGCTGAAAATTTAAAATTATCATTAAATACTTTGGAGTATAAAAGAATATTAAATCAGTTTTGCCCTGTTGATATCGCTATAGACATGCTTAAGCCTTTGGAGTTATATAACAAACGTGAGACCCAAAACAATATATTTGCTACATCGAATTCTTTATTATCTCCACAACAAAGGCGTGAATTATTGGCCCATTACGCTGAAAGAAATGAAATTGTTGCCACAAAATATTTAGGGCGAAAGGATGGCAATCTATTTTATGATACCGAACTTCCTGATGAACTTAACTGGTCACCACATACTCTTTCCCTAGAAGATGCAATTGACATAAGCATGTACATTCTCCATATGAAATATCCTGGAGAGAACGCCAGTACTGTTTATACGATTCTTGAAAAAGCATTGAAAATTAAATTGTCGAATAAAGTATTATCAGTTGACAAAATGATTTCTGATTTTAACAACACAGTAAAAATAATTGACTCTGATAATCAGTGTGTGACTGATAAAGTTGAAGCGGTAATTAGGGCGTGTGTAAATGACATATATGGTGGATTCACAGATAGAAAAGATGAAGACCTAATCGCGGCACGATGGGCTGTTTAATATCCTTTGCTCACTATATAGAAATAATTATGCCTGATGTTTTGATGTTTTGATGTTTTGATGTTTTACAGAATATTATTCCCCCTCTGAATTTGCTTTCAAGGCATTATCAACATTAAATATGAATTGGCTAGGCGATTAAAAATGAATACTGTTTTATATGTTCACACTACAAAAAACGAAACCTCTTAAAATCAATTGACCAACTTGAACATTAATGAAATCTTGAAGATTAATAACTTAATAAACTTCATTAACTTTTGAGAAATAGTTAAATTAGAATCAAGATATGGCAATTCTTCAAGATAAGCTAATTCTTCAACATACCCTTGGCGTAACCAGTGCGGTGTTCGTGTTGCAAAAATACTTCTGGCTTCTAGCATTTTCCTCACAGTAAATGATTTTGATTCTCTATTTCCAGAAAGAAATACATTTGCGTGTAATCGAATATAATCTATATAACTATTGGAAATTTTTTCAGAGAACTCAACTATAGAATCAAAACTGGTCGCAATGTTATAATATCGATTATTAGCTAAAGTTGGAGGCGTAAATATCTTAATTGCCTGCTTCTTATATCCTTCACCTTCTAGGCAAATATTTTCTGCGCCTAGAGATTTACCCAGGAAATAAGCTTGGACGACACCAGTTAACGGCAGATCGACAATTGAATAATCGCATACACCCATCTGAAAAGAAAAATAGGCAGTACGTCCCGTACCACCACCGATCTCCAAAGCAGAACTATATTTAGCTTTCGATTTCATGAAATTTGATACAACTTCAGCTGTACGCCACCCTTGATACAATGATTGAATAGCGCGATAAGAAGCCACCCCTCGTTCAGTATCTAAACCGACTTCATTCAAAAAAACATTCGGAAAATTTATTTGAAACCCAAGCCTTGCTTCTATTGCTTTTAGTAGATCGTTTACATGCATATGATTATTACTTTCTACATCTGCCTGAATACCATAACCTTCAGGATAAGACATACTTAGAGCGGCAATTGCTTCTGCATAACGACGCAATGCTCCCAAACAAAACGATCTATAGTTTAATAACCAACCTGTTTTTTCTAAATGGTTTATTGACTTGCTCGTTGGTTGGTCAAAGCCATGAAACAGCATTGTTTTTGATGGGTCTCGTAACAATAGTCCGAGTTTTTTAATATCGCCATCCATAATCACTTCATGAACAGGCAGTTTTTGTGTCTCTATTATTTTCCATACGCCAGAAGCTTCCTGCTTATGGTGTTCATTCGCAAATTGGTAGCTCGCTATTATTCGGGATAAGAGCTCTGCATCTTGAGAGCTATCGGTTGAAGCTGGTAAATCGTTAATCCGTGCTAATTCTCCTAAACATAAGTCATCCGGATAAAACTTTTGAAATATAGCAAAGCCTTGCGTGAAAGGCGGCGGAGGTCCCAAATTAATTGGCTCATTCATCATAAGCTACAACTATAATTTTACTTATTTGATACTTTATATAACTCTTCAACATAACCCGGTCTCATCCAATATGGCATTCTATAAACTTGATTCAAATTTTTAATATTTCCCATTGCAATATTAACAAGCCCATGTTGCCAACTACCACCAACTGGATGAGCGCTCTCATGATTTACGCTGAGAAAGTATGAACGTGTCAACCGGCTTAATTGTCCCAAATAACCTTTCATTACATCATTCCCCATCTCTGGGAAGGAATCTTGATTTACCGAAATATCAAATGATTGATCAGGTAAGTCGCTAATTGCAATGTCTGGATAGATACGAATGCGTGTTTTTGAAGTTATATTTTTCTTTGATTCTTCACCAAAGAGAATAACATGCTCCGCAAGATCAGACTTTAATAATAAATACCCCTGCATCATATTAACTAGCGGGAGGTCAATGATACAATAGTCTCGCACTAAACTATTGCTTACATTTAAATGACTTAAAAATCCAACACCTCCTCCAATCTCTAAACAACTTCCAATTTGCCCGCCACATACAGCTTGCATTCTATATGCCATGTATATCTGGTAAAAATGTTTAAATGGGATTAATTTATCATAGAACTTTATTCCAAAAATGCCGCCAACTTGCGGCGGGGCGATAGTCCAGCCTAAAGAAATTGAAATTTTCTCTAATATTTCTTCGCAATTGATTTCCAATGCATTCGGGGGGATCTGCGAGTGCAGGGTTAGGGACTTTGACTATACCGAGCGCCATTCCAAGAGAAGCAATAACATCAACAGTTTGAAGTTTCGCCATTGGATCTGATTTAACTGTATTAATATCCTCTGCCCGAGCACAAATCCCAGTTGCAATGGGAGAATAAAACATTCCAGATAAGGTCTGAGCGATTTGTTCATGGTCACGCACTTCAAGTGCGGAGATGAAAGTCCCATGAAACATTTTACTCATCGTGTCCCATAAGCCACTACCTGAGTACTCCCCTCCTGCGTCTATAGCGTGATAAAATGCATCTGTTAGTCGAACAGCGAGCTCAAGGTCCATTTGATCGGGAGAACGTGCCTCTAACTCTGGTAGATTCCAGTTTGCCAACTCAACTGTTCTTCCATAATCTAGATTATTCAACATTCTAAATATCTGGTTTTCTGAGATTGAAGGAGGTGGGCTATCCTCATCTTTCTTCGTTTGTGTTTTGTCAATCTCTTGTGAAGTGTTACTATTATCCATTATTATAAACTCTCAATACGCGAAGATTTTGCAGGCATTTTAAATTAGTGAACACTGCCTTGATTTTATGAATGTGCCTATAATTCAAATAACTTCTATTCTACTCAATCTAATATGTATGCAATCGCTTTGACTGCGTTACTTCGTAACATACAAGCCGCTAATGATACAATATAGTTAGATACATTGCTGTCAAACTAGACTAAGAATGAAAATAGTCAGTAATTAATTTCATAATTATTATGTAATTTCTTCAATATTAGATAAGTTAGTAACTGAACGGAATTTTATAAGGCGAAAAAACCTTATTACTGGTGGAGTAGGATTCATTGGTTCGAACTTTGTCCATTACTGGCGTCAGCGCCATCCAGAGGACGCCATCACTGTTATTGATGCTCTGACCTATGCCGGTAACAAGGCAAATCTACATTTACTTCTTGAATCGCAGCAGATAGATTTTGTGCAAGCAAATATTGGCGATACCGATAGGATAGTTAGCCTCTTACAAGAAAAAAAATCGATACCATCGTTCATTTTGCTACCGAAACTCATGCCGATCGTTCCATTCATGGACCAGACGCTTTCATTGAAACTAATATTGTAGGCACACACAGTCTTCTCAAAGCTGCGCGTCAGGTTTGGATGGATGGAGGTATATCAAATCATCGTTTTCACCACGTCTCCACGGATGAAGTGTATGGATCGCTGGAGGCTCACGGTCCACCTTTCCACGAGAACACGCCCTATGACCCGAGTTCCCCCTACTCAGCCAGTAAGGCCGCCTCAGATCATATTGTTCGTGCCTATCAAGGCACCTATGGGCTAAAAGTTACCATCAGTAATTGCTCAAATAATTACGGTCCCTATTATTTTCCGGAAAAATTAATTCCTCTGACGACTCTTAATGTTCTTAATGGCAAACCAATACCAGTATTTGGTAATGGTAAAAATATTCGTGACTGGTTATTTGTTGAAGACCACTGCCGTGGCATAGACACTATTTTGAATAACGGACAGGTTGGTCATACTAACAATATAGGTGGAATGTGCGAGAAGACGAATATTGAAGTGGTAAAATACCTATGCTCAATCATCGATGAGGTATTTCTCAAATCACCAGAAATGCTGACTCCAAATCCAAAGACACCTGCTAGTAATAAAAATAGAAGTTCATCACTGATCACTTATGTTGATGATCGTAAAGCACAAGACTGGCGTTATGCTATCGATACAAGTAAGATTTCATCAGAACTTGGTTTTACTCCAACTGAAACATTTGATAGCGGTTTAAGAAAAACCGTGCTGTGGTATCTAGATAATGAAAATTGGTGGCGGTCTCTCGAAAATCAATCCTATGACGATTGGCTAGTTATGCAATATGGTTCTTCTCATTAGATAAATTACAACCCTTCGAATACTTGCCTAGCGCCTCTATAATTATCGGACACCTGATTGTAGTCGAGTAAATTATGTGTAGGTATAACTAAACTTCTATGGAATCAATTAGATAGTCGTTCGTAAATAACCTTTAAATTAAAACCTTAGTCGATGTAGCATAAACCATTGGTCCATATTCTTAAGCAACCATTTTTCACACAATCTATTAAGCTCATCAACTATGAACTGTGAATCCTGATTAATTATAGTTTTGTAGTCTATCGGCTTATCCCAGTAAATATCATAAATAGCATTTTCATTTCGAAGACAATAAACAGGAATGATAGGTGCTTTAAGTCGCATACTCAACTTTATAGCTAGCTTTATATTTGTTGGCTCTTTTATATCGCATCCATAAGAGGAGGATATAACCTTACTATTTTTATATTCATCCATAGCCAGTAAAAGACTCTGCCCATTTTTTAATGAATTATACAATTTTTGAGTTCCACTATAATCTGGTGCCAGTAGTTTATAACCTACTCGTTAACGAGCTATAGATAACAGTATTCGATGGAATCTATTTGGTAATAACTCAAACACGACATTTAACATAAAATCATGTTTTTGAATCGCGCGAGAAATTATCTCCCAATTTCCTAAATGTGCAAATAGAAAGATAGTCGGCTGTCCAGCCTTGCTGTTTTCAAGTAAGTAATGTTCATTATGAATATTTATTCTGTCACTATCAATTTTTTCAATGACGGATATCTCTGTGTAAATTTTGCCCATATTACGCCATATTTGTTCACACAAACCAGCATGATCAAAAATAGTTTTATCTTCGCCATATACAATATTTAATGTATTTACAACTCGAAGATTAACGCGCTGAAAAATATACACCCCGTCAATTTTCCAAGATAACTGCCAATATTGGACACCATATCCACTGGTAATAAACGTAAAATATATTGACTAATAGTACTACACCCCCCTATCAGCGGATCATATACCTAGTAGCGAATCCAATTTTTTATCGAAGGCATAATTTAAGATTGTTAACTAAATTGTTGAAACTTAGTTCCTATAATTGACTATCATAGGTAAACCACTTTTAGGTCTTAGTGTCAGGCGACACTCGTAGTTTACAACGTGGCCGGATTTAATCGTCAGATCAATTTTTTGTGCCAATGTTGCCAAACATAATATCGCTTCAGAAAGGCCAAATGCTGCACCAAGACAATTTCTTGGGCTAGTACTGAAAGGAATATAGGTATATTTCTGATGTTTGTTTGGCCAATTCTTCAGGAATCGTTCTGGAATAAAATGGTGTGGGCGAACCCAGTATTTCTCATTCCTGTGTAATAATCATGGGATAACAAGCATTACAGATTTGGCTGGTATCTTATTACCGTTTATATGATCTTCTTGAATTGACTGTCTACCTAAAAGTGACACCGGCGGATAAAGGCGTAAGGCTTCTTCAATTACTGCCCCGGTGTAACTTAGTTTTGAGATATCATTAAATTCCGGTTGTCGACCACCTAAAACTCGATCTAGCTCTTCATTCAATTCATGTCTTTTCTCGGGGTGGGTTGCAAGTAAATACCATGTCCATGCTAATGAATTAGCTGTGGTTTCGTGCCCTGCCATTAAAATAACAACAGCTTCATTACGGACTTGTTCTAAAGTAATACTACCAGATCCATCAACTTTGTAGTTACGTAATAACATTGACAATAATGTATTAGGATCTTCTTTCTTTGCTAAATGCTCTTTAATAATATTGTCTACCACTACATGAATTTTCCTGGCCATATCCAAAGATATTTGTCGCTGCGGTATTTTTGGAAACCATTCCGGCAAACCAAAATAAAATAAAAGATAAAACAGTTTAACACTTGCCTGATATTCAGAAAATGCAGTGATAATTTTCCCAGCATTTTTATGTCCAAGCTCATTACCAAACAAAGCACGACTCAGTATTTCAGCAGTAAGCGATGCCATTTCCTGAAGAGCCAGAATTTCTTTACCCACAAAATTGTTTTCCCAGTTATCTAGACATTCACTAGCGCACTCAGTCATCACACTCGAGAATTCCTTTAGTTTGTCCGACTTATAGTCTGGTGCTTCCATAGCACGGCGTTGTTTCCATATTTCCCCATCACTGATAAATAAACCATCACCAAGCAAAGGTTTTAATACTTTAATCATAAAAGGACTTTTACTTTCGTAAATATGATTATTTTTAACAAATGTGTGCTCCACAGTTTCTGGGCTATTGATGATGAAAATATGTCTATTGATGAGCCTCTTACCAATAATTTCTGCGTTATACGCAGCAGCTGGCCAAAAACCAATCAAATCTTTGCTACACTCCATTAATATTTTAAAGACATTAGGTACGTTTTCTGGAGGCTTTGGCCTGACAGGTGTAAATTTTTCGCCCGCGTTCATATTATTTTCCATGGGAAATTGAAAAATTCTTACATGCAATTAATTTAGTGGCTACTGTAGGCGGGTTCAATTTTGAAGTGCAACCTTGATATGAAAAAGACTTCATGTGGTATTTTTGAGTTTAACGTTTTTCTCGGACGATGATTGAGTTTTTTCATGACTAAGTTAGCTATTTTTTGCCAAATCCTTTGACGACCTACATCTGATGACTCAAAATAATAGCCTTTTAATAATCGATGCATGCCAATTAAAAACTATGCCTTCAAAAACTCCAGACTTTGTTACGATAACCAAAAGACGTCTCCAATTTGATTACCCCGACCAGCCAGCAATATCCTGGTACCCTAAAAGGCAAGGCGCTGAAATCTTTTTGGATAACCTGTCCTGCTATTTGCCTGTAGGCGAAGCATTCTTTATCGAATCAGTTCGTCACTATCTTCCCAGATTAAGCGACGACAAATTAAAACGGGAAGTTGCCTTATTTATAGCACAAGAAACTCTGCATAGTGGGAGTTATAAAGAGGCCAACGCACACTTTCGCTGTAAAAACCACAGTGCGATTTTTTCTGAATTTACCGTTGAAATGATACTATTTGTTTCTGAACACTTATCTTCAAAACGATTTCAATTAGCGGCTACTTGTGCTATGGAGCACTTCACTGCCAGCCTTTCTCACGCATTACTGGCTAATCTTGAAGTTTTTCAAGAATATAGCACGACGCCTCATAAGCATTTATGGATATGGCACGCTATTGAGGAGGTAGAACACAAATCGGTCGCGTTCGATGTCTATGAGGAAGTCACTTCTAACAAATACTGGCGTTATTTGATGAGAATTTTCGCCATGATTATTGTGAGTTTACTGTTATCATTAGTTTTGGCGATTAACCTGCCTTTTCTGATTTTGGGGAAAAGGAAAAAATTTGGCCAACCCGCAAAACCGTCAGCGATTTCTATCCCAGCCAGTCACCATTTTATCGCTGTGCCATCACAAAAAAAAGAGCAAAACCTTGATAAATCAAACAAAAAACAAGGAGTGATTAAAGCCATAGTTGTTCTTGCTAACGATATTAAATCCGCCTATTTGAGCTTTTATAGACCCTCATTCCACCCATGGGATATAAACGACTACGCACTGGTCGAAAAAGTAAAAAGTTATTTAATACAAAATACCCCTGGTTAACCTCTACAACTCGACTACACAAATCCAAAAAAAAATAAATAACATTACTAGCGTCATGAAAAAAGTATTAAAAAGAAAGGTTTGTTTTATTCACGGTTTGAACCCAAGAAGTCATCACTTTTACTATAGGTGGATTCAATTTTGAAGTGCAACGTTGATATGAAAAAGACTTCGTGTGTTATTTTTTGAGTTTAACGTTTTTCTCGAACGATGCTTGAGTTTTTTCATGACTAAGTTTAACTGTTTTTGTCTAATCGTACTAAAGTTCATTTTCTTTGGAAAGTATTGCCGTATAAGACCGTTGATATTTTCATTCAACCCCCCGCTCCCAGGGCGCATAGGGATGGACAAAATAGAACCGCGTATTAAATTGTTTGGAAATAGCCTAATGTTCAGTAAACTCTTTGCAGTTATCCGAGATATTCGTATACACCCGATGTTTCACTTTACCCAACAATCACACAATGACTTGTCTGACGTCGCGGGTCGTTTGACGCATGCGCAATCAAGGAATACATCGATTTACGCTCATTCAAGATCACCAGCACCTCTTGATGACCTTAAAATGAAGGACAAACGACGAAATGATGACAACTCAAGATTTTCGACTACTCTCGTCCTCTGAGAAAGGATTGCTCGGTTTTGCGCGGCAACATGGCAACTGGCGTGCTTGCGTTGCTGCTGACGTCTTATCCACAGACGGCTACGTCTCAGAAAGTGACGTGCGTGATGTGTTGATCAAGTTGAGGGACAGACATGCGGTATTGGGCATCCGCGTGATGGGAGATGAAGACCGAAGAACAGCGCTTCAATCGACTCGGGCTGAATACGACAATTCCGTGGGCACCACTGCGAAAGTGACTTCACTCCCCAGCGGTGTGGAGAATTGGGATGAGGCGTGGAAAACTGAGTTCCAGAAACCACTTCTCTGGGGTGATGGCCTTGTACGCGTCGTCGTGGCTCCCAAGACGATGCGTATAGGTGATGTCGACTTCGTCACGTCTTTGGTCTTGATGTGCGAGCATGCCTTCTGCGATGGTATATCTATAACCAATCTGATGCATGAAATCCTCTTAGGCCTCAGCGGTGAGACCGCCGCCTTTAACGAAATTGCCAACCGGCGCCTCAACGATACCGAGTCAATGGAATCAATGGTCCGTCACGAATTAGGCCTCATAAACCTAGTGTCTGGCGCGCTTGGTATCTTTGTCCGTTTAAACATGTCCCTCCTCAATGCCTGCGTACGCGGGGGAGGTACCTCGGCCTTTTTGCGATCTGTTCAGAAGAGGAAAGCCCCAAGATCAGATGCCGAAAAACCAAGTGAACAGCATCAATCTATTGCTGATCTTAGCACGCAGGAAACGAGTGCACTATTGCAAGCTTGTCGTATGCATGATACGACAATCACTGGTGTAGTCGGCGCTGCATTGCAGGATACACTTCGAAGTCAAATGAGTAATGATGATGCGAAAAGACTAGGTCTTCTTTTTTGCGCGGTGGATGCAAGACGGTTGTACGACCGCCCCGTCGCAAAAGAAGTGTTGTCATTCCATGTAACCACGGTTTCACCGTGGGTCACAACCATGAGCGGGAGGAAATATTTACCTGAACTCTGGGACAAGGCGAGGAGGTATAGCGCCAAACTCGCCAGCATGATCAACAGAACAGAGCCATTGATATTCGCGCATTTTCTCGCTGGTTGGTATCACCGGATGGCAAACATGCGTCCGTATGACAATACAGCAGAACGCAACGCTTCATTCTTGACAAATGTGGGGAAGCTCGAAATTCAACAGGAGTACGGAAATCTGCAAGTACTTGACATTCATATCAGCCTTACAACTTCGCTTTTCCATCTCCCTGTCGTAATCGTCTGGACCTGGAATGGTGCTCTCCGAGTTACGGTACAGCACGGCGGGAGCGCCATTCCGGCAGAAGACGTCCAGGCATTTGCCGATGGTCTCAAAGAGCGTTTGGTGATTCTCAGTACGTCGGACGATCTGATAGGTAGCG
>WLWI01000790.1_pt1 | contig 28003 bp, 13 predicted proteins | sample 6701501 | NCBI WGS metagenome assembly WLWI01 (sample SAMN12718690, study PRJNA515312) | sponge metagenome | isolation source: marine sponge | host: Mycale hentscheli | place: New Zealand: South Island, Marlborough, Capsize Point | collected 2014-11-01 | reverse complement strand
TAAAAAAAAAAAAACTCCAAAAAAAAACACCATAAATAAACAAGAAATAAAAAAAATAATAAATATAATTATTGGTATGAGGGGGGGGGGGGGGGGGGGGGGGGGGGAAGGGGGGGTTCTAAATGTTGAGTTGGCCTAATCCAGACCCACATACATAATGAATATGATAGTTATTAAGCTTGAGCTTGCCTTTCCTTAGTTCTCACACTAGTAAACTAGTAAACAGTTCCGTTTTGAAGATATAAAATTGCCAACTTTTTCGAGATACAAACACCAGTGATACGTGAATTGGAACATCTTTAAAAAATAGTCAAAAAGAACAGCAAATTAAGTTAATGTAAGTTTAGCAGTGCTAGTGGTTTGGTAATTAAAAGAAATAACAATTACGATGAGCTTGAAATTAGATAGGAGCTTCAAATTTTGAATTTTAAAAATGTCAAGCTTTTCAGCTGATCAATTGAGAGATACCGTGCCAAAAATAATTTTTGAACAATACAGAATTCAAAAATGTTTGGTCATTGGGGGGGATTAACCTAGAACTGCTTACTTAATGCTCAAGCTTGCTCCTGAGCTATAACAACCTGTCTCACTCTCAACAGACCAACAGAATTTTTTTTAAGATTCCCATTATCCTGTAATGTTTATAGCTACTCCACTAATGGATCACTTCACAATTGTATTCTCAGCTATTTTCTTTTTACTCATTTAGATGTATTCTCTCTCTTTCACCGGCCTTTTTAAGCAAATACTGAGTAAAAAATGTTTATATCGTAACAGTATAAATACAGAATTGAAACGTTAGGTTGCTGGTTGGGTTGTTGTAGTTTAGTGGCAGAGTGCTAATGCATTTAGTAAGCGGTCCTGGGTTTGATTCCTGATGACAGCCAAACATTTTTTTTTTAAAAGCATGTGAAAGAGAGAGAATACTTCTAACATCCAGTAATGTGTATGAATGGCAACAAAATGTACATGTACTGCCATTGTCTCTATTGCAGAAAAAGGAAGATCCTAAAAATGTTATGACACAATTAGTGGATTCAACTCTACAGAATTTTGAGACTGACACAACATCTAATATTGCTGATGGAAAATATGGACCAAATAATTTTATGGAAGGTTAGTTTTCACTTTGTCTTCTAAATTAAAAGCAATGAAAATTATTATTAATAGATTTAAGAAAATGCTGGAATAATTTGTCATTGCAAATTCAACGAGTTATGGCTCCTCCCGACAACTTAACTATGAAGTATCATAAAAAAGTTACAGATTGTAACCTGAGAGTCCAAAAATTGAAAAATAATTTATTGAGTATTAAGAGTGATGTTTCTAAAGAAACTTTAAATCAAGGTAAGAAATTTCATTTACTGAAGTAAATCAGCAATAAAGAGAAGCAAAGAAAATCAGATATGTAAAAATTCAATCCAAAGTTATGCATATTATATAATATAACAGGATGTTTAGAAAACTATGTGTAATAATATCATGTGTAATTTAAGGACAGTAGCCATTAATATTTGTGGGCCTTGCAAAGCAAGTGATGTTTATAATAGACCTATAAACTTTAACTATTGCATACTTTGTCAGGTCCTAAATGCCATCATAATTTTTATTATAAAGCCACAAAAAGCATTGATTTTGGATGTAGTTGAACTACAACGCTAGTTTTCAACTTAAGACTGCCACTGAAGAATAATACAATTTGGCTTCAGTGTGTCGCTATACATAACACTCTATCTTTTTGAATGAAACACTCTGATAGTTTAAAGTATATCCTGTGCAGCTGAATTGAGCTATGTACATGGCAAACAGTACTCTTCTTCTGTTTCTTAAAGTCTTTTGTTTTGTTTGTTTTTTTCTTTTCTTTTCCGTGCTCATGGCTTATTCTTAATCATGACATTGTTTCACAGCTTTTGTGCACTTAGTTGCTGAAATGCATACTAGGATGGCCTACGCGAAGTTGGTAACAAAAATTGTTAGCCACCATTTTCCACTTGTCGCAAATATGTCCCCGCCTATGCCCTTTTATACACAACCTTGAACATTACACCATTAATTCTAGATGGAATTGTTTTCTCAATTTTCCCGAGCAATGGTAGCTTATGTAGCACATTCTGACTACAATATGACCATTAGCTACTGACACAACTACTAGATACTATCCTGAGGGATCCTCTTCAACCAAGAAATAAATTGGTACACACATGCACACAGCATTGATAAGGCTAAACTTTTTTATTACTAGCAAGTACCCCGCCACACATCAGTGTCGCTTGATGTATTGCAAAGTAAGAATGCAGTGGCACAAGTTATCTTGCTCAGTTATCATTCTCTACCATTGGTTAAGGTTACATATGTTAACTTTTGTCTTCTATTTCGTACTTTAGCCTTTCTTTTGAAAACTATCCTTTTTGTGTTCTCTTATTCCATTTTAAACCTACACACCTTGCCGATTCCATCCGCTTTTCAGTTACGATCCTTTATCACCCCAGGTGATTACTTTTTGAATGTGAATAGAAGGAAGCTATAGGTCAAAGTAGCATACCAGGGATTCTTCCTTTTATAGCCGGACCTCTGGAACGAAGCCATAAATTTCACATATGAAGAGTATGATTGAATTACAAGCATGACCTCTGTGTTTAAGGGCTATATATAAATTGACTGAATGAAGTAGTCCTAAACCAGGATGATAGGATCTAAAACATTACTTTAGGCTAACTAAATGTATTATGTAACCCTTATTCTGGTATAGTAATGGCAAAAATGAAAATTTACCAGATTTATTTAAGAGGTTTTTTTATCTTGTTTGAATTACTGGTGCGCAATGGCCTGCTCTCCATTTGTGCAGAAGCACATCAATATTAATATCGTATTTATTTTGGCTTCACAGAGGTTATAGTGTCTCTCCCAAAAATAAGTCCCCCACAGTTTGCAGCAACAATCAACGTGCCGTAAGTTATGTAATTACACTTTTACTAAATATGTTTTATTAGTATACTTTAATACTAGAATACGACTAACAGGATGGCAAGAGTTTTTAAAAATGATGAGGTGAGTCAAATAAGTAGCGGAATTGCAGTCTGATTGTACTTCGCTATTAATTTCAGGGAAGTTCTAAAAATTCCTAGTGATGATGATTCTCTATCACTAGTTCTTGAACTAGGCACACCAGAAAAAAATGCTGAGTATAATGAGGGAGAAACTTGTACTGAATGTCCAAATGGTGAAGAAATTGCTAATGAAAGTGAGGATTCTGAATTGAGCGCAGTCAAAAATAATAATATGTAAGTTAATTATCTAGTAAATAAATAAATTGAATAAAGTAATAAATTATAAAATCTATTAATTAAATTGGTTACTTCAATAATTTAATTAAATAATTAAAATAAAACTTTCATGATATATTCAAGAATTATTCAATTAAAAATGTAGTTAAACTGTGCTATGACATTTATACTCATAAAACTTGGCCACTCAATTTTATACAATATACAGTAGTTATAACTTCAATTCTAGCTCAATGGATGAAAATGTTAAAATCCGTGACATAAATACATGACATATTGTTATCTTGGCATTGAAAAATCAACGTACTAATTATTACACACTATAGAGATTATATATAAATTGTGTTCTCTGTTTGTTACATGGCTAGTAAGTGGATGTGGCTTGTATATATGTTAGTTCAAAGTAACTCCCCCTTTCAAAATTATGGCTACTCATCACTGGATTGAACTTACTTAGCACACTCATCAATTCATCTTAATTAAATCCTTCACATACCTCATCCCTCATTAATGTAGTACTTACGAGTAGCAAGGCCACTCCAATTGTATTACAGAACCATTTCTCAAACCAATAATATAACATAACTGAGCAAAAAAAATGGTATATGTAATTAAGTAAAAGAAGATAAACATGCAAGTGGCACTCACTAATACTTATGATGTGATAATCCAATTCAAGCACGCAGTTAACTTCTCAACATAAAGCTAAACTCATACCCGTAGCCAGGGCGGGTTTGGGGGCCCCTTAAGAGTGTCCGGAAGTAAATATTTTAACCACACCCCACATATAACTTCTGGATCATCATCTGTTTGATCGTGCTGAATCTGCGATTGAATTCTCTGCTGCTACCTAGATGTACTTCATACACTGTATATGGACAGCCTAGTCTGAGTCCAAGTGACCTCATAAACATTCAGCTCCTTGGCTATAAAATTTCGCTCTCACATCAGCATGGGTTGAGCTTGCTATGTTACATCTATTCTTTTTAAGTGTAGCGTAATGCACTTATTATTTAGTATGAGTAATAGCATGGGTAAGCGTACTATTCGATATTAATAACACAAGCAACAGATTTTTTTTAACAGATTTGGAGGGGAGCCATCGGGAAGTATCTGAGAAAGTTAATCCTGAAATACGCAAACAGTGAGTGCACTATAGTGTAGCTATACTGCAAATTAGGGATCAATAGCGCTTGTAAGGCTATTAAAAAAGCACTCCAATTTGCCTCACGTTATTTTAATCGTGTTGTTCATGCTATCACACGCTATTATTAGTGCACTCCTCCAAAGTTCTCTGAAATGCCACTGTTGTGGCAGTGGTGTGCTTGATCAAAGGTCCCATTTTCTGCAAGGATTGCACTTTCCTTCAAATGACAATCATGTGAATGTAAAGCTACCACTTTCTTTAAGTATGTTTTATGTCTGAGCTGATTGGTAAGTTGTACATGTATTCTTTCCCACCAACACCGCCATCACAGCCAGCTGATAATTCTCCAGTCACTGATGCAACCAGGATGCTTGCTGAAGTGGGTAACAATGAGACATGGTGTTATTATACCATGAATAGTTCAATACAATGATAGTGCTTGGCAGTGACAAGTTTACAAATGTGTGGTTTTATTTTGAATGTCTGAATATAATTGCTGCACCAAACAAGAAGTGTCCTGATTGCAGGAAGAGCTAAACAAAATTAAAAAGAAAAGAAAATTATCATAATACAATATACTATTGAAACAATGTGATTACAAAAATCACATAGTGCACAGCATACATTAGCAATTTTATTAAAAACTCTTTAATAGCTTCATTACACACACAGTCATTGAAATAGAAAGAGTATATATTCCTTTGTCTCAAAACACTAATAGCTCATTCAACATGTATTCTAACATAAGACAATTAGCTACCTAGCTTTATTGATTTGAAAGACGGAGAGAGAAATTGTGAAGTGATTAATTAGTTGAGAATAAACATTCAACGTGTGAAAGAATCTTTGAAAAAAGAGAATTTTCAATATTGGTCTGTTGATAGCATAGCAGTACCCCTTAACAGTATAAATACAGAATTGGAGTATTTCTCTGCCGGCTGGTTGTTGCAGCTCGATCCTGGGTTCGACTCCAGTGGTGACCAAATATTGTAAATTCTGTATTGTAATAAACCTGTGAAAGTGAGAGAATACATCTAATGAGTAAGGGAAGGCTGAGAAAGAAATTGTGAAGTGATAAATTAGTGGACAAAAATTCAACGAATAAAAATAATCTATGAAAAAAGAGAATTTTGTTGGTCTGTTGAGATGAGACTGTAGCATCAGTACTCCTTAACAGTATAAATATTCAGAATTGGAGTGTTTGTTCACCGGGTGGTAGCTCAGTGGTAGAGCATTGGTGCATTAAGCAAGCAGTCCTAGGTTCGATTCCATGTGGCTACCAAATATTTAATATTTTTTAATTCTGTATTGTTTAAATAAGCCTGTGAAAGATAGAGAATACCATCTAATTTTATGATTGACTAATGTCACATGAATAAAAAAGTGATCAACATTGTCGGATATTTATGAGATGTTTATTACTACTTATAATCAATCTGATTTTTTTATAGAGAAAGCAATGATTCTGTTACTGAAACGGATTCTACTAACTCAAATGACATTGCTGTGTTGGAGGAGAGCAAGCTTCAAAAGAATGAGGATACAGCCAGCAATTCTGCTTCAATGATATCAGATTCAAGTAATCCGGAGCTACAAATCTCAAAAACAAAGACTTCGTCTATCAGGTATATGCCTTAAATAAACAGAAGCACTCCAATCAAATCAAAACATAGCTGGCATAGTTTTTCTATTGTGAAAGTGGGATTTTCAAATCCTTCAGGTCATTGAGTGGGACCCTGTACATGGGTCATTACTTTTAGATCAGGGTTACAATATACTATCTATAGTGTAATGTTGTTCTCTCTGTTTGTTACATGGCAAGTACGTGGGTGTGGTATATATATATATAATATTTATTATTGCATGAGTCAGAGAGTGATATGATTGAGATATTTCATGAGCAGGCTAATATATTTTCATGAGCTGGAGTGAAAATAAAGCCTGAGATTGAAATATCTCGCCATAACACTCTGGACAAGTGTAATAAGTGGTTTATTCCACACTAGATATTTTCACTACCTTAGTTAGTACTAGAGGTAGGGTAACTCACAGCTAAAGTTGGTTATAGGGGCTACCCACACCCCCAGCCTACATTTTAGCAGCTGCTCTAACCCTGAGCAGGGTACACCTGAGGAAGGTAGCTGTAAAAACCAGAGAAAATTGAAAAGTTTGGACCATTGCTATAACTACAAGGGTAATGGACTATATATATATAATATATATATATATATATATTTATTCCACCCTAGATATCTTCACAATGATATATTTAGGTACAGTGACCCTGAAATAACTCAAGATATTTCATGCTGTACTGTGCAAGCTCTGTATCTTAGTAGTTATAGCAACAGGCCAAACTTGTCCATTTTCTTGGTTTTTACAGCTACCTTCCTCTAGTATAGTGTACCCAACCTGGTTTAGCTCCAACAACCAACTTTACCAGTGAGTTATGTGCACAAGCACACCACTAGTTGATGAGCGAGACACTATCAGGGGTAACTCAATTGAAAATCGGGGCTCTAGTACTAACTACTAAGGCAGTGAAGATATGAAGGGTAGAATAAACCACTTACTACACTCATCAGAGTAGTATGGCTAGATAGTTCACTCTCAGGATTTATTTTCATGCCTCTGGCTTGTGAAAATAAATTAGCCTCATCTTCAAATATTTCGCCATATCACACTCTGACTCATGTAATAAGTACTATTTATTCCAAGCTAGATATCTTCACAATGATATTTTTAGGTACAGTGACTGTGAGAATCTCAAGATATCACAAAGTGTTATCTCATGGCTGTATTGCTCATTTTCAGCTACCTTTACTCTAGTGGAGCCTACCCAGCCAGGTTAAAGCAGCTGCTATAATATCAGCTGGGGTTGTGGGGATCCCCTAGTGAGTTTTAGCTAACTTTACACCTGAGTTACCAACATAACTATTTCAGTGAAGATATCTAGTGTGGAATAAACCACTTATTACACTCATCAGAGTGATATGGCTAGATATTTCACTCTCAGGCTTTATTTCACTCCCTTTGGCTCATGAAAATAAATTATCCTGCTCTCTTGAAATGTTTCACCATATCACACTCTGACTCATGTAATAAGTACTATATTATATATATATATATATATATATATATCTTTAGTTCAAAGTAACTCCCCCTTTCAAAAATGCACTGTGAATGAGAACCCTCAACACTCTACTATACACTAGCTATTACACTAGCTGTATTACAGAACCATTTTATCAGACCAATATAGCTGAGCAATGAAAATGGTAGATGTAAATAAGTATTATTTTCATAAAAGAAGATAAACATGCAAGTGGCACTCACTGATACTTTTAAGACGTGAGATTCCAGTAAATAATTAGAGATGGTTGTGATCAGTTCTTACAAACAAGTTTATGTGACTATGGATTGATTTTTTTGGCATTAGCAACTTTCATATCTCAGAATCAAGATTTAGAGGGATGTATATGTATTATTCTTCTTTCAAGATGTTTTGTGAATATCCACATGACTTAATAGCTAGGGGTGAAACCTACTCAAATTATAAGCACTACAATACTATGAACTTATTTCCATTGCTATTATGCCTCAATATGTAATCTCGTTTTAGAGGCAGTGTCTAATAAATACCTTATTTAATGTTGTGGATAGATAGTCGGAATAGCAGCAAGGACGTCCAAATGTTAGGGGCTGAGCTGCCATGGCTGCTCCAATATTTTAACAAAAAGCGGGCTTGTCTATTTTTTCCTACTCTTTACCTGATCTTGTCGTCATTGTCGGACATGGGCTGTCGAAATCGAGCAGTCAAAATGACTTCTGTTAGAAATCAATAGCTAATATCGAGTCTTTTAGAAGATTTAGGAAACTCCAGGCCTGCCTGGTCCTTCAAAAATTTTTTTAGGGAACTCCAGACCTGTCTGGTCCTTCTAGAAGATTTTAAGGAACTCCAGACCTGCCTGGTCCTTCTAGAAGATTTTAGGGAATTCCAGACATGCCTGGTCCTTCATTTACTATTCCAAAGCAATCTTTTGGAAAAACGAATGTAGTTTGGAGGTCTTTCCAGCATTGTTGGTTTGCAAAATGGCCATTTTTGTATTATTAGGAGTCTTCCCATTTAGTTATTTGCCACACATACTTGAAAATGCTTGAAGAAAACAGAGCTATGAAAGCCACAAAATGTAAATTCAGTTTTATGGGTTTTTTTGTGTTGTTTGCTTTGTATGTCAAAGTAACCGTATTAGCTATACAATATATACACTGTACATAATAGCTATAACTTCAATTTAACATTATTTATTTGACATGAACCTACTGACTGTTATGAAAATCATTTTATCTGTAATAATAGAGTACTGACTTTCTTTGGTGTGATTACATTGGCATTTAATTTTATTAGATACGCAGAAAATTGAATTAAACACTTTGGCTTATTTAAAAAAACACTGTATTGTAACAAGTGGGTGTGATTAAGTGGGTGTGGTTATAATGGCCACACCAATATGATCTGGCTTCCTACTCCCCTGAGCAGTGTAGATTATCTAGAAACTGCAAGCTATTGCTAGCAGGAAGTAATCAGGGAAATTGAGGAGAGACAAGGAGGCCAAGCCTCTCTCTTGGAACCAAAATTACAAATGTCCCAATAGAATAACTCAGTTCATAGGACAACTCTACTATGCTATTTTATGCTATTCATTTGATGTCCAAACCATTTTTATTTATTATCAAGTTTAGTCTTAAATACATATAGGCCCCTCCTCATAGCACTGGAACCACTCCTGCCACTTACTATATATTTAAGTGCAACCACCATCACCTTTGATGACGTTCTTGAAAGTTCGAACAATAGTGTTTGGCAGTGACAAGTTATACAAATGTGTGGTTTCATTTTGAATGTCTGAATATAACTGCTGCACCAAACAAGAAGTGCCCTGATTGCAGGAAGAGCTAGCCAAAAATAAACAAATGAAAATTATCGTAATACAATTATACCGTATAAACAATGTGATTACAAAAATCACATAGTGCACATCATACATTAGCAATTTTATTAACACTTCTGTAATAATATAGCAATTTTTTCTCATCTTAACTGCCAATATTGTTAATAAAACTTAATCCGACATTTCAACTTCTTGCCCAAGTCCTTTTCAGGGGTCAACTGAGGTCGAACTCTCCTGGTGATATAATAACACAATATAAACAGCAAGAATTCTGGAGGGTATGCTTACTGTTTATTATATCCTGGAGGGTATTTTGCATGCAGCATGGACAGCCAGCATCCTGGAAGCTCTAAACCTATGTCTCTGTTAAACTTGTTGTTGTCAGGTGTCATCTGTATGTGTACAGCTTCGTTGATCTTCAACTCACGATTCTCATTGGCTCTGTCTACAACGCTTACCTCTTCCCATTTAATGGGGTGATGCTGCTGCCAAGCATGTTCAGCAATGTCTCAAACCTTCTCATCACCTCTCTTACAAGCATCTTTATGTCCTTTCTATCTCTGTTCAAACCTTCTAATTGTTTCACCTATGTATACTTTACCACAACTGCAGGGTATACTGTACACTATGGATGGCTCCGTGGTAATGGGTATAGTAACTTTGATTTTCGTAAGATGTGATCATAGCATCTCACCCGACTTAAATGCTGTTTTAATGTTAAAGTCTCTACACACTCTCTGAATGCTCTCACTCAATCCTGCCATGTATGGAATAGTAAGAATCAAACCTTTCTCTTGCTCATTATCGTATGATCTTTAGTAGGTAACTCTTTAGAGCCTGCCCTAAGGGTTGCATTGTCATAACCATTACTTTGAAGTACTTCATCGATTTCAAAAGGCTGAGATAGAAAATATAAAGTGATTAATTAGTTGAGAAAAATAAATTCAACGTATGAAAGAATCTGTGAAAAAAGAAAATTTTCATTGGTCTGTTGAGAGTGAGACTGTAGCATAGCAGTACCCCTTAACAGTATAAATACAGAATTAAAGTGTTTGTATGCCAACTGGTTGCCATAGCTCAGTAGCAGAGCACTTGTGTATTAAGTGAGCGGTCCTGGGTTCGATTCCCAGTGGCGACCAAATCATTTTTAATTCTGGATTTTTTTAAGAATAAGCCTGTTAAAGAGAGAGAATACATCTAATGAGTAAAAGAAAGCTGAAAAAGAAATTGTGAAGTAATATATTAATCGAATAAAAAAAAAATTGGAATGCTAACCACTAAGCAATATTATTTATCAGTTAGTTTATTTTTTAAGATTAATTTGTGCTTTTCTTTAGCAACACACATTTTTGCACTAACATGCACACTTAATCACTAACAAAAGCACAAGACTTACATTGTATTATCGTCATGATTTGACAATTGAACTATGGATTTTAAAAGTGTCAAATAATATGGGTAAGGATCACTAAATCAAACTAGGATTCTGTTTCTAGCTGCCTTTCAAAAGTTGATTTTGTTGAAAATTCTCTATAATATCAGAGAGCATTAGTAATAACACTTTGAGTGACTTGACTATTGGACAATAAATTTTCAATCAAGTGCATTTGCTACGTAAATCATATAGCTACGACAGCACATTAACAAGAAAACTTACTACCACCATAATAGAATAGAAAATGAACTCCACTAAATTTGCAAGATGTAATTGCGAAGGTATTTCCTCTTCTTTCTCTTAGCTCTTTCCCGTTTTTTTTTTAATCCTGGCATTATTTCGAAGTCTTTTCTTTTCTCCCTAAATTTCTTATGCTTACAGTAATGTTTACGTTTTTAAGTAGCCTCCAAGGATAGACAGACATTGACCTCTTTGAACTTTGCCATTTATATACCAAAATCTCAATTGAGACACGTTAGAGTTTAGTCACTTGCCCAAGTAAAATGAGCAAAGGTTAAATTAGCTGAGTATTTGTAGTTAAATTGCATATGTCGTTGCATCCTGACAATTGACACCAAACTGACACCAAATACAATATTTCCATCAATTTTTTGTTCTTGCAATAATAATAGTAACATATTCAGGCCACTACCTCCTAACCAACCTTTTTGACTAATTATATGGACATGCTCCTTCACTGGCAATACAGTTTACAGGACCACTGCATGTTAACTTAAGCTCTTTACTCATAAATTAATATCCAAATCACAAACAATCAATCATTTATAATCAAATAAATTGCGCAAGTTTTGATCTAAATATATGTGATACTTGCTAGAAATGAGAACTATGGTATAGAATAGTTAAGCCTTAACAAATCTAGGAATTATAGTAAATAACCACTAACTTTTTATAGCTTCGTCCTCAAGATCAGAACAGTTATGAGCAATAATTCCTCAAATCCAAGTTTTAATTATTGCATATTTACAGGGGAAAATCAAGCACTAGTGACAAGGCAGGGCCCACAGACCAACGAATGACAGGAAAAATTGGTTATGTTGGGAAAAATTTATTATGTTGGGAAAAATTTGTTATTTCGGAAAAAGTATGCAGCAGAGGTTACTCTAAGTTACCAACTACCGATAATGCACTTTGTTCATTCCTGCCAAAACTGTGGTGCAGAATTGTAGTAAGCCAGATCAAATTGGTGAGGCCATTATAACCACACCAACTCATTTATTCAAGTCATAGTGTGTTTGATTAATAGAAAAGAAATATAGAAGCTTTCTTGATCAAATGAACCAAAGATTATTAGACCACAATCTCAGTATCCAATAATTTCAAATGCCCTTGTACATTTAATAGTTACAATAAAAACACTCGATGAATCACTGAATGGATGGCTACCTGTATGGACCACAAGTGCAGAAGTATTAAGATCATGTTGTGAACTAACTTGAAAAGGGTACGCAATAAAATGCATATGTGCAAGAATAAGGCAGCCCTCAAATGTACTGCACTGTGTCTTTGTTACATATGTATGAACTCCTTATAGGAGCATAGAAATTGGGGGGACAAATTGCCTTTACACTTTTGGGCAAGGGGGCATTGCCCCCCCTCTTTTGAGCCCTTTATATGATCGTGACAGAGCTGCGTTAAAACAAAATGATTTAACAGTAAACATTAATTTAAACAGCTGCATAGCAACAGAATTGACTAGCTTTAGCTATATGTACTAATGAAGGTATGGTTATTCAGTTTTTTAAGCTATTTAGCTGACAGTGTGAATTTTATATACATTTTTCTTTCTTATTTCAAATTTTAATTGCCAAGCAGTATTATCCCCTACAATAGAGCTAGTACTTTTAGCACACAAGCGGAGTCACATTCATTAAGAGATCCAGTTTTTTTATAGGCCCTGCCGGATTATGGTAACATATTTTCTGGAATATTAGACCTGCAATAGCATAGTGGAATAATTCTGAAATAATAAGGGTATTTACGAGAATAATAAAGCGACAATGATAATAATCAATTCATATAATTATAAAGAAAAATAATAGGCTTTATTTTTCTCTCTTTTTCTTACACAACATACAAGGACATAAACATTTAGAAATGTGGTTATAAGATAGATCTTCATAACAACTTGATTAAAGCAGCTGGGGTTGTGTTGGCCACTTGGTTATTATATTTCCAAAAATGAAAAGAAGTTTGAAGTATTGCTAGAGCTGTCAGCTCAGGCTCGGAGTCAGCAAGTCATCTGGAGAATTATGCTAAACAGTTACTCACTGCAACTGATCCTGTTGAAAACCATTTCTACTATTTTAGCATTATAGAGGTGTGTGTATCATGCAATAATACACACACCTCTATAATGCTAAAATAGTAGAAATGGTTTTCAACAGGATCAGTTGCAGTGGAGTTTATGCAAGCTTTGGTAGAAATCTCTATTAGGGGTGAGGATTGAAATAGCTACATACTTTCTGACCTGGTGGCTTCAAATGATGCAGATTTGCAATAGACATAGCTGCAACTATGGAATTATAGATATTCATCCAACATACCAATGAACATTTAAACAACGTTCAATGTATAAAGATAGCAATTATTATACATGGCATAGCTATTTGAAAAAATTTAGTTCTACCCCACTACCCATTAGCTAGCTCTGCTTTTTGGTCTATACAGTAGCTAAACTAGAGCTTTAATTTAAGATTTAATTCAAAAATATGATTCTAGCTACACCATAGCAAATCCTGAGTTAAATGTATGATACATAGCTAGCTAAATAATGAAATATGTTCATCCAAATTATTTTTTACAAGTGCCAAGCACCTAGCTACTCATCAGCAGATATGAATGAGAACACCTCAAGATTGGTTACAACAACTTTAAATCTAGCTATATCCCGGTATATATACCACATATTTTGCTGCCATGGCAATACTACTGAATTATTGAAATTCAAACAGTCAATAAAAATCACAAGTTAGCTCCCCTCTTAGCAATGATATCATTTATGAGTAGCTAGCTAGATAACAACAATTGTTAAAATCACCAATAAAATTTATAATTATATAGGCGGCAAAACAGTAAAATCAACTACAGAAACATTAGGTTACGCTCAGATTCATCTAAGCTGTGACACTCATATTCATATAGGAGCTTCTACATAGATATATAGGAGGCTCCTATACATGTATATAGTAGCTCCCATATATGTATATAGGAGCTCCTACATACATATATAGGAGCTTAAGTTTAGGTATGAAGAGACTAAAAATGTGCAGAGGCACTACAAAATAAATGGAGCAACACTAGTATAATGTGGAGAGACACAAAAAAAGTGATGCAGGCACAACAAAATGATGCAGGGACACTGTAACCATGGAGAGAGACACGAGTGGCATTTTGTCTCATTTGGTACCCCACACTCTGACAGTTCACACAGATATTCCAAACAATACAGACTGACGACTACACAAGAACATAAAACAGATACAAAGTAAACACATAAATGAAAATTACAGTCCATTGTAACTCTTGTGCTGCATTTCTTTAGGATGGTCCCACATAGTGGATATGAGGATACTGTAACAGCAATTCACATGTATGTATGTATGTATGTCTGCATGCTCCAGAAAAGATTTCCAGAAAAGGAATTCAGTATATTCTGATGATGACGAAGGTTCCAAATCCATTAGTAGCCCTTTAAAAAAAGAAGATAGTGCAAGTGACTCCACATATGATGATTCTTCCAGCAGACTTCGATCCAGTAGTAAAGGAAAAACAATTGTATTTCGCGACAAAACTTCCAGCAGGTATATTTACAATGTACACCACTTAAATAATTTAACAAGTTTATGATATACGTGATTAATATTTAAATGTGCTATAGTGATGAGGTGTTGCCAAAGAGTGCGAGCAATTACTACAAGTAAGTTGAACCCAAGTTTTGGACTTCTAGCAAGAAGTTTTTTATGCTGTTTATTATCATTGTAGTGTCTGGTTTACAAAATAATTAATCTTGAAATATTAGACCAGCCTTACATAATGGAACACTATTATTTTTGTGAAGATATAGGTAATGATAATTTCATGAGATAGGTTGATTTGTTATCTAAGCTGTAACAGGTGAAACAAATGAAAGTGAGTGTGCACATACAATCTGGTTCCGTTACAATACTAATATTGCTACTGTATAACCCGTGGTGTGCTTGAGTACATATGGTGAGAGAGCCAGTAGTTGTAATTCAAATTAGGATGCTCATGAAGCATGCACTACCATGTTCTGTAGTGTCATTTTTTTAAAAAGTTCAAGTAAATAACACTTAAACTAGAGCTTTAAGCTAACTACTACAAATACTCTCTGACTTTAATCTTCCAAAGTAAATGTAACTGCTGCAATATTATTTTAACTATTATTACTGCATGAAGTACCAGCAACTCTTGGAAACAAAGCTTTCTCAAACAATGAGTGTACAGCTGCTGACCATGTTTGGTACCTAGTACAAAATTACTTTTCTTACCTCAATTACCCAAACATAGTAGCTTCTGTAGTAATGAAGAACCAAGGGTGCGAACCCTCAGCACTACTATACACTAGCTAGCTATTACAGTATAACTTCATAACAAAGAATAATTTATTGGCTATTGGAATGAGGCATCAATATACCTCGAGCAATGAAAATGGTACATATAAAAGATGTCTATGTAAGAGAAGCTAAACTGACCAGAGACACTTGGTAAGTAAATTTTCAATGCAAAACTTCACTTCCAGCAACTCTGTTAACTACCCAGTGGCATAAAACAAGCTACTGCAAACATCAAGAAGTTATTTGCTCAAGTGATCACTATGGGGATCAGTCCCACACATGAAACTATTTTTAATCCATGAGAAACTTATTCATAATTTGCACTGTGCTACTATAGCTGGCAGTTGTGGAACATTCATCTTATTGGTTATTTGAAAATTGCTTGTGGCAGCTACCTCAGGGTATAAATAGCAGCTGCCTTAGAGATTGTTTAGATATACCTTAGCAACTGTTTTGTGTAAACTTAATAACATTTGTGGTTAGTTATTATATCATTTGTGGTTCTATGTTATCTTTATTAGCTCACTTGATCATGATGTGCCAATAGGGGGTATTAACAACAAAAGCTAGTACCTACATGGAGCTGAAAGCTTCATGTTTTCTCAAAAAAAGTAGTGCAAAGAAAAGTCTTAAATTGACATTCTGAGAAAGTTAATTGTCCGTAATCTCCAAAATCAGAGCGTGACAAACAGACAGATAGACAAACAGACAAGACTACTATATCCCTCTGGTGCATATGAGCTGAGGGATAAAAATAAGCCATTGTAACTATCTGAATTTCCTGTAGCTTTTGACAACCAGCACTGAACTACTACAAGAAATGGCTAAGTTTTTTAAATTATGTCAATTAAAAGGTTTTAAATACTATGACAACCACTTGCCTCAAAACAGTGTATTTTTGGAGAAAAAGAAACCCTGCACATGCCTTTAAGAGCATATAGTACATATCAATATATACATACCTGATTCACCACTAACACTCAACCACCAACTAGTAATATACTTGTGCACAAATAGTGAGTGAACATGCCCAGTTAGGTTATATACAAGTACAGTATTATTGTATATTTTAGTTTAGCTTCAATTTTTTCACTGTAACATTTAGCTACCAAAAAACAAAGTTATATTCTTGCCTCACTGTAGTAATAGCTTCATAGTGGCTCTTGACAATGAGTATATAGATACTAAAAAAAATTAGAAATAATTGTACAGTTTTAAGTTTAAAACTAATATTAAACTCACTTGGTCCAGTAGTTCCAGAAGAAGCTTGAGAGCTTATAGAAAAAACTGTACTTTTAGGACAAAAAGGAGACAATACAAGTGTTTAAGGGGCGTGTGGACCATTCATACATATAAATATAACATATACCTAATTTTCAATTACATCACTAATACTGTCTTACTTGCTTCGCTCGCTTATCCATACTTGTGTCATTATTTGATGTATATTTTAACTTATTGTAGGAAATGGACACCTAGCATGGGTGACATTTTATCAAGAGTACGGAAGCAAATTTTAAAAGACATCACGAATTATTTAAAAAATGAAGATAAAAATGTTCTCAAGGTATGTATATTATTACATTTCACTGTGAACTAATTCTTGGTCCTAAACATGAAATGCAGCATTACTGTATTGCCTTGTATTTATTAATATAGAATTTATTTGCAGCACCACTATTAATTGCTTTCTGAAGGACCAAATTTTCTCTAAGTCAAGTATATGCTGTCACCTAAAAACTAGTATATGTTAGCATTGCAAGTTTTAATTTTTTGCATTCTCTCTTTTGATATTCAAACAGATAGTCAAAACTTGTTATTGTTTGTTTTAACCCCATAAATATGGGTTTAGAAAAATAGAGCCTAATGAGCAAAAGGATAGCTATTGAGCTAGCTAGATCTAGAATATTTATTGGCTACAAATGAAAGCTTGCTCTGAGCTATTTTGACAAATCCTGAACCCTATCATTTACTAGTAGTAAAAATACAACCTTTCATATATGTTCAGAAAAAAATTTAGAGCTGCTTTAAAAAGTATAAAAACAAGGAAATTTAAAGCCAAAGTAGTGTTAATTAAAAAAATGAGCATTACATAACTTGCCCAAATTGGGCATGGTGATTCTACACCCCTAAATCTCTGCCTTGCCTTTTGTCAACTTCAACAGTTCAGAACTTCCCATTTGTCATCTTAAGTCCTGAAAGTTGTAAAAAACATGGAACTTAGTTTGAGTTTGTCTTTCTTGATCCCTCCTCAACTTTTTCAAGAGTCTAATATATTTTTTCACTTTTTAATGCTTTTCTTTAATTTGTTATATATTTTATTAATGTATTTAAGACAGTGATTTAGGGGTGGCTGTGGAATCAATATTTGGGCAAGTTTTGTAGAATTAACACTTTGGCTTTAAAATTCCTTGTTTCCATACTTTTTAGAGCAACCCTAAGATTTTTTCAACATTTATGCAATGCAGTACAAGCAACTTCCCACTGTTTTTTTTTTAACCTTTTCCATGGTCACAAAATGTTGACCTGAAAAAGAACCAATAGCTAACAGAAAATAGATACACTAATTCTGTTCACTTCGCTGCTAACTACTAAAGACTGCATATGTTTTTCAGAAGCTTCCACAGTGCAGCTTGTCCATAATGATCAACAGGTGCTTCACTTCTAAAACAATTACTAAACATTAATTTCTGAAACTATCTATGCCAAGCATTTACTGTTTCTTCCAATGACTGCCACAAAGAAGACATAGCAGTTTACACTACGCCGTTGTTGTTGTTTTTCTTGCTGGGCTACCGACGAACATGTCAGCTTAATGAAAACAGGTATGGCACTTATTCAGCCGCACATGAACTACTCAAAATGGCATCAAAACTCGGAAGGCTAGCTGTGGAGGTTCAACAGGGAGCAGGGGGGAAAGGGAGGGGGGGAGGGGGCATCACCCTCAAAGTTTTCAGAACTTGGGAAGAAATTGCTGTTGCAAATCTCAGTACAAAAGCCAAGAAAATTTCAAACCATGCATTCTCTTGACATTAAATTCAGTCACTTACCTGTGGAGTGCTTAATGTGCACACAGACAAAAATACCAACAATTTCATTCCTAATGTGCTCACGAATAAAAATGGTAACAATTTCTCAATATAAAATCAACTTCTCTAGCTTCTCACTATATTACCAGACAATGATTTAGTGTCAATATATAATTGGCATAAGAAACTATTCAGATTCTCACACTAGTTAATTGGATCATCAACTTTAAAATGGACTTGATTTTAAGCATATTCACGAAATAAATATAACATAATTGTACGCATGAGAATGTGTGTGAAAATGTAAATACATTTCTTAAAGCTACATCAATATTAGAGATGTGTGCAAGCTAGCTAGCTCACTCACCATTAATGTCAAAATACATCAATTGTCTTATAGTTACATCTCTGTACAGAAGAATATTATACAATCAAATCATGGTCTAAAGATAGTGTTTCAATGTTGCGACATAAGGTGTTAAGTAGGAAGTATCATCTCAACAATACTCTTTAAATCCATACGCATTTCATATCTACCATCAAGTATGCATAGAGTGTCAGTGATAAATATTGAGAATGCATTAAGCATTATTCAAGTACCACACTTTAAACAATGTACAGTGGCAATATGTTGTTTAATATACAATTTAACTATAGTGTATTCAATAACTTACAAAAACATTATTCCAATGTTTTTTTCTGATTATGACACTGTCTGGTGGTGTTATAGATCACATTAATAATGTTGCATTATATCAATTTAGGCATATTGCAAACAGTACAATGACACTGCACTTTCTATACTGAAGTCTTTTGATAAGACAGAGGCAGAAGCTATTGAACGGAGTCTGAATGAACTTCAACAGGTAACGTGCTCATGTATTGCATTTATACATTACTAGTGATGTGCTTGAGCACAAATGGCGAGCGAGCCTAAAACTACACTATTGTTAAACAATTGGATTTAACTTCTAACTAGCTACTAAAATAGTTGAATTTTTTTTAAATTACGTATATACAGTAAAGGGGATTCATTGCCATAGTAACCACTCCCCGCAACTGTTTTAATTGAAAAAAAGCCAATAAAGCAACCAAAAAAAAACAAGTCACACTATTTAAACATTTTCTTTGTGATATTCTTTAGCTAATGTTGAGCAAGCCTGCCTAGTTAGGTTACATAAAACTATTTACCACTGATGTCACCTGGTTCTGCCTCCCTTGTTTTGGAGAATGCTCTGTAAGATTCTGTCAAGCTTAAAAATTATTCCTTGAAAAGATATAATTAGCTAATGGGTATGACTGATTAGTATTTATCATGCTTTCATCAATTTTACATCATATTACTAATAAGTCAATTGTTTTTATTAAGTAATATTTAAACAATTTAAACCCCACCCAATATTGTAGGCATGGCAAATGTGACCGCTTGATTGGCCTATTTCAAATTGCTTTCTACACCGATGTATTGTTACATATACTTTAGCTTAGTTCATGCAAAAAAGTAAATAGTAGTTGACCATTAATATATACAGAATTACTACTCTCTTACCCAATTTCAGGAATAGTGATAATTTCTGTAGTATCCAATTTATGCCATTCTGACTACCTCAATTACCAGTAACTGGAGAACAAACTGGCCGCTCTACCAAAATAAAAACATAGCCAGAGTTAATTTTGTGACTTAAGCTAACAAATATGGAACTACGTATACTTACCTCAGCCTCTCCCAAGTAATGGTGTCTTTCTTGGTTCTAATATTTAGCCACTCTGGCTACCAGTGGCACTAGACAACCAATGAGCGGCATTTAGCAGCCCCAAAAAACGACTAAGTTTTTCAAATTATGTTTGGTAAAGGGTTTCATTGCCATAGTAACCGTTTGCAGTAACTTTTTGGGACTTGTAAAACAAGCGTTTCAAAGGAATTATCTCACAATTTGGAGCCCAAGTTTCCAGTAAGAGTTGTTTAAAGCTGTAGTATCAGAAGAAAGTGTGGTCAAGCTTAAAAAGACGTGTTTTTAGGGGGGAAACGGCACCCGTGCATTTAAAGGGCATACGTACCATCCATACATACATATATACATACTAGTGGTGTCCTTGAGCACAAATGGCGAGCGAGCCTGATAGTTAGGTAACATAAAACTAACTATTGGTACTATGTTTTAGCTTAGTTCATGCAAACACTATAATAGCAGTTATGACCTTTTATGAGCTTGTTCAAGAGTTACTGGTAATTGAGATTATCAGAATGGCAGATGTTTGATACTACAAAAGTTACCATTAATCAGGTAAGAGAGTGATTTTTTATTTATTTGCTGAACTCAGCTACGATAAAAAAATGAACCAATGTTATTATTTGTTTAGCCAACAAATATGGAATTACTACTTATCTCAATTTCCTGAGTATTGATAACTTCTGTAGTATCAAATTTAACTTACTTCGACTATCTGAATTACCTCGAATTCTTGACAACAAGCTCTCAGCTACAATAACAAAAGACAATCAATTTAGCACACAAATACAAAGTTACTTTCTTACCTCATTTTCTTGAGCAGTGGTAACTTTTGTAGTACCAAATTTGAGCCATTCTGACTATTTGAATTTACCAGTCACTGTTGACAACAAGCTCTTAGCTACAAAAAAAAAAGACCAGAGTTATTTTTGCATATTTAGCTAACAATAATATGGAATTACGTACTTACCTCAGCTTCACTGGAGTAGTGGTAACTTCCTTAGCATTAACATTACGGCATTCTGACTACCAATGACTCTTGACAAACAAACAAGTGCCACTCCGTATCCCCCCTAAAATGGCGAAGTTTTGAAATTACGTTTGGAAAAGGGTTTTCAATGCCATAGTAACCAGTTTTATCAACTGTTTGTGTCTTGAAATACAAGGGTTTTGCCATTCGCCACAGAAAGCATGAAATAATATGCTTTAAACTCCATTTCTTGTCAAACTGAGAGGCTCAACGTCATAGTTTCCGATGTTACCTTTAATAAAATATACATGTATTAAAGCTAAGCTAATAGGAAATTTTTTTCTCTTTTTAACAGCCAATATTTTTAATTATAACTTAAAATATTGGCTGTTAAAAGGAGAAAAAATCTCCCATTATTATAATTATTTCAGCCGAGAATGATTGAATTATTTAAAGCTAAGCTGAATATGATGTTTGAACATAGTTGATAGCTCCAACAGATAGATTTTTTCGATTATTTTGCGACTGAGGGTAGTCTGATCACCAGTTACACCTGTGAAAAGTTTATAGAATAATATCCTAAAATGAATTACAGCTGGGTTTTTATTTGTCTAATACATACATCATTCAGAAAACATCTGTCTTTTATATGAAGACAATAACAAGCCTAAATAAATTTTGAATGATATTTTAGAGCCTTGTGGATTTATCTTCGATTTTCTTAATCATTGGGGAGTGAAGGGTTTTTTTTAAACTCTATATGTGAATAGTTAAATGAGGCATCTTTGTGGTGTAACACCGCCCCACATGAACTAATCGAATAATCTTTATTTACTATCTATTAGTACTGTATTCTAACTAGAGAACTAAGAGTGCAAACCCTCAGCATTAGTAAAAAAAATGCAATAATTTGCAAAAAAAAAAGTCACTATCATTGAATGACCAAGGTCTTAAATTTTCAGCTTATAACAGAAATGGTTTTGTTCTATTCATGAATATAAATTTTAACTTGTCTAGCTAGGGCATTTTATATTGGCCTGCTTACATCTGGGATTCTTCAGGCATTTCAAGGGCTTTATTTGGGCATGAACATTTAGAACCAATCCTTATACACACCTGGGACTGGTCAATACTTCCTAAAGCTGTTTTTATGACTTTCAGAGACGTTGATGGAATTCTGTGGCTTTAGTATTAATTTTGTCTTGATAGAAAAAGAAATAGCATTTGAACATTTGGTCATTCTGACATGCACGCTACGTGAAAACTTAGGGCACATGTTTAGAGAGCAGGCACGCTTACAGTTGATGAATGAAGCACACGTCCAGCAGCAGAGACTTCCCAACATCAAACATAACAGACACGGGAACTACAGAGCACACATACCAAATAATATGTGAATAGGGCATGGTAAAATTTGTATGCTCACGTGAGTGCGCATGATTATAAATCTCTCAAGACATACAAGTCCGCCATCTTTGATATCCGCTGTTCACAGAGTGAATGAATAAATGAATGACACACAGTGTACTATAATCCTCTTGTGCATGCGCACTGAGGGTTAATAACATTCAAATTGTATCTATTCATGCTATGTATAGACTAAACACACACACACGCATACACACTCACTATTTGCCTTATATTATTCATTCTTAACAGTTACAGCCTAGCTATCTAGACCCTGGGTTAGAGAATTCAAGTACCTTGATTAGCTGGGTGCTAGCCTAAAACTCTAGTGGTAGTGCAACTACACCTCTAGGCTAACAGTGACCTGATCTCAACACAATCTTTGTAAGAGGAAGACAGTAATTATATATAAGAAGAAAGGGAGGGGTGTAATGTGAATAACAAGGCTGGCAGATAAGTTGTAATGATTAACATCATGCCAAATTTTGTGCATACTATTATATCTGCTCCTTTTCTTACTTACTAATTAAATATGTATTTTCTAGACTATAGAACAGTGGGAGAAATATTCCCGACTTCGTTACCAGATGAAAATTCACCTTGAGGAAATTGTTGAGATGCATTCAAGGACTACACAATTTTGTTAGAGAGACATAAACATACTTATTAACATATAAAATTTGCTAGAACTTGATTCTATTATTCTTAGCTATCCTAATTTCTACTAAACTTATTGCTGAAAATTTATTTAAATAAAGGATGTCATACAAGAATACATAAAGAATATGGATAATTCTATTGAATGTAAAATTCTATGCATACAAACTGTATGTGTTCATAATTACAAGTTTAGTTATATATACATAATGTACACATCAGGATATCATATCAAGTTTACCCCAGTAGAATTACTATAATATTATTATAATTATGCAAGCACATGAAATTTTTGTTGTGGTTACTTGATTACTAGTTATGTGATGTTATAAAGACATATTACTACGTACATATACTATTTAACTACAGACAATTATTAACTTACTTGTAGCAGAATTAATTCCTTTCATTGAGATGTTTCGGTCTGTGGACCTTCAGTCAAACTGAGAAAGCACAACAAGGTGATTGCATGATATATACAGCTGATGCAATATAGATTGTGTTGTTCTAAGTGATTAGATGGTGATATTGAGATGACAATTGGTAGTTCAAGCAAATGCTTCAGATAGGACTCATTCATAGCCATTGTCCAGGTTACCGGCATTGACTTTATCACCAATGTGGATAGATTCTAATACTTTCCTCGGTGTGAGATGTTTGTGTCACCAACATATCATCCCCACATACTTGGTCTGAGTCTAGCACTGTTCAGGGCTCTTTCTTAAGATCTTCCATGAAGATGTTGGCAACGAGACTGGGGAATGGTAACCTTCCAGTTGCTCAAAGAATGCATCCCAAAAACTGAAAATATTAAGCAATGGACACTTCCACTCCATTTTTCATAATGTTGAACACCACATCAACTCCAATTAGGCATCTGTGTAAAGAATAAACTGGTCTTCCACCTGAGGAACATTGAGAACAACATGTTTAGTTAAAAACTTAGAAAATGCTGTCGTAGATTATCATTGCTACTCTATTCCTGGTAATTCAATATTTTTAGCTTAGCTTGTAGCATTAAAATTTTGATATAATTCACAAAACGTTTCGGCTCTTAAGGAGGCTAACAGAAGCATTAATTATACAGAGCACCAACACCACCTCAAATTTAGACAAAGGCCTCGAGCTCAAACTCTCCACGTGGACTTCATTTCTACAAGAACTTTAGCGTCAATTGACCCAGGGCTAAGTGCATTTTTCTCGTTGACAATTGTTTATTTTAAACGGTCATGTATGTCTATGTCTCACCTCACAACTGAAGAGGGCTTACGAGCCGAAACGTTTTGTGAATTATATCAAAATTTTAATGCTACTAGCTAAGTTAAAAATATTGAGTAATTATTAGAAAATGCTGCCTCCTACTGATTCCACTGCACCACTTTTGAAGCGGTGTGGTGTAAAAAGTCTGCAAGTAAGTTAAACATTTGATAAATTTGCTGTAGTAACCTATTAACCCTAAATATGCACGCAAGTTAAATAATTGAAGTGAGATACTAAACTGATGTTAACTGTAGCATCTTACTTGTGTGTCAGCTATTGTATGTGTGTGTGCTGTGTGGTGTAGTGGTTGTGTCCTGGCCTCAGGGCCTGAGGTCCCAAGTTCAACCCCCTCTCAGGTAACTTTTCCATCTGGTTTTCAATCTGCCTTCAACCAGCCCCACCAGTCCACCCAGCTGTGATTGGGTACCTGGCATTTGCTGGGGTGCAAATTCAAGGCCTATTCTCATGAAACAGTTATTATCCAGGTGGTAGTTAGTGCTCATGCCACTTGCTGTGAGGAAAGGCTTGTTCTCCTGCGAGTTCCTAGCCAGCTCCAGGAGCTTTGCTTGCATGACTCACAATGCCTTAGTGCACAGACGTCATGGCTCTGACAGGTATACATAGCTGCTAGCAGTTGCAAGATAATATTTGTGTGTGTTCATGAATAATTTATTAGCTAAGACAGGTTGGTAAAGTGTTGTCACACGCTGAATGGATAAGGTTAAGTGTCATCACATTCAGTAGAAGGTAATTAACTTTTTACAAATATCAAGTTCTGACCCTTCATAATAAACTAGATTGAAACTTTCTGTGATGATAAAGCTTTTTCAATCCACTAATTATGGCTTCTCTCCGGAGCAAGAGGTGTTTCCAGTCAACACCGAAAATGTTTTCTGACAGCACATAATGGTGATCTGTTGAGTACGAGACTGCTGCAAGTGGTACCACTTGACAGTATTAAAGGTAAAATATGAGGGTCCTGGAAGTCGTGGTTGTTGTAGCTCTGAGGTTAGAGCACTGGTGGCTATAGCCAGTGGTCCTGGGTTCAATTCCAACCCTACAACTAAGTTTTTTCACATTTTTCCTTTGCTTTTCCCCAGACTCATTTAAGCTAGAAAATTTCAATCTAATTAACTTGTTGCCTAGTAAAATATGTGTTAAATATAATAACTAAGTATAACAAGGTATTGTATCAATTAGGATTGTGATATTATATTATATATGCACCTCCAAATATAAAAAAAATACTGATGTCAATTGTTAGCCTATATCTTCCTCAAGTTGAATTACTGTTCATACTTTCAATATAGTCATCTTTCTATGCTCTGTTTGATGTTCTGATTGGCAAAATAAAAAACTTGATCTTCTTGACCTTGTGGGATTAATTAGATGATTTAGGTGTTGGTTAAAATGAAACATTCAGATATTGGAAATAAGTACTCTATGGATAAACAAAGTTTGACTTGTTTTAAGTGTTTACACCATCCTCATAAACAAGGTCTAGTATACTACTTACTACTAACCCAATTGCTCAAATACTAAACATATAACTGTGGGAGCAAACTTCGGGTCTCCAGTTCGAGCTACTACTCCCCAAGTCAGTCCTTTACACAGATGAATGTGCCACCAGGCCAGCACTCTAGTTTGTACAGTTAGGCCACCCGCTCCTTTAGCTAGCTAACTCTATCATACGTAGTCGAGACCCAACTTTTAGTGTAGTAACAGAGCTGTAAATGTATGAAGAATGATTGAGGATTCATTGATATAGTCTGTGTGGAACACAAAAAAATAAGAAAAGGTATGTATGCAAGCATACTTACACAAAGATGTCACTAAGACATTGTCATAACAATAACCATAGTGGATCATAGATATTTAGTCTCTAGTGTGACCTCTCTCTTAGGTAATACAGTCCCCACAATGACTAACAGTTGTTCACACCTATTTGCTGTGCATTGCTTATGCTCAATCATCCATTGCAAGAAGGACCCCCCCTTGTCTGATGGCACAGCACTCATGCTGCAGCTGACCAATAAGGTAATAGCTCCCTTTTTGAGCAGGACTTGAGGCCTTGCCACCACTGGACCTCTCTGTGGAGATGGTCAAACTTGGTTGAGGGTAGGCACACTGACAAGGAAGTTGTTCTTCAGAGTCCCTTTGTAGAGAGGTTCCACTGTATATAAACTAGTGGTGTGCTTGAGCACAAATGGCGAGTGAGCCTGATAGATAGGTAACATAAAAATACATTTTGTTACTATGTTTTAGCTTAGTTCATGCAAACACTATAATAGCAGTTATGACCTTTTATTTCAGCAAACGAATCCAAAATGACTCTCCTACCTGATTTGTTAACTTTTGTAGTATCAAACATCTGCCATTCTGATAATCTCAATTACCAGTAACTCTTGAACAAGCTCTGTAATGTAGCTTTTCATTATCATTCTTATTTCTATTATATTTTGTTCTGTAAAATATATAATATAAATGGTTGTGATAATTTAATTGTGAACTGACAATAAAAATTAAACTTAAAGAATAGTACAAATTTCAAACAAGGACAATAGTGTCACCCTTGTGAAATACTGCAGAATTCTCAAAGGTGGACACCATGGATGTTTCAATACTCTCAAAAAGCTTACAATATTGGGCTACTTTAGTCTTCTTTGGCTGGTAATTTCACTCCTTCGGGTTCTCTTCTCTAGGTGGTACCTGTGAACAGAACAGCGCCAGGAAATAAATATTTAGAACAGCAAGACGGCCTTAACTAAACTTGCGCACTCGAGTAGCCGCCCCTTTTCACGTGAACGTTGATTTTACTCGCGCGTTGATTGCACTTAGTTCACTTGACTAAATTGCTTCCGGTTTTTTATCAAGTGTATTCTTTGTTTATCGCGCTTACGGTGGTGCCAACTCAACTTAGACTTACTATCGTTATGTGCTTGAGCTCAAATCGCTAGCGAGCTTGTGCACAAACGAAACATTTCAAAATAATCTATCAGTTCATTTTTAAAAGTATAAGTAGTTAGCCATTGTGGTCATATTTTTCCTAATAGATACAGAACTACTTACTTACCTCAATTTCCCAGTACTGGTATTTTCTGTAGTTTCTAATATCGCATTTTGACTATCCCTATTACCGGTAGCGTTTGACAACATGCACTCACAGCTACTACTAGTGGTGTGCTTGAGCACAAATGGCGAGCAAGCCTAAAGACTATACTATTTTTTATTGACTTCTAACACTGAAGCTACTGAAAATAAGGTCAAGTTTTTAAATTTAGCATACAGGGTAAAGGGATTTCAGTGCCATAGTAACAACTATCTGCAACTGCTTGAATTGAAGGAAAAAACAACAACAACAAAACAATACACGTTATTTAAAAGTTTTCTTTGTGATATTCTTTAGATAAGTAGTGGTTGTAACACACAATGCTTTGACACAGCTGGACATGCACCTACACAGACTTACCTTCGCAGTAGTCTAGTGGACAATGTATTTTCAGGTAAATACTGTGCGCACGGCTTATAACCATG
>WLWI01000789.1_pt1 | contig 28014 bp, 14 predicted proteins | sample 6701501 | NCBI WGS metagenome assembly WLWI01 (sample SAMN12718690, study PRJNA515312) | sponge metagenome | isolation source: marine sponge | host: Mycale hentscheli | place: New Zealand: South Island, Marlborough, Capsize Point | collected 2014-11-01 | reverse complement strand
GGAAATTTTTGGGGTTTGGTTTTTTTTTTGTCGCAACTGAAATCCTCTTCCTTTTTTTTTTTTCCTTTTTTTTTTATAACCCCCCCCCCCCCCCCCCACCCTCCCACACACACACACACACACACACATTTCGTAATTAAAAAAAATCCCTCAATTAGTCGCTTAAAAATGGTTTGATGACAAGAGTTAGTGTGTGTTATGTATCCCACCAGTACGACTGCATAGTACAGAAGGTTAAATGTGAATATAAAGTTAACGTTCACGACTTTCACTCTGGAACTGAAAATGGAACTGCTTGTCTGTGTTTGTGTTGTGTTCACATTCTTTACTCTTTCCAGTTACGAATTTGCCACTTATTTCCAGTTACTAGCAATTATTGAAGTAGGTCACTGAAGAGACGAGTTGGCCTGCCAACGACTCGGCTACATTTGGCACTACCGGAAAAGCGTCAATTCAAAAACTTTTTTTTCCCCCACAAATTTCTGGGGTTCTTTGGAGATGAAAACCGGAGATTAGAATTTTTAATTTAGCATTTCTCTGCTATTTAGATTTGTCACGACTCTTTCCAAGTAAAATTACTTGATTGGGTACTGGCTTGGCATCAAGAAGGAATGTGTTTGTGTTTTGGTTAAACCGGAAGCTAATTTTCGTTTAAAACCACTTTGTCGCTAATATGCACCTTTCGAAAGCAAATTATATACTTAAGAAGTTTGGAATTGTAAAACCGGCGCAATGTGAGAACATAATTAAGTTGTTTTTGTTTGACAGTATGTTTGTTTATTGTTGTTACTCTCTCTTTTCTTTGTGATAGTATGATGTTTCAGTTACCATGTTAGTGGCAGGAATTATATCAAGACATTCATATGAACAGAGCAATGGGCATTTATTAAAAGTACATGTACTAAGTAGTAAAAACCATCTTCTAGTTTAATTTTATAGTGTACTAGCTAGCTAGAGAATGAAGTATTTAATTAAACAAGAAAAACTACTAAAGCTTGTAGGAAGAATTTATGGACTGTTACACACAACAGAACTAATGTTGGGACTAACTAATATAATTGTCAGGACGGAATAAAACTGAGAACCACAGTGTTTTATAATTGTCATGGTAGGAAAGTTAGACCTTAGTAAGAATTGCTGTACTCATTTTAAAATCAATAATCGGGAATTGTCCATAGCTCGTGGGCGTTGGGGCGAATTCCAGGAGTGCAACGGTTATGTCTGATTGTCTCTGATTTAAGCTGATAATACTCCATACTCAGTGGGAGCTGCTGCAGGCATCATTACCTGCCACTTACACGTTGAACTCTCACCTTCCCGCACAACTGGAAGTTGCGAGATTAAGCAGTGCACGTGCCCAGTTTGGTGTCATTAGCATAATTTGGTATACGGTTGATGCAATACTAGTTCTCTGGTGAGTCTATTCAAATAGTAATTTTTTAATAATTTTTTTAAGCTTCGAGATACCAGACTGCTATACAATATTATAGTCAAGCATGGATAAACAGAGCTCTGGACCATTTGCTTTAATGTAGTACATACTTATTATTATTATTATTATTATTATTATTATTATTATTACTATTATTACTACTATTACTATTATTACTATTATTATTACTACTATTACTATTATTACTATTATTATTATTACTATTATTATTATTATTACTACTATTATTACTATTATTATTATTACTATTATTATTATTATTACTATTATTACTACTATTACTATTATTACTATTATTATTACTACTATTACTATTATTACTATTATTATTATTATTACTACTATTACTATTATTACTATTATTATTACTACTATTACTATTATTACTATTATTATTATTACTATTACTATTATTATTATTTCTATTTCTATTATTATTATTTCCCCCCCCCCCCCCCCCACTGTGGACCAGACTATGATTGATGTGGTGGCTAGGAAAGCCATTATGAACGCAAGTTACCTTTGACTTCACAGTTGAATGCCATCTTTGGAATTTTTCGCAAAATGCTTGAGAAGTTTCATTTGGAGTCTGTGGTTTTATTAGGTGCTATCCCCCAAGCAACTGAATATTAACAAGAAAATGTTTTTTTTTTAAGATACCACGAGTAGTTGCGTGGATACTGCTATGGCTTATTGTTCAATATAACAGCTGGGTTAGGTCATAGCCATTTATAGCGAGGCACTCCACTAGTTTACGTGTAATTTATTTTGTTTTATTTATTTGTTTATTTTTATTTATTTATTTATTTATTTCCTTCTTTCTCAACTCAACTTATTTCCTGCCCTGTCCTCTGTCTCTTCTCTCTCTCTCAGGACGAAACGGAATCTTCACAGTCACACTCAGAGAGCTCCTGTCACCAAGAACCATTACCAAGTGACTGGGTACGGGGAGGTGAGAGACATAATAATAATAATAGTAGTAGTAGAGTAGTAATAGTAGTAGTACTAATAGTTCTACTGTGCAATAACTCTCAGGGCTCCTTTTCACACATCGGCATGTGCATGTGTGTAGAGAGAACACATGTGAAGGAATATGATCCCGGGTCTTGTGTGTGTTAATGCACATGTGTGTGTGTGTGTATACATGTCTATTTATGTAATGGAATATGTATACATACATACTATTTATATATATACCAGTACATGCATGCTTACTGTGCATGCATGTGTGTGTGTGTGTGTGTGTGTGTGTGTGTGTGTGTGTGTGTGTGTTGAGAGGTTTGAAGAAGGGGAATAAAGGGTTGACTTGAAATAAATAGAGTATGCCACTGGCTTTTATCTATGAATTACTGTACAAGCACTCTCTAGACTGCTAGACTAGAGGGGACTTCATGCATAACTCTCAGCCGCTTTCTAGTTTAGTGCTCCTTAGAATCACTATTTGCTGAGAGTTGGGCAGTATAAATAGGGCTTTAGTCTAGGTATGTATTATTGGTTGCCATGGGTGTCAGTAAAAGGTTCTTGACAGTAGCCAGTTGTGGCGGTACAAATTGAGTCCTTGTGAACACCTGCTTGCATTCGTTGGCTGCCTGTACACAGTTGTCATGGCCCTAGGATTAGCACACTGTGTGTTCTCTTTCTGTATAATGTGTGTGAGTGTGTGTGTGTGTGTGTGTGTGTGTGAGTGTGTGTGTGTTGTACTGACAGTTTGAGTTGACTATAAACACACAGTGAGAGACATAATCATCATCATCATCATCATCATCTTTCAGTTGTTCTATTATGTATTCATTTATGTGTTCTGAATTGACCTGGGGGGGAGGGGGGGGGGGGTTGGATTAAGGGGCAGGTATTTTCTGTCACTGTCTTTCCAGCATAGCTGGTACATTTGAAGGTGTAGGGAACTGCTGGTAGTGATATTTTTTAGTACATCAAATTTAATTTTAGTCAACTATAATATAATAGTTTAGGTGTTATGTACCTTTGAGGGAACTGTTGTTTTAGGGTCCTGAGTGATCTAGGGTGTAGCTTCCACAAGCGCAGCAAGGATGCTACTTGGGGCCTGAGGGACCCACTAAATACAGTAGTTCACGATAGCTGTGCATCACCTGACTAATTTACAACATAGCGACTGTTCCTAACAACGCAATCAATGCTAAAGATCATTAGCCTGACGAGATTTGAACATAGCCATTGGAGGAACACTGAAGTATCCCTGCTCTCAAGGCAGAGACACTAATTTATAGACGTCCCTCTCGAAGGAATTGAGTTTTAGAGTCTCTCGGTCACAATACAAAAAGTACACCAGCTACAATGTATGTATGTTCTAATTCTAGTTAATATGTCCAATTTTCTCTAATTAATATTTCCAGTATGTGTTTCCAGTTGCTAAGTGGGTGTGGCAATACTTTTACATTGATTGGAACTTGTCTAATTGACTGTTCACTGGCTCCCTCTTTGCCATCCCCCTACCCACCCCCACTATTAATTGGCTAATTAGTTGAGTGGGTGAGTTGACTGAATTGTGGAGAGATTCTTGAACCTTGTGTTCGAACCAGATAAGGTGTGATGCTTGTGGGGGGTTAGGAATTGGCCCGGTCTGGTGTTACTTGTCGAGGGAGTGGCAATCCTTGGATTCACTCTCTGCCAAATAGAGAGTCTAGCAGCCATGGCCCGAGGGAAGTGTGAGGTGGTGAGAGAGAGAGAGAGTGTGTGCCAGAGAAGGAGGAGGAGGAGAGGCTAATGGAGCAATTCAGCTGAGTCGAGTTTATTAGCAATTGAATGGAAACAGCCATTTGTGAATAGAGCGAACAAAAGTGAAGTGTGAGTGAGTGAGAGAGAGAGGGAGGGAGCATGTGAAGGATTTTGTATGAGTTGATTTGTGGAGTTCTTTTCCTCTGTCTGTTCCTCTCCTGTCCTCGTTCTCTTCATTTGTTGCTGTTGTTGTTGCTGTTGTTGCTGTTGTTGTTGTAGAATGGAGTTGGAGACGCCAACGACATATGGCAGGTTGAGGTGGTGAGCGGGGCTGAAGGTGACCAGGTGAGGACTGTAGCCTCACACCTTGTCCTGCGCCATGTCAACCTGGGATGCTACCTTCACTCTCATTCCAAACAGCTGCCAAAATGGTGTGTGTGTGTGTGTGTGTGTATGCGTGTGTGTTATGTGTGCATATGCGTGTGTGTATGCGTGCATGTGTGTGTATGTGTGTATGAATGGAGGTTGCTATGACTGACATGGTTTGTTTGCATTTAATTTCTTCTGAAATTAATTGCGGCTACGGTTTCTCAGGTCCACACGGGGTTCCCTCGCTAGTCTAAGCGGAGCATTGGTCTTCAGTGCACATGCATGGGTGCACTGACGGAGGGGGCAACTCATTGTGTCTGTCTGCCATGCTGTCAACAGCCTTCTTCTCAGAGCAATCCAATCTTCATCAACATTTAAACAACCATACTGAACGGTCTTTTGTGATAATATTGTTTGCTGGCAGCTTTCTTACGTACATGACGTGAATTGCAATTAAGCTTTGCAGGGTATTTGCTTGTGTATGGGTGACACACCCCTTTGGTATTGTATCGTACGTCGTGATCGCAAGAGGAATAATTGTATCACTAATTACTGAATACTGGAGTTTAGTCGGGGGAGAGGAGTTGGGATTTCTGTGTGTAAGGGATGCTTTGCTGTTTATGAAGGGCTAGTAGAAAGGAGCAGTGTAGGAGTAAGTTATGTTAGTGACACTTCACTTTGTTTGAGTACACTTGAAGGTCATCCATCTCTGTCACTGTACAACTTTGTAGGTCTTGAAATTTGAATAAGTCTTTTATGATAATTGCGTTCCTTCGCTAAATCATAACAGAATAATGTTATGGTTAACTGGTGAGTGCACGTGCCTTTGGAAGGTTTGAATTAGTAATTGTCGTACACATACTTTTAAAAGACGTATAAACATCATTACATTGTTTGTTTTTCTGGTTGTTGTTATTGTTGTTGTTGTTAGGGGTTGGGAGCAACTAGAAGTGACTTGCAACCCCAGGAGACGGGACAGGAACAACTTGTGGAATGTGGAAGGCAACATACATGCAGACCGTGAGTGACTGACAAGCCAGCTCACTGACCACACCCTCTAATTCTCTCTGTCTGGCTCACTGGCCACACCCTCGAATTCTCTCTGTCTGGCTCACTGGCCACACCCTCGGATTCTCTGGCTGGTTCACTGGCCACACCCTCGAATTCTCACTGGCCACACCTTCAATTTATCACACCTCCTAAGTCTTATAGTGTGACAAAAACTGAGAAAAAAATTAGACGGAGGCCATTTTGAATATTGTAGTCTTATTCTCAGGACAATGCTTGAGCTTTTTCTTTAATGCAGCATTAACTATAGATAATTCAATACAGAACATTTCATATCGAGGTCCGGCATCATTTATCTACACCTGACACAGCTGATGCCGGATCTCGGTATGAAACGTTCCATATTGAATCATCTACAGTTAAAGCTACATTAAAGAAAAAGCTCAAGCATTGTCTGAGAATTATTAGCTGATAACATAGTAATGAGCCTCTACCTTATCAGTTGTTATTGTTGTTATTGTTGTTGTTGTTTTGAAATTCACCTTATTCAATTGTTGTTGCTCACTTAATTCTCTTTTTTTTTTTTTTTTTTTTTTTTTTTTTTTTTTTTTTTTTTTTTTTTTTGTAGTTTCTAAAATATCCTTCGACTTCTACAAGCCTTCTTTTTTATCAAAGTTCTTGGAAGCACATCAGGTCATGGCTGAGGTGAGTATAGTGAGGTGCAGATTGTACCTAACTCCACAAATCACACGCGCACGCACACACACACACATCCACTAACACACACCAGGATATATTTGTCCCTTACCAATAAGTGTATAAATGTATAGTTGCACTTATAAATGCTTATCTATTGGGAAAAATTTGATTTCCTGACCTAGTGTCCTAGCGGCAAGAAGGTGTGGGGTGCAATACTCAGCAATATTTCATATAATTAAAGGGTTAATTAAATATGCTTCTATGCAAATTACTTACATGTAATGTTTTACACTACATGTATGCAGGTATGTATATACATAAGTAGTACACTTCAGTTAGGATAGCTGAGTCGGCAATTATTCTCTTTCATGTCTTTATTGCCCAACTTGCCCACTCTGTTGTTTCATTCCATTAATGGTACAATGGTACATACCCTAGAATTAACTAGCTGTTGGGTCTCTTCTCTGTGTCATGCAAGGAGGGTTGGCCTGTAACAAATTGACTCTTACCACTTCCAAGCTGGAAGTAGAGATTGTTCTACCATCTGTCTCTGAAGTTAAGTGAAGGTTTCCACCATTACCAGTGGAGACAGGTTTTCTAGCTGCTCGTGAGTTGTGAAGTCTTGTAGCCAATTAATAGCGTATGATGTGGCTATGGCGCTTGAGCCAAACATCTTCCTACAGGGTAGTGTGACCTTGATCAGTTATTGTTGTTTTTGTGTGTGGCTTTTTTTTTTTTTTTCTCTTTTTTTTTTCTTTTCTTTTTTTACTTATTACTATTAGAAGGTTACTAGAAAGCCTTCATTGGAGTCCTAGTATAGAAAACATAAGTGACGACCTTTTACCATATCACTAGATCTAACTTGTGCTCAGGTGTACATGAATGTAGGTTATATGCAATGATAACAGATAGAAAAAAGGTTTTTCTGTCATAATTCAATCGCATACCTGCGAGCGTGCATTGTTGAGCAGCCTCCAAGTCATTGGACGCTATGGCAACTTGCCTTATGCTCCACTTAGCAATCCTTTAAAAAAAATATTTTTTTTGTTGCTTATGATGACATCATTAGCCGATTAGTGAGTCGTGCGTCTTTGACTGCCTTACAAGCGCCCCTCCAATTGGGAGCATTAATTGCATACCTAGGTCCAAGTTAGCTAGGGCACGATCGCCAAGAGTTTAGTTACACAATTTCATTGTTCCCTTGGCCGTCTTCCTTGCCAGACAATGGCTGGCGTAACTCCACTCGTTTTCAATTTCCCCAACTCTCAAGCAGTTGTCATGGCAACTGGCCAGCACCTGGAGTGTGAATGTTGCCCTCTACCATACGTGGGTCACTAAGTAATGGCACAACACCTGCATTGGGACAGCTCTCTCGGAGAGCAAGTTTCAACTCCTGAAGAGAGCCAAATGGACTTAAGTGGAGGGACCACAGTTCGCTCCTCTTCTGTTACTCACTCACTTGTAATAGTGACGTTTGGTTGTTACATAAATTTTGAGAATCACTTGGCCCAGCTGAGTCTTTGGTGCATGCCCTGGGGCTGTTTATTCATTCCTGGATGTGTTCCATGTGATTCAGTTGACTGGATGCACTTGCTTGTGTTGTTGCTTCATTTGCAGCTGCTACTACTTTATGGTTTTTATCATGTTCAGCTCTGTTTAAGACATTCTAAGTAAGCATGCAAGTAATGGCAGACCTTACAAAAGAGATTTTTAATGTTTTGTCATTGTTTTTCACAGTGTATCATACACACGCGCCAATGGTATATTCTTGAGCAAAAAGTGAACTTGCAATGAGTTCTTGTGAATTTTTATTTTATTTTATTTTATTTATTTATTTTTTTTACTTTTTGACCTTTCTCTTTCAATGGAATTTAATTCAAGATGAAGCTTTTGGCAACCATGAATTGAGGAGATATTGATTATAGTGGAAGAGTTCAGGAGATATACACACTTGTTTGAGGAAGTTGCCAAGGGAATAAGAGCAGCTTTTTAGGAAGGAGAAGTAGACTGGGAAGAATGTTGAGTGCATGGGCACAAGGAATTAGCCTGGCATTCTGATTTCTTGTTTGAAATGAACACGATTGAACTTTTTAAAAAAATTTATTGATATGTAAAGGGCACGTGTGTATTTCTGATTTAATATCCAGGCATGGTGTCTAGCAGACTTGTGATATTTAAACGCTGCTATCTCCTCTGTGCTTTCATTTACCTGATATACTTGTCCAGTGTACTTGTCACAATTCTGATGTCCATCCTTTGCTCTTTCAATATCCCATCCCTTTGCTTCTTTTCCCCATACTCTAGAAATTCTCAAGCGTGCTTAGTCGTGGCTATCAATAAATATTTCCACCATGAGTGATGTAGTCTGGAATCCCAAGTTTGCTGAGCCATCTGTGAGTTATAGGCACTGATATTTTGCGGCTACTAGGCAATAAAGAACTTGTTTATCCATCCACTCACGAACACTTATTGCTGTCATAGTATAGGAACACTCTTCACACTTGCACTTGCATCTCTGTCATTTTTTGTTGTCATTGTTGTTGTTGTTTGTTTTTTTATGTTTCATTGTGGCCATTTTGCTTGATTCTGTTGCATTGAAATCACACCAAATTGCAAGATATTACAGACAAAAAAAAATATTGCCAAAAAAAAATTTTTTTGGTCAGGATATTTTTTTTATGCTTATTTTCCAAGGTGAATAGTTCTTAAATAGTAAATTTTTCTGTGATATTTGCACATAAAACTACCAGAAAATAACAAAAAAAAAGTAGAGAAAACTTTTCATCGTGCTTGCCCTATGCCAATCTACATAGCTTAGTGACTCCATCGAAGGAGGATAGTGTGTTGGTTGTCTGTGGATCTAAGAGCTGTCATTTATTGGCATCAGCACGTGTAAGTAGTTCTGATGGTTTTTACGGAGTATATTTTCAATCCTTATCAGATTTCCGTTTTGGACCAAATATGTAGCTACTGGTGTCCTCTGGTACCCTTATCCGTGCCTAACAAAATGCCTGAGCTTCAAATTTCCGTAAGAATCTTTATGGAAGCTTCTACTTGCAGACATTTGTAAGTGTGTAGGTTGAGAGTGCAGCTATGCACGGTGCTTCTGACCAATCAACAGTCAGCGAAGCCAACTGCTGTACATTGAGAGTTGTTGTGTACCGTACCACAAGCACCACAAGCCTTAGTTGTGTCTCCTTCAGAATTTAATATGCAAATGTTGTTTTTGTTTATGCATGAGCTTGCAGTGTCCACGAATGTGGTGGCGTCTATTTCTGATTCTATTATGATGAGAAAACTGCGATGGGCTCCATAAAGCAGGTGCTATTTGCTATGACCCCATCTAGGTTGTTATTCTTTTCATACTAGTAAAGGAGGTGTGGTGGAAAGAGAGTGAATGTAATACAGTTGGAATGTTTAAGTGTGTTAATGTTATTGTTGTTGTTGTTGTTGTTGCTTATTTCTAGTCTAATAACAACATGAAGCCCAAGGAAGGAGAAATCACATCTCAGCCATGGCACTGGCCCATCAACTACCAGGTGAGGCCACCTCCAGCATGAGTCCTGTGATGACGACGGTACGGTGGTGTTTGTCTGCGAGTTAAATTGTTGCTAAGTTTGTTATTCTTTATTTTCACAACCCTCCTTTACCATATTGTTCATTTCAGATTCGTACTACTTAATTGAAGCAATTATGTTACTCGACTTTGTCTACTGAAGAAGAGATAATTACATATATGTATATGCACATACACATGGCCTCAAGAATCTTTTGTTTGAAGACTAAATTATGGATTTTACACGAGTGTGTCCTACTCTGTAGTAATCACATGTAGCGTTGTTGTTGTTTTCCTGAACGTCTCAAGAGCATTGCCTTTAGAGTAGTAACATCTGTGTCCCTATGCAGAGTCGATACAATATGCATGCATTGCCTTACCTGGAGTTCGCTGGCCCCTAAATGGGTTGTGGAGGAGGGGCCAAAAATGTGGGCAAGCTTGCATGCTATGCCTGAAATCCGTGCGTGCCCATGTAAAAAGGATGTGTGTCTGCATGTGACTGTGGGTTTTCATGTGGTGCGGCTGTTGTGATCGTCTTTGAGTCGTTTACTCATGGCCCGGTGCTGGCAGATTTCCTCCCCCATGTGGGTCTTGTTGTTATTGTGGTTACTATGGCTATTTTTTACTACTGCATGTCCTGGTCTTTCATGGGGTTTGGGTAAAGAGTGGCCTTCAATGACTTTTCTTTTGATGTAACCTCTTTCATGTTGTTTTTTTAACGAGGTACTAAATTACACTGTTGGCAGCTGAGAAAGAAATTGTGAAGTTATAACTGATCTGTTTGTTAACTTTTTAATTTGTTTATTTTTCTTTTTATTTGTTTAGGGGCAGCTGTTTTCTGGTGGCGATTACAGAGTGTATCTCCTCGGCAACCCGGTAAGTGCTTCATTGTTAGTAATTTAGGTAATGGCTTCTCAAGTAGAGTGCATGGGTCAGACGAGCTTCAGAGGACCTGTACGTGTGTAGGGCGTGTGCTGCTAGTAAGAAAGCACACTTGTAGATTCTAATGGAAGATGTCGGATGTTTAGAGTAGTTTGTTCCCATCTCTCTACACGATCTTCCACTCAAGAAACCTGCAATGGACTCCATTCAACCATGAGTGTCACTGTCTATCCTCCCAGACATGTCGTGTAGTGTTTCTGGGAAGTACAGCACTTAAGGCGGGTCACTCTAATGGCATCAGGAAATGGAGTTGGGGGGCAGGGTCTTCAATGATGGGATATAACTCACCACTGAAATGACTGAGTATGGCGGTACGGTATTATTCCAGTAATTACAAAAGTCTTGATTTCACATCACAATTTCTTTCCAAGCCTTCTTTTATTCATTAAAAGTATTCTCTCGCTTTCAACAGGCTTTGTCTTAAACAATAATTCAGTGTTTCTTGAAGACAAAGCCTATGAGAGAAAGAGTACATCTAATAGTCATGATTTTTCTGGTAATGGAGGAGAGGAATGGTTCCATAATATGTTGCAAGTCAACACTTTCTTCAGCTCTTGGTGGCAGCTGCTTCATAGTGAGCTATTTAATGCTTGTGAGACTTATTAGTGTACATAATCGCAGTCAGTTGTCGTTGTTTTGTCTTTCTTCTTCTGTCGTTGATACAAAGAAGAAGCAGAAGGAGACACGGAAGTTTCTTGTTACGCTATTGAATTACCAAATAGTAACTCTGTGTGCCAATGCAGTTGATTTATATTTAGACCATGTGTGTCACCTAGGCAACATACTGTATCATCAGTTGGTAATTATACTCCAGTTCCACAGGTCCCCTGTGATATGAATTAATTAGTCAGCGTTAAAGACAGTTTAGTGAGAGAGTGTGTGTGGCCTTCTGAGAATGATGGTGGGAGGCTATTACTGCAATTATTTCTGAAAGTTCAAACCAGTGATATCATGAGGATTTTCTTTTTCTTTGGCGTACTTTCGGCTAGCACATGCCTTCCTCTACATAAACTCCTGCTTTTGTACGTCTACGTTGTATTTGACTGTATTATCACCCAATTTATCGTAATGGCTTAAAGAACATAAAATGGAGGAAAAAAGTATTGCTGTGTATTGCTATAAGCATTATATGTGTCTCTTACACTAGAAAGTGTAATGTGAACTAATTAATTGAATGTGGTATTTTAGTATTTATTATTATTATTATTAATATGTTCATTACTATGTTGTGTTGTTGTTTTGTCACTATTTTTATGACAGTTAATTTTTTAGTATTAAGTATTTTTGTACATATTTCTTATCAAGTGAACTGTTGTGCCTGGTGTAGGCTAACTTAAGTGTAATTTCTTGGCGGCAATATTTACATAGAACAGAGAGGAAAATATGAATTGAAAAATATCATTTTCATTCAACCTTTTAACTTATCATTATCTAAATGATTGCACATTTCCCACTGATTATGACCAGTGACCAGGAAGAATTATCAAACGTCTCTCTTTCTCTGTGCTTATTTAGGAAATTCTTTAAAACCCAGGATTCTTTTACCAAGCAACACATTACCCTAGTATGTGTATGTGTATTTCCTGCCCCTTGTCTTAGTTAAATTTATTTTAGTTCCACAATGCATTTTTCTTTGCCACTGAGTCAGTGTCAAGGAGCCCCATTTGCAGTCTCTTTAACAAGTCTGTTATGGCTGATAACCTAGTAATTGGTAGTTATTGAAACGCTCTCCTGAATAGCGACTGTGGGCATGTGCAGCTCTCATCTTGCCATGCCATACCATGCTGCATGGCACTTCCAGTTGCTGCTGCTATAGCTACAGGATGGTCCGTGTGGAATGCTTTGAAGGTGGCTCCAATTGGAAGTGGAATGGCTGGAGTTCATTTAGTGACTTTCCTTTTGTCTCAGATGTCTGTAGGTATACAATATGTCAGCTTGTTAATTGGCAACCTCTAGTCCTAGTGTAGTATTTGTATTGAGAGTTCAGATATATTATGAACTGTCCATGGATATCTTTATGTATAACTCTGCTTATTATAAAAATATCCATTAGCTTCTAAGTATTCTATGTATATATATATATATATATTATTATATATAATACTTACTAGTGACGTGCTTCAGCACAAATGGCGAGCGAGTTAGTCTGACTGAAATTTAAATTTGTTGAATGCTAGTTAAATATTTTTGTTTAGTTTATTGCTATTCTTTAGCAACACATAACACTTTTATACATACATACTTGTTCATTGGATATACCAGCACAAGACCTGCATTGTATTCTCTTCATGATTTGACTATTGGACAAAGGATTTTCAAGGGGTAAGCAATCAAATTTCCAAGGATGATACGGGTAAAGATCGCTAAACTAATGGTTTTTGCTTAAGCTAGTCGCCTTTCCGAAGTACGCTCCGTTCAAAATGCTCTATTGTACCAGAGCTCTAGTAGATATAGCATTACATTGTATTCTCTTTGTGGTGACTTGACTATTGGACTTTGGATTTTCAAATAAGAACAAATCTGTTACGTAAGGCATGACTAACAGCGCATTGACGAAGTAAACTTACCACCGCCGCTAAAAAATTAATGAACTCTGCTAACTTTGGAAGACCTAACTGTGAACGTCTCTCCCATTCTGTCTCCTTAGCTCTTTGCCCTTTTTTTTTTTTTTTTTTTTTTTCCTTCTAGCATTATTTCAAAGTCTTTTGAGCCAGAGGCAAGTGAAAATAAAGCCTGAGAATGCTCTAACCTGGTTGAGTAGGCTACACCATCAGATGAGGTAGCTGTAAAAACCAGGAGAAACGGCAAGTTTATCCGGTTGTGTATAACTATAAGGATAATGAGCTTGAGCATTACAGAGTGACATAACAACCATGAAATAATCCATAAAAATCGTTGAGTTATTTCACGGGTCATGTACCTAAAGATATCATTGTGAAGATATCTAGGGTGGAATAAATATATATTATAACATATATTATGTGTGTGTATTATATATATATATATATATATATATATATATATATATGTATACATATGGATTGGAAATTTCATACTAAAAAAAGTTACAGCTAAGCCACACAAGAATTTTATACATATGATTATATAGTACATGATCCTTGGCAAGCAGACAAGGCGAACAAGACACTATACAGTGGGTGTCAAATTGAGAATCGGGGATATTTGTTTGTACATGTGTGTGGACGTACATATGTCATTTTGTATTTTGACCCTCACATTTTTGTGTTTGCTTAGTGGTCGACCCCGTCCCAGACTCTAAACCAAATCCTTTAGTTTATCGATCTTTACCCATATCATCAATTGTTTACCCAGTGTCTGACTATCTGATTTTTTGCGGACACAGTTAAGTTACAAACTTAGGAGTTCCTTTTCTATTCGAATTATCGGTGGTGGTAAGTTATCTTGGTAATGCGCTGTTTGTCATAATTATAGCCTTCACAACACTATTGTTCTTACTTGAAAATCCATTGTCGAATAGTCAAGTCATGAAAGTAAGTCTTGTGTTGGTATATCCAGTCAACAAGTGTGTGTGTGTGTGTGTAAATGTGTAGAGTGTTACAGCTACTGCTTAGCTAAAGAATAGCACAATATAAAACTTGTTTTGTTTTGTTTTTTGTTGTTTTTGCTTTTTGTTGTTGTTGTTTTTATTTGTTTTCAAGTCAAGTAGTTGCGGAGAGTGGTTACTATGGCATTGAAACCCCTTACCATATGCCATTCAAAACTCGGCCCTTTTTAAGTAGCTGGAGTGATTTTTGTCAGAAACAAAGGTCATTTAGATGAAGTTATCACTACTATGGTCAATGGCTACATACATGTGTAGCTATTTTTAGGACTAATTAACTATTCATAGCTAAGTTATTTAACTTTATGAAATATTGGCATTGCACCCAATGGCTACTGACCCTGGTGACCCATAAGCGTCAAGTCCAGTGATGAGCTCATTAGTGCTGCTATAATAGGGATGTCCAAGGGCATCCATGCATAATTTCTTATCTTTCCAAGTTTCATAATGGTAGTTACAAAGACCCTATGGATGATCCCACCTATGGAATGCTGGCCATTTCCCGGGTATCCACTGCAAGGTGATCTGTTGTCATGCCAGTGCATGTAGAAAATGCTCCTTCAGTCAGCACCGATGCCTTTGATCACAAGTCCTCCCCCAAATTAGTACGCCTGTGAAATCATCGTCATTCTTTTGATTAATAAGCTGGTGCTTCTTTTGACACGAGTGCCATCTTTGCCACAAGGATGGAATATGTTAAGCGGTTAATTTATACTCAACTTCTGAGGAAGAAAGACTCGAATGATTCCAGACCTCCCCCAGTGGATGCCAAAGTGGGATTGATGTCATCGTGGGTCTATTAAATTAACGGAGTTTTTCAAGACAAGGCTGATCTTTTCCTTGGGCTATTTCAATTAATCGCATGTTCATATTAAAAGTCTTGGCTTGGAACAATGGTGGGGGTTCAAAGATGAAAGGTTTGGGAATCGTGTAGTCTTTTTGATGTGAATAATTGCTAGTAAAAATAGACATGGTATGAGTTTTAGTGCAAGCTTAATTCCATAATCCGATGTTATCTGCTGGTGATTCCCATGTTTGTCGGCATGTCTTGAACCCTCCCATGTGTAGTAGTCCAGTTTCTTCTTCATGTGTAGCACTGGGCTTAAACAACCCAAGGGGAGGGAGGGGGGAGATTTTTTAGCTGGTTTGTTGAAAAGTATGAAAAAAAAAATAATAATAAGTTTACGAGTACAGACAAGTATTAAACCACAGCTTGAGTGTGTCCAACAATTCACGCATTTAGAATCTGATGGAGTTCAGTGAATTGACACTCATGAATGATCATCTCTATAATTATAGTGGGCAGATCTTGGTGTACAGTGAACACGGGAAGTCAATGGTATTGTACACTTCTTTTTTTTTTAATAAATCAACAAAATTACTCAGTTTTACAACCCTTCACTTGGTTATGAGTGTAGTCTATCCAAACAGAATGTCTTCTCTGCTCGTACTAATGGGAGCTATATGTCATGTTACTAGCATGTTGAAGCTGAACAAACACTGCATGAATTAAACTCTTTTAATGATGCCTGTAACTATTTTTTACTTACTTTATGATATCCATCCAAAGTGTAGAATTACACTGTAGCAGAAGTTGAGTCAACTGGTAGCTTGCACTCTAGGTAATGCGAGGCCATTATGGAGTGTCTTAACTCAGCTGCGTTGAAACAGTTGATTTTTCAAACTGATACTCAACGCATTTACGTCTATGGTAATCCTTTACCCAATGTCGGTCCAATTCGTCAGGTCACATGCAACTACTAATATATAACACTCACTTTCAGGGGTGGGTCATATTTGTACATTACTGCCTTTGCGTGACTTTATATTAAGCTAAGAATTTACATGAAGTGATAATAATCATGTCTTTAGAAAACCCTCAAGTTCATGCATTGTCAGACCATCCCCGGCCATTTTAGCTTGGCTCCCCACAATGCCATACCCCTCCTCTGAATTCAATTAAGTCGACCCAACATCCTCCCACTCTGGCAGCATGTTTGGTTGGGAGTTCCTCCCCTCCGTACTCCAAGCTGGTCTTGGCTCATGGCCCAATGTCCGGGCGTTGTCCTGGGTTTCCTTATGGCTCTCGCTGAGGGCCACATTAGGAAGTGGTGGTTAAACAGTACCCACCGCTACCCACTCAAGCTGCCCGGCTATTTGGTAGAGTCAGTTCTTGTGTGTGTTTATGTGGTTTGAGTGGTGGATTTGGAAGGATTCTTTTACAGTTTAGGGGTACTTTTTATTCCACCACCTCAGTCAGGCATTAGTGGCTGAATTAATAATTAATTCTGTTGTTCCCCCCCCCCCCCCCCCCCCCCCCCTACACTCTGGGATGGATTGTAATGGTCAGTGGTTAGATAGGTACTAATGGTTCCTGTATAGAGAGGAAAGGGAGAGAGGGAAGAGTAAGGAGGGGAGAGCATTTTTATTACTTGCTGAGTCATTGCTATTTTTCTTTTTCTTACATCAAGTCTTGGATGTTTGTTTACACTATAAGGTAACTAAGACTGCTAACAATAAACAAAAAATTAGCCCCATCTTGTGGTTGTTGTTATTATTATTATTATTATCATCATTATCATTATCATCATTGAACTTTGAACTTTAGAGAGAGAGCAAGATATTGTTAGGGGTGATTTTTAAAGACTTGAGTGGGTATAATTTATTTTCTTATGTGTAGCACGGTAAGCTCATAGCGATTAGCTCTTTTCTGGATACCAACTATATATAATAACTACTTAATGTACATATGTGCTCGTGCACACCACTGATTATTATTATTGTTATTAATAATATAATTATTGGCATCAATGTCATCATTATCGTAATCATCATCATCATAGGTTTCCTTTCCGTATTCCCCTAATGACCGACCTTTAAATTGCATAGCTAAGCCCCTAAACTGACTTTGCATTGTATGGTCCTGACATGATAATGCCGCACACTTGCCAGGAATTTAATCAAAACACAATACAAGATTTCTATCTAGAAGTCTAGAATCCAGTTTCAAGAGAATTGGCTGGAAGCGTGTTGTGTTATTCTAAGCTGAGCATGTAATTTAATCTGTGCATGGACTCTGTAGGGGGAATGCCTTCTGGCTGCAGGGCAACAATTGGCCCGAACTACGGTATGCTGTCTCTTTATATTTTAGGAAAGTTCACTAATGATTAGACGCAGTTAATCCACTTTCTCTAGATTGTAGACGCGTGATGGGCCAAATTAGTGAAGTTTGCAGCTGCATTTCATGGAATAGAAGGTGCCATGTGGTCATATCTGCTTGTCCAAGGTCTTGTTTAGTAGCATTGTGTCAACAACCTTGAATTAATCAGCATTATCTACTAGAGGTGTCGAAGTTGGTATCTGCCACTTACACCTTATCAGCTCACAGCCATAACTACTTTCTTACTTTTTTTTTTCTTTTTTTTTTCTTTTTTTTTTCTTTTTTCATTTTTTTAAATTTAATTGGGCAGTGACTGTAGAATCAAGTGATTGTGTTGGTTTCAACTATTGGCAGAAACTCAACTGTGTTTGCTTCCAGCAAAAAAAAAAAAAAAAAAAAATAGTGCAAAAAGCAGTACAAGGGTCATTTGTTGTTGTTGTTTACAAACTCTTTGTGCCTTGCATCTGGCTCTTAAGATTTCGTAAGTTCCTTAATATGACACTTCTCTCTCTATCTCTCTATCTCTCTTTCCTGTTTGTATTTGTTTATATTTTATGACTTCGAGACTCAATGTTGTTTGGTACAATAGTTGCATTTTCTTCGGAATCGTCTTAGACGTCATTAGATGTGTGGAAGAAAGTCTAATTACTGCCCGTTAGTGTGCTTTGGAAGCCCATGGCAGTTGTTGACCTTCCTTTGTAGTTGTGACTGCTGTAAGCTTCTTCGTGGCAAGCTAGGTTCCTGGTCACAATGAGTGGATGGACCGTTTCAACGTGAGCCCATAGAAGACCATTTCCTTATCAAAGAAACAAACAAAAAAGTGTACCTCCCTTCCTTTCTTTACCCGGCCATTCCAACTCTTGATTTGGTATCAAGGTGTGGTTGTACCGGTAACCTGAACTGAGTGTAATTGTGCCGTCACGTTCTCCTAAGTGATTGAAGAAGTTTAATTTATATGTTTTGTTTTGAGTGATTAGGGCTCAGTTATGTGCAACTCAGGCAGTTTGCTTGATCGGGAGCTAGCCCTTCTTGACACGTCCTGTGTATTGTGCACGTAATCTAGTCTGTAATTTTTCGTAATCATGCATAATCATTGACTTGGTTTTTAATTACACTTATCCATGCTTGTATGAAGTCAGTTGATAAACTCTCCAATTGGCTTCTTCTACAAAAACGATGTGTTTGGCAGAGATAAGCTTCTTGTCGGGTCAAAGGACTGGTGTACTCCTATAGAGTTCATCTACTCACTGTAATGTAGGGTTGGGCAATATATCAATATAATAGTCTACATCGCAATATATTTTTATTTTTTTTATTGTCACAAGCGCCAGTAATATTGATTAATTGGCTGAGGTGGAAAAAAAAAGAACACCTACACTGATATGGAGTTCGTCCAAATTGGAAAGTAGTTAAGAATTAAGAGGGCAGCAGAAGCCATATGTAAGGCATAGAAAAGGGAGACAGGTAGTTCCTGTTTTGGTCTCTACTAAGCATGGGAACCCTAACAATTTACTTCACATGAACTCTGCTCAGAAGTTCTCAAGCTTGAATAGTGGTAGGTTTATCTTTGAAGAAATGACCAGTTGATTAGCTTTTGCTCACAGAATTGATGGAGGGGAAATACTAAGGCATGCGTGGAAGTGGTACTAACTGAGGGTTTTAAATATGTCCTACAGACCCAGCTGTCTGAATATATATATATATATACTTGTATTCAATATGTAGTTATAATATCACAATATTTTCATTCATAAATATCGTGATACAATATGTCGCCAATACTGTAATGTTAATGATATTCTGCGAGAAGAATTTGCCTTATTATTATTATCATTATTATTATCATTATTATTATTATTATTATTATTATTATTATTATTTACACCAGTTCATTTAACATCTAATTTAACATTTTCTGGAAGCATTAAATGAATACCTGGAATAATGATATTCATATGTCAGTAATGATATTCACAGCAGGCTAATTAGTCCAGTCATTAAAATATCATTTGATACAGCTACACTTTAATTTACAGCCAGAAAATGCACTCTACTGTATATTGGTGACTCGATTATTACTAACGTATGTATGCTCGATGATGGACTATCCGTTTGGCCTCTTCTCAAACATTTTCCCATCATCTCAAACATTTTCCCATCAAGTACCGGAGAGGTTATTATAAGAAGGTAATATAACTTTAGGGTGACCGGGTTCAATTATATTTGACATTATAATCCTACTGCAGTCACTTTGAGGGGGTGAGCTTATTAAAGTGAGCAATGCCATACTTCACATAACTCCCAAATTCATCTCTTGTACCTTTCAATAGGAGTTGGAGGTTGTAAAAGGAACCTGCTTTCCTAGTCACTTCCAAAAGGGAACCTGCTTTTTTGCCCTGCATGGATACGTTTAACCTCATCAATTCATTCTTATTATTTATCGCCTTGGCACCCCACACATGTTGCCAGTCGGCAGGTAAATGAGTGCTTGGACACGTGTCGTGTCAGTCACTATGGGCACTGTGGGACCATGTGCACATTTGGTCATCTTTATTTTGTTCATCGTGTTTGTTTTCATTTTGCCCACCTCACCTCGCTGCAGCTATTCATACATAGCTCTGTGTGCTGGATCAGTTTGGACCACTTGTAAGAAGTCCTCACCCCCACTGCCAACCTTCTCTTCGTCATCTTTTGATCTTTTTGTTGCCACTTTTAAGCCAAGCTTCCTCCGTTTCAATCAATGCATTCTGAACTTGTAGCATACCGACTTTATTGAAGCCGCATTTTGGCCAAAGGGGTCTTTCCTTTTTGGTGCTTTAAGGTTTTGCTGAAGGGAAAAAAAAAAAAAAAAGCTGGATGTTCGATGGCCAGCAAAAAAAAAATCTCTACTCATTTACTTTTTATTTTGTTGTTGTTGGGGACAATTTTCATTTCGTATGTTTTGTGGGAGTGCCGAGATAAGTGGTTGTTCGGTACAACGACTATGGGTTAATTTGACAAGGTATGCCCACATAAGTGGGTGGAGACTTGCAGAAGTACCCGTGGAATGGATAATTGACGTCAAAGCTGGGCAGTTATGGATTGTTCTGGAGTTATTTCTGTGTGTGGGCATGACTGAGCTACAAATTACAAAATGGGGTCCACTCCTCTTGATTGATAATGTAGGATGGGGCCTAATCTACGGATTTCCCCTCTCCCTCACAATTATGTTTCTAATCATTGAACTTGTAGCTTAGCATGATATGATGATGTGCAATATTTGGGTTCTTTCAGGCAAACGGTGAAAATATCATCATTTATTCAGTTTAGATTGAATGTATTACTTGTTTGATGTTTATATACATGTATGTATATATAATAATATTATCTATACTATTTGTATCACCAGCTGATGGTTAAAAAAAAAAAAGGCCAAGAAAGAAATTGTGAAATATATAATATATACATATTTATAAGGGGCTTTGAAATTTCCTTTATTAGAACTCATTTAACTTTATTGAAGAGGCTTTATCTTGAGAATTATAAGCTTTTCTATTTGGTATCATCTGCCATGTTCAGAACAGGCCACACTCTAGTGCTGGGAAATCAATCTAACTCCCGAACTTTTCCTTTCATCGTGTTGCTGTGTTTACATGCAGCAAGGACCATTAACGGCATCCCCTGAGGCCTCCAAACTGCCCATCCTTCCGAGTTTGTCAACACTGAGGAGGAGTTTCCCTTGCAACCAAGGTGAAATGGAAGGCTTCTTACTCATTTCTCTTCTCACCTTGTGTATGGATTTATTTGGGCTGGACTTGTAAATGCCCCAGAGATATTGTGTGGCTGCTCGAGGTGGGTTCGGTTTCCTTCCTGTGTCGTGTGAAGAGTCAGGGAATGGAACTGGGAGTTGGAGGAGATATGGACCGTGAACTGGTTGGTGTGAGTGGCATGTCCTTTCTGTAAGACAGAAGAATGGATATCCAGGATGCTCAGACATTTGGCTTCATCTTTTGCTCACTTCTTCTAGAATGTTCCGTATGTCTGATCATGTAAAAAAATATTGTGTACTTGTGAAATTTTTTTTATCTGTGTGTTTGTTTATTGTTTTTGTTGTTGTTGTTTAGTAACTAGATTCCATTCCATTTTGCAATTCTTATTCAAGTGGTGCTACTGTATTCCACATTCACACTCTACACTCTCTTATGCATAAAAATGGGGGTGGAGGAAGGTGACTTCTTGTTGTTGATTTGTTAGTTAGCTGATTATTAAAACTATTGTTTAGTACTCTTCCCCTATCTATGGAGGAGTTTAGCAGTGTGTCTGTGGTAGGGACTGGTTGGTCTTTAAACAGAGGAAATAATATAGCCACATTTTTCATCTTCTTAGCCAGAGTATGCATGTTTGTATGTAGTTGTGAATTTTTTATTCCCAGAGTTGTTAGTAGAAATTCCTTCTCAGTAGCCAAGTGATTTACTTGTACCGACAAATTGACTGGAGTTTCGCATTTAGTGTTAAAATTAGTGACTATGTTCCATTCCAAACCCTCTCAGTCATCCACTTTTCATTCCAATAAAACCATAATTCAGTTCACTACATCCTGGCATCTGGCTGGATAAAGATGGCGGGTGTGACTGATGTAAGAGGTGCACAAAGAACTGGTGCAGTGTCTCGCTACAAGGCAACGTCTCAGATCTCTGGCCTTTGTCAACACCGAAGTTGGCAAACCTAACAATAGAAGGAAGCTTTATATAGAAATTAAAACTTTCATTTTATAGTATAATAATCTATTTTTACTGCTTTAACTTATAATAATTAACTGAATTTTAACTTGTATTAGTAGTACTAACGGCAATTATTATAGTATCAACTTTTTTACTATTACTGAGCTGTATATAAGTTGAAAAATGTGAGGTTATATTATTAAAGTTTCACTTAATTTGTTTACTTGATGGAAGTGAGAAGATAACATTATGTCGGATCATGTGTTTGATTCTATTATGAATGAAAAAAGAAACACATAAAATGTTAAGTATGAATGGACCATTGCAGGAAGCCTTCTATGGGTGCTTATGAGTCGAGTGGAATGTTCAGATTCGTACATACTCTTTGATGTCATGTGATCAGACACGCCTTCATTGTGCATGTCTTGAACAATAGCATCATGCCATACCTTGATATCTTTTCTACTGTACTAGCAGTTGATGAGCAATAGGATCTGTCAGCTGCTTTTACATATTTTTCCCTCCTCTTCTCCTGAGTTTTTGATATCCACATACACAGCTGTCATGACACCTTGTTACAGGAATGCATCTGAAGATGGTGCCACATTTTTTATGTTAGAGGTGAACATGTATAATGTTTTCCTTGAAGTACAGAACTTTGACCTCCAACATCTCTCATGTTATGTTCCCTGACATGCTAACGGGTGTGACTGACCTGTGGCCAACAACCGTTGCTAATGTGCTGTGTTCTTTCATAAAGTGTGCGACGGTTTGCAGAATGTAACACTGAACTCTCTAAGGAATGTAATTAACTTTTGTCCTGCTATGTATGTTGTCATTTAAATCAGAGTCGTTTGTTAATCGTAGGATCAGTTATTGATGCTTTATTATTATTACTGGTATTATTATTATTATTATTATTACTATTATTATTGTTGTTGTTTTGTATGTATTTGCAGTATAGCTAGAATTAACATAATTGAGATTAAATATATTTTATTATATTTTTTTAACCAACACGGACTGAATGCTGGCACAGTTTGGGTCATGGTCTGTATAAATTGAAATAATCAACCAGTGGTTTGTGTTGTGTGAAAGTGTATGGATGGTATTTTAAAACTAGAGCCATCAGCTTTTTATATAATGATGTATAAAAAATTACTATAATAGAAGCATCAGAGGAAAGGCTTTCATTTTTCTCCTTATATTTATTTGAAGTTTTAAATGCAAAATCGTGGGAGATTCCAGACGTCTGTTTTGTCTGGGACTTTAGTGGTCCCAGTTTCCCAGGCGTACTACAATGGTTTTTCTTTCATCTTCTTGAACTCACCTTCAATAAGGTTTCTGTTTGCACAGCAAGTAACGGACGTTTGTTTCATTATTACCATCCCATTGTAAGACAGAAATGTCTGGTGTGTTTGTGTGTGTGTGTGTGCGCGCGCGCGCGTGTGTGTGCTCTACTGAGAATTCTAAATGGTATATATTCATTCAAACGTCACTACATGGGAATACAGCGGCCATATGTATTTGTTAGTAGAGCAGCAACTAGAGTAACAATATAGCATTGTATTGTCATTGTTTTATTTGCGGTGTCGCATAAATTGCGGGTTCTCTACACTCACAGTTTATTTGCTTATTGTTAAAATTTGATTTAATTACATATTTCTTGAAATAGTCATCCCTTCTGGCAATTATTTATCTATACGCTTTCCTTTGCACAATATTTGCCTTTAGGCTCCCGCTTCAATTTTTTAAATACCGTCCTTGTACCCCTATAGGTGCAGATTTATATGACTGACACTGTACAGTCAGTCATCTACGACTTCACATGTATTTTAATACTGGTCATCAATAATTCATATTTCCTGGCTATTAAAAAAAAAAAGCATGAAGTGAATGATCAATAGAATAAGGATGACTTGCCACGCAGGCTACAGCTCGAAGCTGATGTTGTAGCCCACAGTTGGACTCTTCCAAGAGAGTCTGTACTCTTACCTACACGGTAAAAATGTACAAGAAAAAAAAATTCCCCGTCCTAGTCATAATTGAACTGGATGGGCTATTGGTAAACTTATTTCTCTTCTTTGAATTGGGTAAGCTGAAGGAATGTTTCCTATTTTGTTCTTATTAGTCACTGAATAGTAATTAGCTTTTCCTGACAAAGTCTCTATAGTGGGAGTGGCAATGGGGTTGCCATAGCATTTCTTTCATTTTTGTTCCCAGCTGAGCTTTTGCTTCCCATTACTGGTAGTGTAGTTCACTTCAAGCCATGGCAATGCATGGTGAGGTATTCATACAGACACACTGCTTCTTTGGTGCGAGGAGAGAGACAGGTGTATGTGCCAATGGCAGCTGAACTACCTCAAAGACAATTAGCAAGCCTTCTCCCTTACAAGTGAAGTGCAGTATGTGTGCGGTGTTCGTCCTATGCAGGCACGGGCACTCAATGTACGCAGTAGTGCCGTTTATTCAGTGAAAACATTTTAAGACCAAAGAGAGAGAGATTGTGTAGTTCTACGAGTGACCTTGTGCATCAAAGGGGGGAAACGTCTTTTTTTGTTTTAAAAGTTAAACATTGGAAAGATTTAAAGGTGCTTGAGTTTGTTTGTTTTATTATTTTCGTTTCCAAATTTTTCACTTTAACAAATTCCATACCCTCTATTCCTAGAGGAACAGCCTGCAAGCCAGAAAATTTGGTTCCAAGTAACACAGAATGTGTATTTGGAGAATTATCATTTCCTGTCGTTTTTGGCTGGACATAATAAAATATATGCAAACTTTTTCTCAGTTTTAAATTAATAATTGTCATCCAATCTTTTCCCACTGTTTTCCATTGATCCAATATTTTTAAAAAAAACGGTACAGGGTTTCAAGTAAATTAGGCCAATAATGAGTGACACGAGTACGCGAGTTATAAATAGAATAACTTACACCACATTTTAATGACTTGTAACAGCATCATGAGGAAACTGACGGAGACCAAGTAATGCTTCCAGGATGTGGTGTCAATACTTCATGCATTTTCCCTGAAGCATGAAGTCCCTTATCAGGCGGCCATTTTTATTGCCTGGTCATGACTAAGGTCTTTACTTTTCTGTTTCTTTTTTTTTTTCAACTTTTGTTCAGCAGCATGGTCAACTTGGCCTCTACATCTGTTGTTGTAGGTCATCTTCTGGTCGTGTGGTTGCCTGACGATCTTTTTCCTCTCCATCCTCATAGTGAAGATGGTGGCTGACCAGAGAGGAGCCCAGTATGAGGAGTTTAAAGGTCAGTCTCGTGATATTTGCTGTGAATGTTTCGTTCTATTCCTATCTGTGATAGTATATATTTTTTGTGGGTGTGTTTTGTGGATGTGTGTGTGTGCATGTATTACTGTGCACTGCCAAAACTACATACTTACAGCAGAGCTGTCCAGTCCCACACTTCATGAACTTCATTTGCTTACTTTTTATTTATAACTTATTTAGTATTTATTTTATTTTATTTTTTATTTTTTATTTTTATTTTTTTTAAATTTTTTTATACATATATATATATTATATATATATATTTTTTTTTTTATTCTTTTTTTTATTATTATTATTTATTTATTTATATATATAAATGATTAGGAAGTGTTCATTTCTTCCAGTTATTATGTAACCCTAATTTGTGGCTATGTATTGCATTGGCTGGTGGTGAACATTCCACCACCACTCCTGTATTACTCAGTTCACCATCCTGTGCTGGTAGCTAGCTACCATCTGGTGCATGGCTTGTTAGAAGCAGAGAGTTCAGTCAGTTGTCTCTCTTGCACACTCCAAGAATGTGGAAGGTAGAAATTGGCACAATTCACTGCAGTAACTGTGTACTTAGTGGAACAAAAATGCAGCTGGCATTTGTGTTGTCCTTTGTAAATTGGCAGGAGTTACTCAAGACATTGTGTTTCTTATAATTATCTCATGATAGGAAATTGGGGCGGAGTTGGGTTGAAGGGATGAACTCCAAACCACCAGCTCATTGGTGTTTGGTAAGAGCGTGTAAGTGCATGACTGGCAAGTTTGATAATCCTTCAATTAGCGCCATAGAGTTGATATTGGTTTGGTTGACATATTAGCATTTTGTGTTTTGAGTACACTGCACATGTGCAGTGTGCGATACAAGGTTATTTGTTAACCGGCGGCATGGGACACGTATTAAGCATGGTTACAGCGGCTACCAGTCTGCTGTGTATTACAGAGAAATCCCACAAATATTATAGTTTATATAAATATATATTGGCTGTAGGGCCCCAATGCTGTAACCAGGGACGACCGGGGAATCTGCATTGTGTAATGTTTATACCTAGGAACATGAAATTTTATATATTCATCAAAGGAAGTGATGACTTTGAGTTAGCGTGTGCATCTTTGTCATTATGGGTTGGCATATTGATTATTGTAATTGTGATTTGATTGGTGAAGTGATACCGTAACAATACAATGGATTGATCTATCTCTCCGCCATCTTAATTAATGATTCTATCATTGTCAGTATTGAAACAAAAAAATAAGAAGCTATCTTTTATTGGCTGTCATTTTCTCAAGGGTGTTTTTTTTTTCTTCCCCTACCATATTCCAGTACTCACGTTATACATGTCACCGGTAGTTTGTATATAAATGCGAGAATTCCTCGCCTTTTAATCACACATTTGGTTGTCATGAGTTGCCATTACCATAGTGACTAAGCGAGATAAATAAGGCACACGTATACCAAGTGTTAGATTGTACTTCAATTCGAATTGAAGTACAATCTAACACTTGGTATACGTGTGCCTCATTTGTGTATTGTTTGCTAGTTGTTGTTGTTGTTTTGATTTTCTTAGCTTTCTTTAAACAATAATTTCCATTGTTTAATACATTCTAGACAATGTTTACTTCTATAGCTTATTTACTGCTAGTGTAGATTGAGTTGTTATTCCATCAGCTTGTCTATACACCGCCAAGTTGAATAAACTAACAAGTTAAATTAATTATAGTTTGGTTTGTTGTTGTTGTTATTGTTTTTGTTGTTGTTGTTGTTTAACCAATCTTTATGAAGGATTTTTTTTTTACAAGTTACATTCAAGAAATAAATTTAGCGAGTCGCTTAAGGTTCTGTTATAGTGTTGCCTCATGAATATTCATAAGTTTGTACAGTCGCCTTTTTATGCTTCATAAATACTTCTATCATTCCAACGATTGTTTTATAATAAAATTCATTCAAAATATATTCCAAAAAACTATTTGTATGTATTCCATACTGAATCACAACCACGGAGGGAGGGCTTACCCAGTAAGCAGGCCAGCTATTGCTGACTTGACGTCAACGTAGGAGCTCAGTGTACAGAGTATTGGAACGTATATATATTTTCTAATTCAGCGAAGCAAGAGGTAGGGCCAATCACGATGATTTTTTGAGAAAAAAAAACAGTGATTCTCTGTGGACTGTTCCAGGAATGTACCTTACTAGGGGCCGATTTCAAGGCTAGCTATTTTACAGGTAAGCAGTTACCTTCTGGGAAGGCTTAGAGCAGAGATGGTCATGACTGGCTCTCCAGTAAGTGTAGATGTATCTTTCAGGGCCCTCAGTGTCTAGATTGTGTTGTAAATGTCAAAGATAATTGTGGGTGAATATTATTTCAGATGGAAGCATGGGTCTTCTCTTCCAGTTCAGTATGGGAGCATGGGTCTACTCTTCCAGTTCAGTATGGGAGCATGGGTCTTCTCTTCCAGTTCAGTATGGGAGCATGGGTCTACTCTTCCAGTTCAGTATGGGAGCATGGGTCTACTCTTCCAGTTCAGTATGGGAGCATGGGTCTACTCTTCCAGTTCAGTATGGGAGCATGGGTCT
>WLWI01000788.1_pt1 | contig 28020 bp, 23 predicted proteins | sample 6701501 | NCBI WGS metagenome assembly WLWI01 (sample SAMN12718690, study PRJNA515312) | sponge metagenome | isolation source: marine sponge | host: Mycale hentscheli | place: New Zealand: South Island, Marlborough, Capsize Point | collected 2014-11-01 | reverse complement strand
TTAAATTCTCCCACAACGGATCTTGCTAAGCGTTCCTCATAGTGAGCCACAGTAGGTTTAGGGGTTTGAATTGTAGCGAACTTGGGCAAAAAATAGTGGGTTGGTCCGGATGAATCTGCCGATCGGCCGTTCGGCTGAGTATTTGTGTCAACGAATTCCAAAAACTTCTCCATCGTCCCTGTTTTAGCAGAGTGTGATACCTGTAATGCATTACCATGCTTTCTGTGTGGATAACGGACCGCAACTGAATCATCTGGCTCTACTGTTCTCCACCACGTCTTAAATGATACCAGACTTTCGGAAGGCATTATCACAAACTCACCCAGATGCTGATCTTCGACATTTTGCTTTGTCATTTGAACTACTGGCTGCTTTGACTCTTGACGTTTGATTTTACGTTGACGGGCAAGCCTGTCCTTCGAAATTCCAAAGCTAGACCTGATACAGTTGTGACAGTACAGGTAGTTCCCTAGACTGTCAAAGACATTAGCCAGTAGCCATTCATTTTGCCTAGTAACATCACGATAGTGGGTAAACTCAGATTCAGGACGCTTTGGGACAGGATTTATCTTCTTCCTTTTCTTTAACTCTGTTCCAGAATGAACCATCTCCTTGAAAGTTGTAGCATATCGAGATAGCACAGGAGAACACTGTGGACAGACACCAAGTCCAGCTTCAGAGTCAGACACAGAGGAACTTGTGCCAGCCTCCTCCAGAGAGCGTCTCAGTGTTCGAGAATGAGTATGAGGACGCCTAGCAATCCCATCCAGGAAGTTCCTACTCTGTTTCGCTCTTTGCTGCTTCCTAGTGACCTTAGGCATCCTACATCCACTGACAAAAACTGAGCTAACTAAGCTAAACTCACTATAGTGCCTACTCACAAAGATTTCTAGTAAGAGAACACTGACAAAAACTAAACTAAACTCATAGTGCCTACTCACAAAGATTTCTAGTAAGAGAACACTGACAAAAACTAAGCTAAACTCACTATAGTGCCTACTCACCAAGATTTCTAGTAAGAGCACACTAGTAGTGATGTCATAGAAGGTTGCCAAGACAACTAGAGTAATATCCTAGCAACTACTGAGTCAGTAATAAAGAATTCATTAACACTAAACTAAAATTGCTTTTTCTCAACATTTGAATAATGCGGTGAACGCCTGAATTTTACTTGATGCGTTCACATTTACATCTGGTTTCAGTCAACAGTGATTATAATTGTCTTGTGGAGCTCTAATGATTCTATAATATATTCAAATTGTATTCCACAGAGTGAAAAGACCCAAGTTATAGTAATTTAAAAAATTGAATTTCTCCTTATCATTAACTTCTTCTCCTTGAACCATTCTAGAGGAAAAATAGTAATAATGGTGTTACCATTACCTCTGTATGATTCTTTCTAATCTACCAACACTTTTACAGCGTTTCCAAAAGTCAATATTAATTCTTGATCAAATAAATAATATTAGAATAAAAATACATTATTATATTTATTTGATCCCGAGATGAAGTGGACTTAATGCTATGCCTCACAAGTGTTTTTTTTTAATTACTGAGAGTTTATGCTTATAGATATTACCTCATTACTGGTATGTAACACTGGTAAAGTTTATTGCACTTAACTCTTCGATATTGGCAAATACTGTGAATGTTTTGCCTGTGCTAAAGAAATCTTAATGCACACTTACAAGACTACAGTTAGAAATTGCTGCAACAATGAGATCATAGACTAGCTTAAATTGTATAGCTCTAATAATTGGCACAGAAAATAAAGAATTTAGGAACTCCGATCAACGTTAGTGATGACACACACCATCCCCTAGATATATACGCAAGCAGCAATTTGTCATTGGTAAAGTATCATCAATAATAGTGGTGTTGTTACCAATTAATTCTTAAATTTATGCAATTGGATCAAATGAATGTTTGGATGTTGTTCCAAAATACTTATGTGCAGGAGTGATGGAAGGGAGGGGAGGGGCACAGGGGGCCACACATGATGCAGATTCATAACATCCTGTAAATATCACTATCATTTAATTTCATGATTGTCTCCTAAATTCAATTCAATTTTGCAAAACAATGAAAGTAAGTTGCATCACAATTTCACTCAGAACTAAGTTGGTATTTATAGCTGTTGTTCTGGAAATCAGTTGCCATTGGTTTCTTGGGTTAAGAACAGAAGAATTGATCGTTTCTGAAAGCTCAGCAGTCCAATGTTAATGCATATCCACAAAGAGAATACAGATAACATTGAAATGACTGAAATTGCTACGGAGTCCATGGAATGAGAAATAACTTTTTGAAACAATTGGATTGAACTAAGCCATTTAAAATTTTTATATCATCTAATTTTCTATGCAAATTTCACTGACTTAAAACTTTCATTAACTTAGTTAATGTAGATTTTTTTCCATGAAATATAGGAATAGATTTCATGAGAATAATTGGCGTGTGGTGCCCCCACCTCCACCCCCCCCCCCCTCACTTTGAAGTAACTTCCATCACCCTGATATGTATAATTTATATAGCTATTTGCTAAAATATAAAGAATGAATAAAATGAAATAAATAATTTTATGAAAGATAAATAGCTAACTAATTAATAATAATTATAATGATGATGATGATAATTAATAATTGTAACTTATTATAATAAAACTTTTAAATAAAATAAAAATAAAATAAAATAATAATAAGGAAATAAAATGAAGTCAGGTTGTGATGCCTCCGTATACTGATACGGAGTTCCCTCGCTGAACCGCAATCGAGAGACGCTGCAGGAGATAGTCAGTTGAACGAGGTTTCCCTGTCTCCAGCCTGATCCGTCTACCCAGATCCCTTACCAAGGCCATCGACTTGGGGCGAAGTTTGCCTCATTAAACCAGCCGTCTCCTGTGCACTGCCCCTTTAAATGTGGAGCTCAGCTAGTAAACAAGACTAAAATATAAAGTGGAATTTTACACTACAAAAATGCTGTTAGTAGTATTGGTACATTAAAAACAATCATGCCAATGTAAAGAAATTTCAGTGTCATTTTTCTTTCTAACAGCATACATTTTTAGCAGTTAAAAAGACAATTCTGTTTCAATTAGCTACACATTTTAGCTATTTAATCTTTTTTTTTTTACCATAACTAGCTATGAATACTATTTTGAACCTTCTCACCAGCATAAGTCGTCGATAAAAAAAAAAGTTCATATTAGCAAAAGTTGACATTTGTTGATTTTTCGTGCAATGTTTAAAGCATACATCAGAGGATGTGGAGACAAATATGCCTGGCTTCAGTTGTACCCTTTATAGTTTTCAATCACTCCCGGTAAAATTACTTCCTGCCATGTATAGTCAGGGTGGGTCTATGAAGTGACATCAATTGCTTTGATATCATTTGTACTACTATTAAAAATACATTATTGTGTGCAGCAGTTTTTTTTCCACACACACACACATGCACGCATACACACATGCACATACACACAGATGAAAAAACCTTAAGTGGGCCTAGAACCCCGTGACTATTGTGTCTCTCACACACTTTGGGGCTCTGAGCTAATGAACAACTTACCAACCCACACATATTATTACCCTTGTGATGTCTGGAGGTGCTGTTTATGATATTAATCATTTTATATACAATTTAAAAAATATATATAATAAAGTAGTGTTCCCCCTCCCCCCTCCCCCCACCCCCCCTCACACACACACACACATCCCTAAGTTGCTGACTTTATTACAATATTTAATCAATCTTATTCTAAGTTTTATAAACTGAGCGATTTCTTTCAAATAATGCTATCTCTAGTGCAAAGTTTATATCCTTCTGGACACAATTGAGACCTTATTAAGTTTGATAAGTAATTAACAGCTGTCTGTTCTGGTGGGAACACTACACTTTAGAGAGTTGATTTCAGAGCAGCGATAATAGAGTGCCAAATAGTATCAAAGGTGCTCCAACATCTCAATTACATAGCTTTAAAAATTAATTATATTTTGAGTGGCAATTGCCACATCAGACACATTGCCATTAGTACATATGTCTTTGATGGACTCGAGCTTAGAGATAAAGTATTCGATCCGGTAATTGATATTCCCACAAGGTCACGATTCCTTGAGAGTGTAACTGCTCCCAGTACCATATTTGTTATTGTACTACCTCATATGTTTATGACCTTACAAACTACCATACAATACACTGCACAGCTGGCACATCTGTTGTCATAGGGAGGCTCTTTATTGCCTCCCCCTCACATCCTCTCACTCTGCTAGTTCACCTTAATTGGAGAAATGCATAATGGCTTAACGTATAAGGAGTCAATACACTTCTACTTGAATGTATGCGAGGGTGTGTATATTTGTGTGTAAGTTGCGAAGGAGTAACCACAGCAGTCTATGTTTGGCAACTCCCACATAACTTCAGAGTAGACTAAACAAGTGCTTGGTAGGTTGCCAATGAGCAGTGAAAAGTATTCAAACATCCACATTTATTGCAACCATGCTACCACCAAATGAGAACCATATTCCACAAGATCAGTTTTTTCTTCAGTAAATACACTTTAAAATTCCTAATTTGCATCTTTAGACTTTCAAAAAAATTAGAAATTATTTAGTGCCAGTATTCTTAAAAAAGTTTATGTTATGAATCATTAAACCAAAAGTATGAGTTCCTATTCATATGTTTGTTTAAATATTGCACAGCTATATATGTTCAAATAGACAGAATATTGAGATTGTAATAAATAAAGAATACACTTATGAACCACTATACTATGGGAACATGAAAAATAATTAGCTAAATTGTAATAATGAACTTTTACTGCTGTTAATGTGATAGCTAGCCACAAGGCCAGACAACCCTGATTTGACACCATCTTCTTACCGAGACAGGAAACACACATCATTGCTTTACTACCGCAAAGGTGATGATTCTGAAGACTAGTTGGTGTGTCTGCCCATAGTCTGTGAGGCAAAGTTGCAAATATGTTACCCAATGTAAGCGCTAATTTATTCAGACTTGAAGAGAAGTTCAAAGCGTGTTAATATTTGGCAAGCACTATATAAGTAGAATATTACCAAAGGATAAATGAGCAAGTTTAGAGAAATTTTCTGGCATTACAATATCAGTTCTAAATGAGTCGCCAAGACATTTCTCTAGCACTGATAATACTTGGAATATGCAGTATTTCAGTATTGGGTACAAGTCTCATTAACTGTATGAATTTAGTGTTTTATGTGCTTTATTCATGTCAGGGCTAAGCGAAGGGGACATGGTGCTGACTCCTGGACAACAGGCAACCATTGAAATTAACTCTAATCCGTCGGACCCTTTTGCTCCGCAGAATGCTGTTACAAATAATCAGAGATCGCTATGGCCTAATGGACGAGTTCCTTACATGTTCAACAACTTGAATTGTAACATTGTACCCATTTCATGAGCCTAACTTTGAGTCTTTGATATTATGTAATGTAGCGGATGCTATAAATGCTACCAGAGCAGCAATAATGGACTATACAAGGCTGACTTGTATACGATTTGTCGAACGTACCACTGAAGAAGATTATGTGAGATTTATTCAAGGAGATGGGTAAACATTGGCTCATTAATATCTTTATTTAATTATCATAACTGAAATACTTCTGTAGTTGCTACTCGTACATTGGAAGAATTAAAGGGCCTCAGGATATTTCAATTGGAAAAGGGTGCGAATACAAGGGTACTGTAATTCACGAGATATTCCATGCACTCGGTCGCTGGCACGAGCAGAGTAGACCAGACAGAGACATGTTTGTAAGGATAGTGACACAAAACATCATCAGTGGTAAGAATTTAGCAACTTGGTATTTTTGGTAAGTGTTACAATGCATGCATAAAAAATCACTAGGTAGGGAGAATAATTTTGAAATCACTACCCCATCACTTGTCACCACTCAGGCCGTGCCATATGATCTCGGCTCTGTCATGCACTACGGCGCTACAGCTTTCAGCAAAAATGGCGAGCCAACAATTGTACCAGTGGAGAGTAGCGTCCCTCACTCTAGCCTTGGACAAAGAAATGGACTGTCTGGTACTGACATCCAGCATGTCAAGACTCTGTACTGCTCAGGTACTACTATTACTATTACTATTATTTATACAGCAGTAGGACACATTAGAGTTCATTCCACACAGGAAATGGAGGGAGTTCTGCCAGCTGGTCTAGTTGGTCATCTTGGACTACTTGCACTCAGACCTGCAATGGTGGATCCAGATCTAGAACTAGAAGATGTGTAGGCGGTACTACTTGTGCAGGGAGCAACATCAACATGGAGATGTGTAACAGAGAAAGATGCCAAGGTGTGAGGCACATACTATTTTGCAGAAAACTCTTTAAAAACTGCAAGAATATGCTAGCTGCTATGGCTTTTGTCCTGATTCTACAGATTTAAAGTTATTTCAGCCTGAATTAGAAGGTATATCCACTGCATTTAATAGATGCACATTGTTTTTTTATTTTGTGACAGTTCCCGCCACTTGGGGTCAGTGGTCCGCATGGGGAGTGTGCAGTAATACTTGCGGAGGAGGTAGACAGAGGAGGTCAAGATCTTGTGTGGGCGGAATGTCTTGCCAAGGGATGAGGAATCAATTTAGAGACTGCAACGAGCAATCTTGTCCTCAGCGTAAGATTGATTGAGATGTATTTGTCAGATCAATGTACCTTTGATACACAGCCAGAAAATAAAAAAAGAAGCTTGCTTACAATTAACAACATCTTATAATATCACATTAGCTGCAGCTTGGGCTTCGTGGGGCAGCTGGAGTTCTTGCAGTAAGACTTGCATGGGAGGTATTCGCAGCAGGAGTCGGATGTGTAGAAATGGAAACACTTGTCCAGGAGCACCAATGGTGAACCAGTGGTGCAACGGAAATGTAGCCTGTGAAACACAGCGTAAGTATTTCATCTTGAAATAATGTTCATTATGCCTTATAATCTTTTTATGGTGATACCACAGCCATGAACAACCAGTGGTCTACCTGGAGTGAATGCAGTATGCAGTGTGGAGGGGGAGTTAGGTTTAGAGTTCGCATGTGCGGTTCCAGTTACTGCACCACTCAGGGGCAATCATGTAATACTCAGGAATGCAAACCAGAACCACAGCTTTTAGGTATGTATGTGTATAATTTATATATTGTTATGGGTCTGGACGTTTTACGGCAATGAAAAAATTAAATCAGATTCCTCCAAACTACACAACTGGTCCTTTCTTATGATGAAAGTGATATTCACAAATTTGAATTGCTGTATTTGACTAATAGGTATATACCATCGAGGATGCTGGAACTGGAATACCAATCGCAATATAATAGGCTCCGTGGAACAAATAGCAAGCCAGCTGACGGATGAACCAACGACCAGAACAGACCCAGTGAGAAAGTGTGGCATTGCAGTCCTAAGCTTGGGATATCGAGTATTTGCCTTAACAGCAGGTGGTTACTGCATTTCAGGATCAAACAGACTGCCGCTGTACCAGTATTCACGCTCTCAATTGTGTGTCAACGGTAGAGGTGGATACAACAACGACACTGAGTCGTTCGTTTTGGACGTGTATGTAATAACTAATCGACAAATGTTTGACAACTCAGCGGCTGAAATTACTAATGGAAACTCCATTGAGACAGAGATGTCATCTATTGATGCCACAGTAGCAAATCCTACTGCCCTTCTTGGTGGACAAACTCCAAATGCACTCAACCATGGTTCTGTTCTGAATTATGGTGGCATGTTTGCTTGTATTATGTGCTGGATGTGTCTGCTGATAGTCTAAAGCTAAAACACTGAACAATGAATTTACTCAGGAAAACAAAAAAGATGTATAATGATTGTATTTTCATGGTGTTACGATAGCTATTTGTTCTTTTTTGTGTTGTTTGTGACGGAATAGTTTTGTTTTCTTTATACAATGGATGTCAAAGGCAACAAGTAGCTATGCTTCATTATTGTATGTGTTGTAATTATTACTGTTGCTGTTGTTATGATTGATTTTTTATTTGTTGTTGCTTTTATGTATGGTATTGGCTTCAATAAATATATCATTATTTTGTAATTTAAACAAATTGTAATAGCTAACCAGCCCTATAAAAGTGTGGTTAGACAAATTTGGTTAGTAGTCTTTTAACATGATTTCTTGAGTGTTACTCTGGAAACTACAACTCTTGCCATAAACACCTCCATTTATAGTAAGAAAATAATTATCCTACTCACTTCCTGCAAGTTGTAGCTATATTCTGTAAATTAATTAAAAACTTAAGTAGTAGAAAGAAGGGATGTCATCAAGTGAATGGAATACAAGCTCCATTTGAGGTATTTTGAAGTATTAATTCGAGTTGTATAAAATGTGCCAAGTCAGCATATTGAAGTAAGCATGTGTCAGAGAGAGCACAAGTCTTAGTTAGTGGACAATTGTATCTCAATTGTATAACTAGTATTTTAATTACATTAAAGCATGAAAATAGGATTCAGGATTCTTTGTCAAAACGACCATGTTTTGTTTGATGTGACGACAACAAATTGGAACCACTATTTTGAGCTGTCAAAAGTGCATTGCAGAGTGACAAACACAAGCATTTATTGCACTTTAAGAGTCAAGTGATGCTCATAATATTCAATTCTAAATTTCTAATCAATTTGATAGCCACATTTGTAGCTATATTTATCAAGGAAACTAATCAGAGAAAAAAAAGTTATTACTGAAAGTATATTTACTTGAAAGTAATTACTAATGACTGCCCAAAGATAACAAGAAAGTAATTAAGACTAAGTGTCATTACTCGTTGCTTTCAAAAGAGAGTGATGAGATTGACTCAGCCACTAGATTATTAATTCTTTTCCACTTAAGCTAGATCAGTTTAGGTATAAAATTTTCTAATAATTATGCACTTTTCTATAAACACAAATGGAAAATTATGAGAAAGTAAAAATGGTTAGTAGTAATGTATCCATTCATGGGCTTCAGTATAATTTATTTCATCCTATCATTCACAAATTATGTCCAAGCTAAAAACCATAACAAAATCTGTCTTTCATTTTCCCTGAGGATTTGTGTGCTATAATCTCACGATATTTAGGTCAACACAAAAACAATCTTCTTCTTTACAAAAGTGACTTTATTCACCATTGACAGTTGCAATTCAGCTTGGGGAAAGTACTAATGAACACATATACCACTCCTTTGCCATTGATATCTCCTGTATTTGGATCATGAAGGATGATAGCTATAAAAGGAGTGTTTTTTCTATGACTTCTTAATATCATCACTTGAGGACATGACATCATACTTCCTTGGTCATGCACGGCTAGGGCTAGTGTGAGTATTTATAGTGAGTTGAAGGCCTCACAAATCACAGTTTGGAAATCATCACCACAAAGGCACTAAGTATTACAAATAGCAAGTTTGGAAATGGATAAACTTCTTCTATTACTGCTAGCAGTTGCACTCAGCAGTACTGCAGTTCTTGGTAAGAAAGTGCAATCAAATTTCTGTAGTTTTATTGAATGCTTTTTAGACATATTGTATTTTAATTTCTATAATAACATTTTTCTTGTTTTCTTCTCTAGCACTCATGGAAGAAGATATCATGCTCACCCCTGAACAGCAAGCAACTCTTGAAGTCACTGCAAATCCAGCTGATCCATTCGCACCACAGAATGCTGTTGTCCGAAACCAAAGGAGCTTGTGGCCAAGTGGAGTCATTCCCTACCTGTTTGATAATCTGAACAGTGAGACAATTAACACAGGGTGTGAATTCATTGGAATTATCTATTAATATTTTATCATCAGGTCAAGCTGTAAGTGCAATTCGAGCAGCCATGGATGATTATACTCGAATGACATGCATTAGTTTCAGGCAACGGACCATGGCAGACAGTGACTATGTTCGCTTTTTTGCGGGAAGTGGGTAAGTGTCAACACATATTTCAACAAAACTGCAAAAACGACTGACTTACTATTGTGAAATAAATGCAGCTGCTTCTCTTTCATTGGAAGAATAGGAGGACCTCAAGATATTTCTATAGGAAGAGGGTGTGAATCTAAAGGCATTGTCATCCATGAGATATTCCATGCACTCGGTCGCTGGCACGAGCAGAGTAGACCAGACAGAGACAGCTATGTGAGAATATTGCCAGAAAACATTCAATCAGGTAAGGTGTTGTTAATTCATTTGTCGACACTTATTCTATACTCCTGTCTACATAATTCAGGTACCGAGAGTAATTTTGATATTACCAATCCCTCATTTGTGACCACACAAGGAGTTTCTTACGACCTTGGCTCTATCATGCACTATCGCTCAAGAGCTTTCAGTCGAAATGGCCAACCTACTATTTTGCCAATTGACTCTAGTGTTTCAGAGTCAAGTTTAGGACAGAGAAATGGACTGTCAGCCAGAGATTTGCAGCATGTAATGACACTGTACTGTGGTGGAGGTGAGTTAAATACAATACACATTATGCAAGGTTTTATCATGAGCACCACCGTTTAGGAAGTGGAGGTAGTTGGTCTAGCTGGTCTTCATGGACTGGTTGCAGTCAGACTTGTAATGGTGGATCCCGATCAAGGACCAGAAGTTGTGTTGGTGGGACAACATGTGAAGGAAGTAATGTCATGGTGGAGCAATGCAACACTCAAGCCTGTCCAGGTATGTAATATCTTTTTGTTAATAAAGTATTGTAAAATCACACTGTTATGTTAAAGTATGGATCAAATTTTCATTTGTCTTTGCAGTCCCTGCCTCCTGGGGTTCATGGAGCACTTATGGAGCATGCTCAACATCTTGCGGAGGAGGAAGACAGAGGAGGACACGGTCATGTGTGGGAGGAAACACATGTGTGGGCATCATGTCACAATTCAGAGACTGCAATACGCAAGCCTGCCCAGAACGTAAGCAATAAGTAATAATGAATGTTTTCTGAGAAACATGTTTGTAAGCATATATCTCTTGTGGTGTGTTTGTTTATCTATTCACAAGTAAAATATGTTTCCTTAACCAAACAAATTTAAAAGAATCTAGATCAATTTTGATAGGGTATGTCATAGCATGATCAGCATTCTCTACTTTGTCCTGTTTCTTACCTACAGCTGCTACCTGGGCTTCATGGAGTAGCTGGTCTGCTTGCAGCAAATCTTGCCAGGGAGGATTCAGACAAAGGAATCGCATGTGCCGAAATGGAAACACTTGCCCTGGCTCAGCTGTTGACAGTGAAACCTGCAATTCCAACGTACCCTGCGTTACTCAACGTAAGAGATAATTCTTCAGCTTAAGTAATGCTATTAACAGATGTGATTTTTGATGCTAACTTATTTCTACAGCCGTCACTACTGAGTGGTCAAGCTGGAGTAGTTGTAATGCGGAGTGTGGGGGTGGTGAGAGATTTCGCACTCGAAATTGCAGCACTTCAGGCTGTCCAACTATTCAGACGCAAGACTGTAATACTCAAGATTGCAGACCAGAGCCTAAGCTATTAGGTGAGATTAATCAGCCACTACACTTTTTCAACTTCATTTAAATTATGAATATATGTCTAGGTGTTAAACATCACGGCTGTTGGTACTTGAATACGCAGATACGAAGAATAGGATCACTGGAGCGAACCACTGAGGCCCTAAGTGATGAATTTCGTACCAGGGAGAACCCAGTCAGCAAATGTGGGCTGGCAGCTATGAAATTCAACTTCAGCCTATTCGCTCTAACCTATGGAGGACTATGTGCCAGTGGTTCAAATGACCTTCAAGACTACCAATACTTCAGATCCAGGTTATGTCAAGATGGAAGAGGCAGCTTCAACCGTGGATGGTACATCATGGATGTCTATGAAGTAACTGATCAGCAGTCCTTTGACAGTTCAGCTGCTCAAGCCCTGAACATCACCACTACGGCAACGACAGCACAAATGGGAAACTCTACACAAGAAGTTTCCAATTCCGGCTACAGATTCGCATACAGCATTATTACCATGTTTGCTACGTTGATTCTAGCAGCTGCGGCTTTGTAAAACTTAGTCAACTGACTCTTGTTGATATTCTATTTCATAATTATGTCACAATTTGTATAACATGAGTCTCAAGTACATATCAAAGTATACTCAATATATGGAAGTTGTATTGCTCTGTTTTATTTAACATTTAATAATAATTTTCACTAATATGAGTTATATTGCTCACGATTTTATAACGCTATATCAGTGATTGTGAAGAAATAACACGTTTCCAATCCCTGCATTGAACTATGCAGCACGACGATCTAAATTCTGTAGGTAACTATAATGAAATGAATTTTTGCCAATACTAAAATTAGATGAGTTCTCTCACTTCCACCAAGCATATTGCTTACAAAGTAACAGTCACTTTGAGTTGATGGCAATAGTTGTGTAGCTGTAAAAAGGGACTGCCCATTTAGGTATTATGGAGTTGACAGATTGAGACAAATAGTCAGCCATATCATGATATTCTCGATAAAGTAATGTCTAATGATGAGCACATACACAAATTCATTTTGTGGAGTCTAGCATAAAACAACAACAAATTTTCCATGTTACTGTCCGGTGAATTATTATAGTAAAATAAAAGGACTCAATAATTGGGATACAATCTGTTTTATAATAATAGCAAATTTTCTCGTTCAAACAGCCAATATTAACTTAATTAAACATTATTATTGACTGTTGTTAAAATGAGAACATTTGCTATTATTATAATTATTTCAGCTGAGAATGACTGATTAATCTGATTTTTCAAGTCCTTTATACTTGACTATAAACATGCAGTGTGCAATTGTGATTTTGTTTTATAAAGCAGTATGATACAGCCAAATTATTATGGAAGTATGAATACGACTCGAAATTCAGAGATTATATGTATATTACATATAAACCATACTTGAAACTGAGGCATCCAGTGGCAATATCTAGTAATTATAAATTATTTTATTCTAAAATAATATAAATCGTATTAATCTAGATATGACATTGACTTTATACAATTATATAACAGGATTCTATATGAGTACATTTTAAGTATTTTGTGTTTGGGAACGATTTGATTAAAAAATACTTTTAGAGCAAACTCGTAATATTATGTTTGCTTAGCTACATGCATTAAGTTTGAATCTTCTAAAAGGAAGGGTGGCAAAGCTGAAATTCTTATTAATTCTGATAAACAAATTACTCGGTTTTTTTGGCTTCAATATAAATACATAATTAGACTGAAAAAAATAGCAGTAGATATACAAAATATTATTTCCAGGTAGTCATACAAAAGTAAAGAAGTGTTAGACATCAGTTTCGGCTGAAGTAGTGTTTAATTTATCATACATTTTTGCATTAGAATTATAAGCACTAATTGTGGCTTCTTCCCTTGGCTTTTGAATTGTAATTGAGTTAGTGATTTCATATTAGTTCCAGTGTAGTAGCTTGCTTTTTATTGAAATTTGCGTGGCAGTATGTTATCATACACATCATCAATTTATTAGTAGTAACCACAGTCAAATGTATTAGCAAAATTAGTCTTAAGTGAGAAACACTTATATGGTGGGTCACTGAGAACATTTCCAGAAACCTTTAAGAATAGTACTTTGTTTCTTCTGCTTACTCAGGCTTCCTTCCTTCCTTCTCACTAAAGGAAGCAGTATCAATGCTAAACCACAAGGAAGAAGCATATGTGAGGGTGTATATCCTTGTCTCTAACCTCTGATCAGCATTATAACGTCATTTACTCTATTTTCTAAATTCTATAGCAGGGGCATAGGAAGCGAGGGTTCAGAGGTTCAGGTGAACCATCCTTTCAAATTATATCAAGACTTCGCTTGACCTGAAGTTATGTCTTAGTTTTGGCCAGTTATTAGAGTCAAAATTTGGTATAATTCATAACAGATAAATAATAGCTGCAGATAATACCAGCTATAGATAATGTTGGAATACTGATTCATTACGTAAATGTTTACACCTTTGAATTAGGTACTAATATTCCATAATATAAACAAGTCTTAATTAGCACTGAAATAATATAGTTACTATTACCAATAATTAGAACTAAAAATACAATTGTCATGGTAGTCAAATAAAAATAAATAAATATATATTGAGGAAAACCCATAATCAATCTAAAATTCAAATCTGCACATTTAAGTAATAAAACTAAAACCATAAAGTACGTAGTTTATAATAATATTAAATACATTATAATTAAGTTCTTTACGGTTCTATCCATATAATATTATATTTCCAGATACTTTCTCAATAAACAATTATAATTATGCAATTATTTATTTATTATATATAATAATTGCATAATTTTGTTCTTGCAAAATAGATAATTTAGAAGTAGAAGTCAATTGGATCCCTCAACACTATGTAAACCAATTGGTTAAAGTTCCCTATGATGCCAAAACAACACTCAATTACAAATCACAGAATACAGAATTAGTAACATTCATCAACACTAACTTGGATATCGATCAAAACATCCTGAATGGATTGTCCCCATTTTTTATTTATATCATCCAATGTCACCATAGATCACTTTAATGCAAGGAACAGAGGGTTTTATAGCTGTGCAACCAATATCACTACAAACTCATTGCAAAGGACTCTAATGACTACAAGTGAGTTGTATCATCATTCTGCAAAGCTACTACAGCCCTTGTCAGAACAGGCTGATTAACTGCATAGTTATGATTTATTGTGTAGCATTATTATAAACTATGATGTTACCTATTACCTATGCTGTAGTGTTTGCAATGTAACCAGTACTAACTTACTGAGACTGCTATTTCTGATAAACTTTAACTATTATAAATTTTTGAAATCAGCTATGCTATGTCTCTCGGCATTGCGCTAAAGCACACAACTCAGTTATGTGCACATAATACTTTGTTATGAATGTAAACATTCTAGATAATATACTTTTAATTGGTGCACAATAGTGCCCATATGTCTTTAGCATAATAGAACTATAGCAGTTTACTATAGGCACCATTTGTGATTACTTAATTCACAGACACTTTTTATCTTATTATGAACAATAGCAAGACAAAACTCACTGTCAAAAACACTTGCTATAAGAGCAGTTACTAAAAACATTTCATCTTACAGACAAACATGAAGTCAACATAACAGATCTAATTCAAGAAAAATTAGGAAATACAGTTTATACCACAATTCTAGCCCAGTATGCTAATGTTCTGGAACAACTACTTCAATAGTATGTCAATGGAATCACAAGGGGTCAATCTAGATTCAAAGACATATCATAAACAACAAGTGGACTTTCGGAATAGAAATAATTATATAAGATCTCACGAGAGTGCTGTTCACAAAATAATGGATTCAGAAGTAACACTTTCCTCAATAAGTTCTTCACCGGATGATTTAGGTGAGCTTAACAAATTAAGTCACTATCGAGCAGCAATGATAAAATAGAATGATTTTTTTTCTCGAATGTGCAATAGGTAAAATATAATTAAATATGCAATAAGTACAAAATAATTGATAATAAGTTATCATTTCTCAAACTATTGTGTGTAACATCAATAATACAGTTTGAAACTATATTTATGTGATCTTTTAAATGTTCTGTGAATGTTTTCAAACAGAATCGCAAGAAGATAGAATAAAAAACAATTTACAACTGGAGAGTAATAAGTAACTTGACAGTAAATTTAAAACAAAAATATTTGGTTTGGGTCAAAGATAGAAAAACAACATATGGAGAAAGAACGGTTGTCTCGACCAATAGAGACTACTGCAGCTTTCATGAGCAGCCTAATTATCACGAGCAAAAGGCACGTGAAATAAAGCCTGAGAGTGAAATATCTAGCCATATGTTTATTCCTTGCTAGATATGGTCACTGAGCACGGGTGGCGGAACTGGCCCCCCAGACCCGGCAATTGCCGACCAATATTTAGTTGTTTTTTGACACACATATACAACTTACCTAAAAAAACTTAATACAAAAACAATTGAAATAGTAAGCATCAGCAAGTTTTCAGTCATGATGACCACATTAGATCACACTGATGTAAGTAAAAAATGCTGACTTTGCCAATTAATGAAATGCTGCTGACAGCTAGTTATAGTTTAATAGTTTTTTTCCCCCCAATATAATAACTAGTAGCTTATATCATAGTTATTTTAGTTAAAATTATTTTATCAAAATCATAATTATATGTAATAGATATTTTTTATTTAGGGTAGAAAATGATAGCTAGCTCGTAGCTAAATTACATTCATCCAAAAAGTTTTAAGTCATACAGAAACTTCATTTTGTTAAATCCAAGCAATTATTTGAATATTTACAAGGTAATGATTGTAGCTATAATTAATTATCTAAAATGGCTGGCCATTTTGATAGTTATCAAACTAAAATGGGAAGAAGTTTTAGTCAGTAAGAGGAAGTTAGACAAATTTTATTTGAAAGCGCTTACCAAAATAAATTGCAGTTGTAGTTACTAGTTTCATCCCAGCAGTATATCTAGTGCATTTCCTATTTTGATGCATTTAATTTTTATGTAACTAACCTATGGAATTACTCCTTCGTTTTATAAAAGTCATTTTGCCATTAATACAAGCAAAATTATATTGCCTTATATTAAACATTAAGTGATGGTTTATTTGCCTGACCAAATCATATTTGCTTCCACCACCCCTGCTGAAGTATATAGTTTGTATTAGGGTAGGTAACTCTTGGTGTAATGTTGGCTATAGGGGCTCCCCACACCCCCAGCTGATATATTAGCAGCTGCTCTAACCTGGTTGGGTAGGCTTCACTGGAGGATGTGGCTGTAAAAAAACAATAAAAACTGGTAAGTCAGGCTGTTTGCTATAACTACTGGGTATATGAGCTTGTGCAATACGATCATGTGATAATGTCACTCTGGGAGTTCTCTTTCCTCCAAAATACAGCTTTTTGGGCCACAAAAAGTTGTTGCAAGTGGTTACTATGGTATTGAAAACCCTTTAACGGACATAAATGAAAAACTTCATAGGTTTTTAGTAGCTGAGTGCTTGTTGGTTTGGTTGTCAAGGAGTAATTCAGATAGTCAGAAATCCCAAATATTGAAGCTACCACTACTCAGAAGACATAGGTTAGTGTGCAATTCTGTATTTGTCTGCTTAAACATTACAAAAAACTCTTCTCATTTCTTGTTTGTGCACCTGAGTGCTTAGACACAAGTTATTCAGACAATCAGAACAGTCTAAACAATAGATAATACAGAATCTACCACTACTTTGGAAATTGAAGTAGAAAGCAATTCTATATTTGTTTACTAAAATTAATGGTTAACTAATATAATGCCATAGTTTTATTTAACATAGGCGGGCTTGTTCGATATTTGTGCTCAAGAATACTACCAGTTATCAAGTAAGAGAATCGAGCTTCCAAAAATGGCAGAGTAATTATGCCTCTATATTCGAAAAGAATATCAATAATAATAATAGTTATTCTAGGCTTTAGAAATATCTTGGCTTGCTAATGTATTTCATTTTACCCCCAGTTTGTTTTGGCCAGTTTGTCTAACTAAACCAGATGAAGTGAAAATACTCTGACATGCAGTGACGATTGAAGATTGCTCAGTCATACCAGTGTGGGTGGAGTCAGAAGGAAGCAATATACAGAGCGAGAGCAGTGTGGTACTTCAATATAATAATGGAAAATTAAAAGGAAATCTCTGAAGTGTGGATATAAAAGCATTGAGAGAGTATGTAATGAGAGGCAAATGAATCGACCCTTTACCACGTATGGCCTTGGTGTTTATTAGACAGACTCTCAACAAGTATAAAAGTTGGAAAAACCTTCAATAAATGATAATTTACAGACAATATATGATTGTCTTGAATTTGTGGGACAGATTTACTGCTGCCTTATCTTCTTGATTGAATGAGCTCACAAAACTTCAATCGAATGAAGACTTATAATCGCATAATAATTACTTCTTACACATTAGTTCCATCTGTATGGGAAACTTGGATCTCATGGAGCCAATGTTCTATACTTTGCACGGGAGGAAGACCGAAGAGGACAAGATTCTGTGTGGGAGGCAGTACATAATCAGTTGAGTCAGAATGGGAACTCAAATTGCTCACATGTTGACAGTGAATCTTGTAGTAATTCAAACGTATCAAAAAGGTTATCAAAAGGATCTGTAATCTTTTAGCTATAATATTGTATTCAATGTTTGACTCTGCATGAAAGACAAAGTTGTAAGGAGGATATACTAAAGTTAAGAATCTGTCATAACATCTGTGAGTAATAATGCAGAGATTTGTAGCAAGTAGCATGTTGGTAAAGTTTTCAGACCAATTTTATTTGTTGTTATAATTCATATGCACATAGCAATACTTTTGGTAATTTAGTTATTTATTTTAGTAACATCAATAATTAATAATGAAAACTGGAAAAGCAAACATGGTAAGTTTTTCCATATGACCTATTGTGCAAATTGATGCTGTTCTGAAGAAGTTAGTAGTAGGCTAATTTATTGTGTGGTATCTTCATCTCTGCTCTGGTAATTGGACACTACATAATAATAATAATAATAATAATAATAATAATAATAATAATAATAATAATAATAATAATAATAATAATAATAGTAATAATAATAACAATAATAATAATAATAATAATAAATTATGACAGAAAAATAGTATTGTTCTCACCTTCAGCTGGTGATGGCATCTACAAAATGTATAAACAATAATAGAATAATAGTTTAGAAAATAATCGAACCTAGGTCACTCCTTGTCACCTCAAAAAAAGCCCGGCTAATCCAATAATTAATTTGTGTAGCTATTACTACTCACCTCATAATCAATCATTTCTTCTTTTCCATGGTTAGTTATTTGTATTCAAAAATTGTTTTACATGAAATAAGAGTCACTATAGCTAGTATTGTGGTTTGTTGCTTACATAGCCAGGCAATACTGATTTCATGTTGTGTTATTTTTAATTATTCCTTCTTAAATTCTAATATGCATACTAGCTAATACTCAGAGCATGCTCAAACAAGTACATTAGTGTTTAATGACATCCCCAGATTCCTTCTTATCACTTCAGGTTCCTGCATTATCACTTCTGACCGAGTATGACTCAGATCAGCTCTTCCTTTATAATTCCTCCACAAGCACATTATCTTCCTCCATCACACTCACAATGATTACACAGCTTCCTAGTTTTAAACAAACACTTCTTTCCTCCACACAATCACTTCTGGCTTTTGAAAAAATAATAAAACAGCTGTAGCACAAACAAAAATAAAGAACAACAACAACAACTCACACATGAGAACAAGAAATGACTTTTATATGCCTCACATGATAATTCTTAGAAGTAGTTATTACTAAAATTACACAGCTATAATTCTGTCAGTTTGTATGCATGTGAAGATTACCCACACTTCCTTCTATTTGCTTACATAGTTATCATATTGCAACATTCACTGGCAGCATTTGTATCTTAAGTTATCCATATACTATCCAAAATCTAAACTTTAACAGACAATGATACATTGAAATGAGACAATGTCATACTATTTTTTGCATGAAAATTTTTGTTGGATCAAACTAATGTACACATTGTAACCTTAAATACGATATGTAGGTGTTGCTAGATTATTATGAAGTATAAGTTTATAATATAAATAGAATATAGCCTATAAAGTATATTTATGATGTCAATAACTATAGCTATTTACTTAATCTTTCTGCCATTGGTTAGTTACACATTTAATTATTGATGTCTATTTAGTAGAGTATTTTCAGTATTTTTCTTACCAAATGTGAAGTTGTATCTGATTTGGTGGTCCCAGAAGGTTTGATTTCATAGCCGCCTCGGTAGTAGCAGCAACAACAACAGTTTTTTATTGGGGTTATTATAGTCTAAAACAATTCCAGTAACAATAGCGACGTGAAAGTTAAAATAAAACCTGCCAGTTTACGAGGTTGGCTTATGTAGCTTACTGTAAAATGATTCTGAAGGCTTTCCCTAAAACTTGACATCGTTCACTCCCGGAAATAGTTCGAGTAGGCCCGCACTAAGGACTTTATATATAGCGCTGTGAGCGTCGAACCCTTTACCAGTCATCGCGGTGCTAATCCCGCCGTGCGTTCAATGTAAGCGAGAAATGTTTTCCCATTGAAGTCCAGGGAAGCGAGTTATTGGGGGATAGGCTAAAAAAAGAATATTTTAATTAGCTTCTGCATATATCACCTGCTCTACAGTAGCACCTTTTGTTAGCTCATCTTGAGCCCTGTCTTTTTTCTTTTTTTTTTCTTTCTTGTATTTCAAAAAGATCATAACTGACAAATGGGTAAAAATGACCACACTGACATGTGAAAAAAATACACCAAATGGGGCAACAACAAAAACAACATCAATAGGGAGGAAACGAAGAAAGAAAATGCTGTGTTGTATGGAAAGGGTGGTAAGGTTGGAAATCTGTGTGGAAAAGTGCGAGGCACAGAAGAAGAACATTTGGTAACTTTTGACAGGATTTCGTGGAACTGTCCTTGTCTGAGGCGTAACTCCCAGGCAAGGATAATTGAAACTGAAGGACCAGCTCTGGTATATAACCTGAGCAGTAGAGATTATGAGCTTCGCCCAGAGTTAAATACAAGTCAATGTAGAATGTATCTTTAACTTATCGGTAAAATGGCAAAAACTGACAAAAACAATAAAAGTGAACAATGTCTGCTGAGCATAATAGTCACGAAATACTGCACAATGTTCGGCGAAGTTCGACGATCGTTGATAATACGCCCCGAGAAATTCTTTTCACAGTGCCTTTTCACGCATTGCAGACAGGCTACTGCGTGAAGCTTCGGTTTGACCCAGACAGTCCTGGAATATTGGGACAACCTCTTACGCATTTACCGCTTTTACTCAACTCTACACTTGTTGTGCTGTATTTCGTGACTATATGCTCAGTAGACCTCGCGCAGGTCTACGACTTCACTAAAATGATATTAAAGTTACCAGACATCATTCTCCTTCCCCAGAGCTTCGACCCTTTCCTTAACAGAAGTTCTTCTTCCTGGATGGCCTCTTTCCTCTTCTTTCCTCTGCGAACAGCTGGCTAACCAGACTTAATAACAAAAGAGCATTCTTATTATGATATTCTGCACAGATTTCATCGTCGCAGATATGAATTACAGTAGTCTAGGTTCCACAAGAAACACTTTTGTCAGTACAGTAAGAAATCATTATATTTAATTTAAAGATGCAATAGTGAATCATATGATACTATTAAACTTAATGTATTGTGTCATGATTTTGATGAATGTCGCCTAATGACTACCTCTGATATGGCTAGCTGTTGATAACAAGTTCATGTTGCATGCAATTAAATGAATTTTTAAAATTATTATTTCTTTAGTTATTTAGTTAATTTTGTTGAATTAGTTGCTGTCAAGATAGCAACTTATTGACATGTGTTAGAAAGTCATATGGGAAGTTCCATCAAGAACGTGTACAGTGCTGACAATGTTCATCATGTTTACTTGACCCAATTACTTAATAATTAAAACATGTTTGGGAAAGACCAATTCAAAGGTCTACTAATGCAAAATGCCTCACAGCACACCGTAGGCTCAAATTGTTAAGCGCCCCCATTTGTAATTCTAAACAGTAAGGAAATGGATGCTAAATAAAAAATAAATGGGCACTTAACTGCAAGTGGTATCCTATAAACTTGAGCTGAGCACCAATTAGCAGTAGATGGAAAGTATGGAGTGCATAATAAAAAGTGCTAAAAACCGGGAAGAAAACAGGCGCTTAACAAAAAGCAGCACTTAACAACCTGGATCTACAGTACATTATGCATAAATAATACATTGACATGTAAGTCTGTAAAAAGGTTCAAATTCAAGGAATAACAATTATTGTAAGGCTTTGTGTTGTAAAAATATAGCTTTGAGAACTTCTTGTGTATTGATACCATTTTAATTTAACGATTTGCTCAAATAGGGCATTTTATAAATACACCGTATGGAAGCCTCTATGAATTTCTAGTTCAAAGAATCATTTTAGGGCATTTGTTATTGAAATAAATCACTGAAACTTCCTACGTATTGATGGCCGAGTACTATGCCTACCAAATATACACAATTATGTAAATTTATGTTGTAGTTAAGTCTTAGCAAATTGAGGAACCATTATAGGGCTTTTGTTTAAAAAAATATTGCTTTGAAAACTTCCTATGTATTTATACCTTGACAAACAATTGTATCTAATGACAAGCTAACAAATAAACAGCTATTTTATTCAAGCCATCAATTTCAGGAACTGTGTCTCAAACGTTCCATTTGTTGCATTCCTGCATTATTCCATTCTGAGATGTTTTAAGTGACTAGTTATACAATGTGTAGGGTGAAACAAAATGATGATGATCCAAACTGTAAATATTATAATAATATGCTGAAGTTATTACTGTTGCTACAGATGCATTAACTTAATGAGTGTATAAATTTCACTAGATATAATAGCTAGAGCTTGACCCTGAAGTAAATCTCTTCTCATAAATTTATAAGGAGTTGCATGCTGACTGGCAACTACCAAAAAAGCAATTCTATTAGTTGCAAACACAATAAGACAAAATTGATTAGCCTGCAGGATAACTCACTAAATTCTTAAATGTGTGTATCATCAGGTTCACTCCCAGTTTAACTGTCTGTACTAATAAGGTAAGGGAAAGGTGGCTCAGAAGACTGAGACAGAAAGCCTTACTGGTCTAAAAAGCCAAGTTCCACTTTTATGTACTCTAATAGTATGTAGGAAAGTCTATGAGGCTAAACAATGATAGACTCTTCTATGACTTCAATACAGTATATTGAGTGGGTCCTACGTCAGAGTCACTTTGTCATGCCCACTACATGAAACCTGACTATTTAAGCAGCATGTAGACACATTAGGTTTATCTAGTGTATAGAAATCAATAATCTTCCTATGGCTCTTTTGAAATATCAACTGTTTTTGCTGGTTCTTGCCACTTCATGGAACTTCTTGCATGGTATGCATCTTGAAGCATAATATGCTTTAAGTGAAAAGTAATCGTACCAAGAAAGACATTAACTTTGGTACAACTTCAAATTAATTGTACTCTAATTCTCTGTTCTATTATAGGAGTGATTGAAGAAGACATTATGCTTACACCTGAGCAGCAAGCTACTGTAGGTCAAGCAATTAATGGCATAAGAGATGCTATGAATGACTATACAAGAATGACTTGCATTAGCTTTGTGCAACGAACAAATCAAAGAGACTATGTCCGGTTTTTCCCAGGAAATGGGTATGATATGCAAGCAATGACCACCAAATACATACAATTAATTATAACACCTGTTTGTATTGCAGCTGCTTCTCTTTCATTGGAAGAATAGGAGGACCTCAAGATATATCTATAGGAAGAAATTGTGAGTCTAAAGGCATTGTCATCCATGAGATATTCCATGCACTCGGTCGTTGGCACGAGCAGAGTAGACCAGACAGAGACATGTTTGTGAGAATATTGACTCAAAATATTCGAAGCGGTTAGTATAATTTTACTTTAAAATTATCTACACATGAAGTAATATACTACAATAATGATCCACATTTTAGGCACCGAAAGTAATTTTGAAATCACCAATCCCTCATTTGTGACCACAGCTACTATCTTGCCAATCGACCGTAACGTTCCAGAGAGAAGTTTGGGACAAAGAAATGGACTGTCAACCAGAGATTTGCAGCATGTAATGACGCTGTACTGTGGAGGTTAGTATACATAATAATGATAATTCATTTCTATTAATCATGCTTGTATATGTTTTTAGGAAATAGTGGGAGCTGGTCTGGCTGGTCATCCTGGACAAGTTGCAGTAGAACCTGCAATGGTGGATCTAGAACTAGGTCTAGGTCTTGCGTGGGAGGAACATCCTGTGAAGGGAGCAACATTCAAAGAGAACAATGCAACTCTCGCAATTGTCCAAGTACATAATATAGACTAAACAAATCTTGACTGAGCTGATTCCATTATTTCATATTAATTGATTTTTTGATATCTGGTATTTAGTTCCATCATCGTGGAGTCAATGGAGTTCATATGGATCTTGTTCTGCATCTTGTGGAGGAGGAAGACAGAGGAGGACAAGATCCTGTGCGGGTGGAAATACATGTCAAGGCATTATGAACCAGTTTAGAGACTGCAATACACAAGCCTGCCCACAACGTAAGTTGATTCTTGATTATATTGCATTTAGCTCAGTGCAGCAAATGTAAGAATCATCTAAATATTGTAATCAGAATATTATATTGTTTATAAATGCATGACCTGAATGCATATACGTAATTACGACCAAATGTGATAATTAACTAGAACACAAATTCATATTATATCCTAGCAACTTTTTGAAAGACAATATATGCAATTTTTTGTTCATATTTTGCATGAATACAACACCTTGTATCATTATTCGTTCAATGGTTTATACCCTTAGCTGCTACTTGGGGTTCATGGGGAAGCTGGTCCTCTTGCAGTCGCACATGTCAGGGAGGATTCAGACAGAGGAACCGCTTGTGTAGGAATGGGAATACGTGCCCAGAGTCATCTGTGGAAAGTCAAGCATGCAACACAAATGTTCCCTGCTCTACAAGTAAGTAGTAGAAAACATTGTAGTTGAGGTTACAATGGTGTCTCTAAATAAAGCCACAATTATTGGACAATGGTCAAGTTGGAGTCGATGCAGTGCAGAATGTGGAGGTGGAAATAGGTATCGTACTAGACAATGTAGCACAGGAAGCTGTCCCACTCAGAGGCAGGCATGCAATACACAAGATTGCCAGCCGGAACCTGAGCTGTTAGGTAAGACATTTCTAAGGACACATTATCTGTTATATGTTGAGCAATATTTTGTGCTATGAAGAGAATAGTACTGTGTTGAGCTAATCAACAATTCAATTAAATTTTGTCATGAATTAATGTTTGTCAGGCTTGCGATACAGAGGGTGCTGGTATTGGAATGTCCAGAGAAACAGAATAGGCTCCATTGAAAAAACAATACCGAGCCTCAATGATGACCCACGCACCAGGAGAATGCCAGTGAGCAAGTGTGGACTTGCTTCTGTCCAACGCGGCAACAATATATTTGCCCTCACTCTGGGAGGGTACTGTATGACCGGGTCCAATACACTGTCTGATTACCAGTACTACCCATCAAAGTTGTGCAGAAATGGCAGGGGAGGATTCAGTCAGGGCTGGTATATATTGGATGTCTATCAAGTCACAAATCAAAGGTCTTTCAGTGACTCTGCTGTACGGGTTATAAATGGAACAGCCACTCCCTCTACTTCTAATCTTGCAGGCACACCCACTAGCACACCATCTTCTAACAACTCAACTAATGCAGAAGCAGTCAAAGCAAACTCGAGTCAAAAGTTCACTTTCAGTTTTGTCACTATCATTCTTACCATGATAGTCACATGGGTACTATAAAGAAATTATATTTTTTGTACTGATTCTTTTGTTAACTTTTACAGTTGAAGCATCATATGTATTATGTTTACACATATTGCCAATGCTGTGTATGTCAGGTACATACTTCAATCTTAAGAAGTATTTCCAATAGTTTGTTTGCTGTATTCTATTTATGCAATATTTTATTGAAATGGAATAAATGACAGAAAATAGAAATTAATTGTAAAACTAGAGCACTAAGAATGCATATCCTCAACTTTACTTAGTTTGTTTTATAAAAAGCAATAATTTGCAAAAGATGTCACTACTGTTTAATAAAATGTTCTTCATTTTTTAACTTACAACAATGTTTTAAATAACTATGAAAATAAATTATAGCATATTTAGCTAGCTGTATAATTAGGCTTAGTGTGGACAACTTCAGAGTTACAGTGTAAAGAAATTTATCCCGACAAGCCCATGTGGCTTTTTAGCTACCAATAAAGTCCATGTGTGGGTAACTGCAGGAATGTTTGAACTTTTCTGACATGCTCTTGCGCACTTTTGTGAAGAATTTACAGTTGATGACCATACCTCCAGCAATAAAAGAGATTCCCTAATGTGACACACGCAGACCTAGGAACTGGGCGCGGTAAAATTGTACACTCACGTGAGCAGGTGTGATTCTAAGTGCAGGTGTAAATGAATTAAATGATCATGGCCAGATCAGCGCGCACCGCAGTGTCTGCCTTTTCTCTCGTTTTCTCATAAACTAAGCCGAAATTTTAAAAAGTGGCAAATTAAAGGGACTTCTCATCTAGCCTGATTTCCTCTCCTCTCAAGGCTTCGAGATCTGCTGTTGACTGAGTGACAGAAAGAATCGTAGATAAACGTTTATTGAACGAACGACAGACTACTATAACCTTCACGCACATGCAAGCTGAGGGTTAATGAATAGACATTGAAATCTGTAACAATCGTTATAGTTGCAGTAGTAATAATCACAATAATAATTATCATAATTATTATTATTGTAATCATTATTATAGTGATCATTATTATTACATTATTATTATTATTATACATAATTAAACAATAATAATAACAGTATTAATGATGATGATGAAGCTTAGCCTAAACTATGAAATAATGGCCTAAGTTTACATCTAGTATTGCTTGAAAAGCAGATTGATTTGCTAGAAATCAAACATTTTTGGCATTACACATTGTGTTTGTGTTTCAAATTGTATTTATACAATCTGGTGTTGCTAAGTACTTATCCATAACTATTTTTAACTTTATCACTAGCAATGAAACAATACAGACATTTTGACAGCTATGATGTTATAATAGTTATAATAGTACAAATAAAGTGGGGATTATCACTTTTGTACTATTCTCACTGATGATGACATCTGCATAATATTATGTGTCTGGAACATCCTGTTGTTTCATTATTTATATGTATGCTGGTGATAAAGTTCAAATCGTTACATTGACCTCTTTTTTTTTTCCCTTGAAAAAGTTATATAGGGTATAATATATATAGCTACAGACACTTTTTGCAAATACATGTATAATATTTTTCTTTTCTGCTGTCAATGTTAACAAGATTTCACCTCTCTTAGTGCACACTTAAAACCATTTCTTCAACTTTCTCAGTTTCTAGAAGACCTCTATTTTTAACATTTTGATGTGTTCGCACATCAAGCTAAAAAGAAAGAGCTACGACTGTACTCGTGTCAAAAACGAGGCAAGTGCAGTTTTGGGCGGTAAAGCTGTAGTAGATTGAATGAGAGAAGCTGTCAAGAACTTCGTACAATCCAAAGTGCTGTTAAATCAAAAGCTAACTTTTTTTCCTTTATTTAAAGCTAATAATAAAGACTGCACAAAACGAGATTAACGAAATTTAACGAGTTTTATTATCACCTCCTTATTTATGTTCTGGCTCTCTGTACCTGACGACAGTTTAACGATTTAGAAACCGGTAGCTAAGTGGGCGTGAAAGTGGAGGGGTCTGACGTAGTTAGAGGCGGAGGGCGGGTTTAGCACGCAATAATCTTGTCTCTTCCAGAACAAATGGCTTCCTCTGATTTAAAAACTTGCTGCAGCAAAAACAAGACTGGCAGGGATGTTAAAAAGACTCCCTGTGATGATAAGGATCCTTCTTGCTGTGAAAAGAATGTTTATATCAAACTGTATTTACCTGATTCAGTTTATATGAATGGGTTGGGATTTGAAAATCTGCTTGAACAGTTTCATAAGGTAAGAGAAGAATGATTTAGTTACAGGGTTGAGGTTAAGGGAAAGAGGAAGACCAGAGTCTCAAGCTCAAATCTGTTAAGGACTGTACAACCGTGGATTATAAAAACAAAATGAGTTAAGTTACTAGCTGCATATGGAGGCTTCTAGCTGTTTATTCACCAATATTATCAGCAGTTAATTGTTTGTATAGCACTACCAACGTTTTTGAATGGGGGGGGGGGGGGGGGGGGGGTGGAAGGAAAACTTAAAAAATATATATCAATTACTATAGTAAAAAATAAATAAAGTGTTTGCGTTTG
>WLWI01000787.1_pt1 | contig 28051 bp, 25 predicted proteins | sample 6701501 | NCBI WGS metagenome assembly WLWI01 (sample SAMN12718690, study PRJNA515312) | sponge metagenome | isolation source: marine sponge | host: Mycale hentscheli | place: New Zealand: South Island, Marlborough, Capsize Point | collected 2014-11-01 | reverse complement strand
ATAGTTGGGATGGTATTTATTGTGCATAGTTGGGATGGTATTTATTGTGCATAGTTGGGATGGTATTTATTGTGTATAGTTGGGATGGTATTTATTGTGCATAGTTGGGATGGTATTTATTGTGCATAGTTGGGATGGTATTTATTGTGCATAGTTGGGATGGTATTTATTGTGTATAGTTGGGATGGTATTTATTGTGCATAGTTGGGATGGTATTTATTGTGTATAGTTGGGATGGTATTTATTGTGCATAGTTGGGATGGTATTTATTGTGTATAGTTGGGATGGTATTTATTGTGTATAGTTGGGATGGTATTTATTGTGTATAGTTGGGATGGTATTTATTGTGTATAGTTGGGATGGTATTTATTGTGCATAGTTGGGATGGTATTTGGGAGTCTTTATTTCAAGGAAGTAGTTCTCTGAATGGAGCATGATGTATTTACTATTTAGATCGAGTGAAGAGAGTGAGGTACTCCTAATAGGGTTAGTTTTTTGTTTTTGTTTTTTAATATTCTCTAGCCATTGCTTTAGATCCATGACACAAATAATATTTTTTTAAAGCATTACAATTATTACCATTTTAAATCTCACTTCACCATGTGCGTTTTGCAACTTTTTTCAGAAGCAATGCGTGTCTTCAGTTAAGATTGGGGGGGGGGGGGGAGAGGGTTGGTTAAAAAGCAAAAAGTAATCAGTCCAAATGTTAAATACTTTGTATGGCATATTAAGGACAAGTATTACCTGTTTCCTTAGTGAGGACTGTTTGCGTATGCGGATGTTTGTAATCTTTGTAAACGATTCTCTCCTGGTGTGTGTGAGTGTTTAGCACTTATTTGATCATGTGTGCGTGTCACAGTGCCAGCAAGGAATGGCCAGGGCAGTGGCTACAGAAGACACTCTGGGTATCGAGTATGATGAGCAGACCATGTGTGATGTATGCAGAGATGTGAGTATAAAATAGCACTGGGGGGTGGAGCTGGATGGTTAAGGGGTGGAGCTGGCTGAATAGATAGGAATAAGTGTGGGTGGACCTGAATGAGTATAGAGGAGGAAGTGAATGGGATATTATTTTCTGAAAAGCTTATGCATCAACTGTTAGTAATTTAATCAAATCCTTGTACATGTGATATGCATGCATGTGACATGTATGCCTGTATATGTGATATGCATGTCTGTGCATGTGACATGTATGCCTGTATATGTGATATGCATGTCTGTGCATGTGACATGTATGCCTGTACATATGACATGTATGCCGTGGATAGTTATATGTGAGCTGTTATTTGAGTATTTATGCTTACTACTATAGTAGTAATGTTTGCTGTGTCAACAATAACTATGAAAGTGGCACATGTAGACAGGTATTGAATGACAGAGAGTTGAATAATATATTCATAATTCAAGTGATGTTCTTTACGCAAATGGCGAGTGAGTGTGCCCATCAGTATATTAAATAGAACCGATTTTTTGAAATTCATAATTTGTCCATATTTTCTGAGGAAGCAATGTATAATGAATAAGCCAAGCAATAAAGAGCTTATACGGTATACGTAATATTTTAATTTAAGCATTTTATCTAAGTTGGCCATGCTAATTGTGTGTGTGTGTGTGTGTGTGTGTGTGTTGCAGCAAGAGAGCGAGGACAGCAATGACATGATCTTCTGTGATTCATGTAATGTTTGTGTCCATCAGGTGAGTTGGAGTCAGTGAATGTTACTATCTACTAACCAGCATAATGAATAAGGTGTGCTCAATAAGTGTTGAGCACCTGCTTTTAAGAGTGAAGGTTTTTAGTTGTTGTTGTTTTTTTGTTTTGTTTAGTTTGTTTTTTACACTAACAGCTTTTTGTTGTTGGTTTTGTTGCATTTCTTTGACTCAATAGCATGTGAACTAGAGGAAATTATTATTGGTAGAATTTATTCATATGTTTGTTGTTTTGTTGTTTGTCATTGCGTAGGCATGCTACGGTGTGCCCAGCATTCCCATTGGAGAATGGCTGTGTAGACCTTGCTCTGCAGGAGAGGAGAACCCCAGTTGTGTTTTGTGTCCGGTAAAGAATGGGGCATTGAAAAGAGTGCGGCCAGGAAACATGAGCTGGGCTCACCTCTGCTGTGCTCTGTGGATTCCAGAGGTCAGAGTGGGCAATGCAGAGAAGATGGAGCCCATTACTAATGTGGATGCTATTCCAGTGAGTCTCTGAGTTGTATACTAATTGCTAGTTATTCGTCTTGTGAGACCATTCGTTGAATATGTTTAGTGCATACGTATGTGTATGTGCTTTTGTTATGTAATTATATCATATCTATGGTTTATACATATATGTTTGTGTGTGTGTGTTTTAGCCGAGTCGGCGAAATCTGATGTGCTGTATTTGTAGAACACGTCAAGGAACTTGCATCCGCTGCTCGGTAAGATTGAATAACGGGAGTAAGATGAAACCTATACATTTTAGAGCCCCCATTTCTTACTTTGAGAATTAATTGTTATCACTAACAACTGGTTCTTGCAAAATGGCATGGTTGCTTATTCCTTTCATTTATGTGGATACTTATAATAAAGGGAAACATTCCAGGGAAACAACTACTCATTCCCAATGCCAACAAACATAGTGTAGGTGTGGCTTGTGAATCTTAGTAGGTGGGGCAGTGGTAAGAAAAAGAATGTTGCATGAGATTAAAATGTTCTAGAGCAATAATTATACGTAAGGCTTGAGCTTAGGGCAGGTGTTAGATTAGGGTTATGGCGATAAATTTAGGTGTTGTTATTTTTGGAGGAATGTTTGTGTTTCGTTGTTACTTTAGCATGCTTATGTGTGTGTATGGGTACGTGTGATGGTGTAGCATCCAGCCTGCGTGGCTGGCTATCATGTGACCTGTGGTTTCCAGCACGGCCTTGCGATGAAGAGTAGACTGGACCTGCTCACCAATGCCGTCATTCATGAGGTGAGTACAGATAGTAAATGGTGGCAATTTGTGTGATGATTACAGGGGCGATGGACAGACATTGAAAATGTTGTCATTGTCACTGTGCAGTGTATATGCTTCCCAGCACTTCTGATGTATGTATGTATGTATGTTGCGGTTCTTTCAGTCGTATTGTCCCAAGCACACAGCCATGAGGAATTCTCCTAGTAAAAGCAGCTTCTACTCGCCCCTCCACGGCAGCAGCAGTATGGGGGGCGTGGTTGAAAACAAGCCTTCTCAGCTGGTGCAGCTTCAAGAGCAGTTCTACAATTATGCCTCAGCTGATGACCTCACAGAGAAGTTCAAGATATCTCCCAAACTTAGCACCCTTATTTACAACTACTGGAAACTTAAGAGGAAGGTAAAGGTTGGCTGGAGATGATGAGTTGATAGTTGCTCGTTTGTGGTGGCAGGATTATTAGCTTCTGGGCTGTCCCTGTTGTGGTCCCATTGGGATCTATGTATGTAATCGTCTAGTATAATACTGTCTAGATATGTGAGGCAATTGTACACTCAATCCTCTCTTTTCGTGTCCTTATCTACCTTGATCTTGTGCTCTTGAGGAAGCTGGCAACTAACTACCTGCTGCATATGCACATGCAAGAATTGTTTTGGTGTCCTTGCTTTAGAGGCATTCTAAAAGAAGGCATTCACCTGACTCAGTCACATGAAAAGTCTATTCACAGCTGTAATCCTCTGTTGCAAAATCTTCTTTCAACTATTAACAAAATGGCTCTTTTTTCACGTGTTGGTATAAAGATCATCACAACATTGTTTTGCTTTTACTGCCTTAAAATATCTGTAATTGAGGCATCTGGTAATGAGGGAGATTGAGTGTATTAACATTGCATAACTCTGCACAGGTTTCCTGATGTTAGTGTCTGTAGTTAGTGTACGTGTTTGATTAGCATGTTCACCGTTTCAGTGGATCCATTTATTGTAGTTCCAGCACAATCGCCCGCTGCTGTCCCACCTTCCTATAGAGACTTCACTGGAGAGCATCAAGGCAGAATTAGCAGCTGGTGGAATCAAGGTGTGTGTGTGTGTGTGTGCGAACTAGTGCTAGTGGGCGTGTGTACGGAGTTGTTGTTATCTCAGATGTGAGTCAGTATTGCGTTACGTTATTATTCATAATTTCTGTGGTATTTTTGTTATATGTAGTACGGAATGGACGTGGACGAGAGCTTCCTCAAAATTGTTCACCTTCGTCAAAACCTTGAAAAGGTGATAACGTGCACGTGTGCATAGCTGGTAGTGGCTGGCTCCCAGTGAAGCTGTTAATTGCCATGTGCTTGTCCAGTCATGTGTTGATTATTCTTCTTGGTGTTTGAAAGTGATTGAAGTTGTTTGATGATGAGATTTCCAAAAAAAAATACATGGGATATCCTTTGACATGTAGGTTCTCAGAATTAATTAAATGTCATTGGTAAATGGGACACAGCCAATGTGATTAAGTGCGATTTGAAAGTTTGCTGGAGCTGAGGCTAATGTTTATGTTTATGATTATCTTGCACATTCATACATGATTATTTAAGGAAAGGATTTGTGGAAGCCGTAATTAATACTCTCTTCCCACATTTTATTAGGCGAGAAACCTAGTGTACATGGTGCAGAGAAGAGAGAGGTTGAAGAAGCAGCTGCTCCTGGTGCAGTCTGAGAGGTTGCAACTGGAGGCCAGTCTACTCTACGCTTCCATGGAAGAACATCACGGGGCGGGGGAAGCCAAGAGAGAAAGTGGCATCGCTGCCACTGCTACTACTACTATTACTACTCCTGCTCTTGGGGTAACGAGTGAGAGGAAGACCAGGAATAGAAGCTGCAGTACATCTCACAGAGGCAGTTCACCAGACACTGACGAGGACATCACTGTCAGAAAAACAAGGTGAATAGTTCATTATTGGCAAGTAGTTTTATGTTTAACCCCAGCTGAGCTGAAATAATGTGTGAACCTGTTGCTGTGATGAAAATTGAATTGACTATTGTTATAGTCTATAGAAATGCACGAATGGCAACTTATTCACATTGAGTGTACACGTTTTCATAATTATATGTGGGGAGAGGAAGGGGTGGGATTAATTAAGGGGGAAACAGTTCTCTTACGATTAATTATGCTTGTGTTTTTGTCAGACTTGTGATGAAATTTTTTTTGCATGTGAGATGTCTCCAACACATGTAATTTAATTAACTTATTTTCCCCCTTAGATCAATGACTCAGCAAGATTGTGGGCCTTTGGGGACAGTCACATCCCTATCGGTGCCCACCACTACGAACAGCAGCAGCGACACGACCACGATCAAGCATGAACACAACCAGCATATACAGCAACACCATCACAGTCATCCTCAACAGCAACAACCTCATCTTGTAGCATCCTCCACCCAACATCATAAACAACAACAACAACAGACCACCAACTTAATGACGTCATCTTACAGGCACGCAGTGACCAATGGCTCCTCCTGTGTGCAGGCCCTTGATGGCCAACGCTCGAACAACTCCTTCACCAGAGAAACTCGCGTCAGCAGAACACCATCTGGTGGAAGGATCACAGGAGGTGACAGCCTTACTGTCCACAGAAAGGAACCAAAGAAGGAACGGTTGCCATCGTCATATCCTGAACCTTCTGTGATGGAGCCTAGGATAACCCGCAGTAGTGCTATAGGTAGGTCGGTAGACAGTGGCAGCAGTGGCAATGAAGATGAGGCAAGTGGAGCAAGGTACCATAGAAGTGGAATGATCATCAGCAGAGGAGATAACATGATTTCTGTTAGAGACAAACTACCGTTAACCGTCAATGGGAAGACGATGATGAATGGTAGCATTTCTAAATTGGAGTGTGCAAGAGATCATTGCCTGACACAACAGAACCTAAGCTGCAGGAAGGCTAACTTGGAATCCTCAAATTTTCGAGTGAAGCCAACTTGCACCTTGAGGGACTCAACCTTAATTCTTCCTCGTAACAGAACTTCATTAAACCTCCGAATAAGACCGTACAATATTAGCCATAGAGGCTCTAGCGTCAACAAGTCCTGACAAGAATAGGTGCAACTTAACGTGATCTCTTTCTGTCTTGTTCTTTTTCTGTCTTATTCTTTTCTTCTCGCTTCTGAGATGTAATTGCATTTTCTTTCTTATTTTTTTTAGACTCTTTTTAGTTGATACAATGATCAGGCAATTCCTTGTTACATAATATATCCTGTGTATTTAATACCCAGTAATATACACTTTTGATGACCATTTCTACTAATACCAGAAAAACTACGTGTTTGGGATAGTAATGTATATGCACACATTCTAATTGTGCCAGATTGGGACTCTAATAAAATTAATTACCAGCGCTTTTATATATCTCACATGCACATCATAATTAGTATGCTATTGATCAAATGGCAGTTAGCTGGGTATAGTAGATATAATTTGGGGCTATTGGTAGCCATTTGATGGAAAGTAGCATACTAGACTATACTCAGGCTTCCCTTTGTGGAAGTTTGTGTCATTTCTATGCACATTCAGACTCTGATCAGCTCTATTTACTAATGTGACCATTACTCTTGGTTGTCATGACAACACTAACCAAGGCATGGAATTGTAGCAGATTGCTAAATATTATATTGATGAGGTATTTAACACCAAGTGGTGAAGCATATCCATGAATACAGGCTGTACAATTCACCCTCATCAGGAGCTGAGAGTTGGCAATGCATTCTCTCTCCATGTCACGATGATTATTCAGTTGTTTACACACACACATATACACACTAAATGGAAAGACAAGCCTACATGTAGAAGTTTTAATTTATGTATTGTATGACATTTGCATGTACTGTATAAAGTATTGTGTTAGCGTGGGGGAAACATAATTACTATTTAGTAAGCTATACATATATGCCAGCTACCCCATGAAAAAGACTTTCATCTTGCAAAGAAGAGAAACCCTATCGACTACATTAGTACCAGTTGCTTTACATAATTGATAATAAAGTCATACGTGGACTATTGAATAATTACTTGCATTGCTCTAATTATACTACTTGTGTTAGTTAAAATCACGGCGAGTTTTGCATTGCTCTAATTATACTACTTGTGTTAGTTAAATCACAGTGGATTTGTAGCGGTGATGGTAGACAAGCATGAAGTCACATTGTAATCTCTCGGGTTCACCACACGATCAGGGAGACTGAATCTGGTAGAGATTGCCTCCATACTGGTATGCTCATCTTCCTCCATGGCACCCTTCTCTCTCTTGTTCCAGAACCCTCTCATAGACTTCACATTTCTCTTCATGCATTCTAAGCTTTTAGCTCTGCCCCAGACTAAACAGAACACCAAGACCATGAAGTAGCAGAACGGCAGTGTGCACAAACTGAAATCCACAATGACTGCAATAACATGGTAGTAACCCACATTGTTGAAGGGGAAGTGGTAGAACGTTTGTGACATCATCCACATCGACATGACTATCAACAGAACGCCATTGACCCTGTTGTGAATTAACTTCTTGTAAGGCTGTGCAACAAGTATCACCGTACCGAACGTTGTCAATACCATGCTTCCCAATGGTATAGCGTAGCCCGAGATCACATATTCAGAGACTACCACACTGACCATCCTGATGCCGAGAAATACCGCGGAGATGAAGCGAAAGTCGCGAGAGCCACAGGTGCCATCTTTGTAGTGGCCCTGAAAGCACTCCACGAAAGCGGATATTTGTGGCTTGCTGTAGACCCAAGGGAAGAGCTTGTGGAAACACTTGCAAGGATAGAGTGCCAGAAACAGGAATGGCAAGATGACAGCAAATATTATAGCAAAGAGTGCAAAAAGTCCGTATCCAATATGTTCCGTACCGAAGTATGGGACGGATGCATTGTAATTCCACACCAGCGGTCTATACTGACCCGTTGGGAGCCGAACCATACTAACGTGGAGGAGGTCAGCTGAGACATAGATGACCTTGACATAAGAGAGGAGAATAAATGTAGCAAATGAATGAATGACAGAGTTCCTGCTGATTGCTATGTTGTTCCTGAAGCGAATAGCTAGCTTACTCAAGGGCTTCCATATCACCACTAGAGGTTTGAAGTTGTGAGTGTAAAGGATTATTATAAGATAGTTGAGAGCTACCAAAACCAGCGGATAGAAAGCAGTTAGATAATCTAAAGCTATCACTTGGATTATCGACCAATTTGGGTCCAGGCAGAACGGGGGCACCAGAAACTGGAAAAAATTCAAATTCCAAATGCCATACCCCGTTTGAAGAACACCGGATAAATATGACACAGGGTAAGACAACACTTCTGTGAGAGTGGCATTGTGATTACCGATGACGGACGCACGATAAAGCAGAAGGCGCGAAGTAGAAGGTGACGAAACAATTTGACTGAATAGGATGTAGGAATCCAGCCAAGCGGAAGTGGCATGAAAACGGAAGAACAGTGCGGCAAAATAGAAGATTGTAAGTGGTAGTATGGTAATAGCCATATATTCCAGCCACATGGACCTGGGACACTCCACACAGGCTGCATGGCTAGAAAAAGAAGAGATGGCATAACCCTCCACACAATGGCTGCAGTGTGGCCCCTTTCTGTGGAACGGAGAACACACTTCTTCGTCAAGCTTCCTCGGGTCAGAAGGTAGTTCTCTGTATTCATTTCCATAAACCAGCTGGCAGGTATAGAGGCAGTTGGTCATGACAACAGACTCTTCAGTCTGGTCAAGTGTCACACAGTAGCAAGACAACACAGATACCTTTTCCTTGTCAGGGGTACACCGAAGATAGCCATCAAACTCATCTCCACACTGACAGGAGGACTGGGATGAATTAGGAGCTGGCAGGTACCATGTTGGGCAGGCGAATATTGTGTCTCCACTGGCAACTATTCCTGTATCATTGCTTCGGTTATTTGGTGGACGAGCTTCGTCGATTGCTGCTGCTCTTAAGGACAATAAAAAGAAAAATATCAAACTGTTCAAATAGTCTGCCATTATTATCTCAAACTTGCCGTGGCACTAGTCAAACCTGCCACTCCCTATATAAAAACATAAATTCTTACCATACGACAAATAAGGTTAGGTATATAACACTGTAGTAAACTTGTACACACACACATTCCCATTGATGTATTAATAAGGAGTAATTGAATACGCACACGCACACACACATAAGGTAATATCATTGAAGTCGATGCAAGTCCCTTTCTTTAACGTATTAAGATAAACTAATGAAGTCACTAAACTGCATACACACAGTGCACACACAGTGCACACAGCAGTGTTGCATCTGGACCAAGAAAATATAAGTACAGCATAGAAAAGCTTATCATTGACTAACGACACTGGCAACTCACAACTGATACGTTACAAATCCACACTTATGCTGTATACAAACAATTCCCGTCAGATGTTTTTTTCATCAATATTACAAAGATGTGCCGATACATGATGCGTCTGAGGTGTGAACACATTAGCACAAACATCATCCATCCACACACACACATACACACACAGTAGGGTTCCTGTAAGAGTGGGAGTTCACTGGATTCTCCTTAGAGTGGCTACATCTCCTTCCCCTCATGAAATATGCTGGAATGACATGGAGCCTTGCTCCACCACATCAATAGTCCTACCATCCTCTGTTTCTCCCTCTGCTCCTGTTCCAAATTTAGAAGCGAGTTCGATGGGTAGCTGTTGTGTGATGAACTGCTCTGTGGCCAGAGATTCCAGCTGACTTCTTAATGCTTCCTGGCCGCTGGCCTGGGGATGGTGGGTGTGGTGATGAAGGCTTATGGACGGAGAAGATGAGACCACGGAGGACTCTAAGATAGCGGAAGGCATGGAGTGGGGCTGCGACATCTGCATGAGAGAGTCGGGAGGCTGGGGGATGACAACAGTGGTGATGCCGGAGGAATTTTCATCACTGGAAGGGAACGCGGAAACTGCAGATTGCTGCGGTGGTTGAGACGGTGGGTCGGGGAAGTTGAAGGGTTCTGTAGAACCTACTGGAAGCGACTGGGTTGGGTAAAGGATGGGAACTTGCTGGAGATCACTGCTGTTCAACTGGCACTGCCCACCCTTTTTGGCGATCTGTTCCAAGGTTGTCCCCATAGAAGAAGAGGTAGCAGAAGCTGAGGAGTGGCTGGCCGAGGGAGGATGCATGGAAGGAGTTTCTAATGAAGACTGGAGGACGCGAACATCCACCCCACCCGCCGCGGAGGCAGACTCTGTGCGGTGGATATCCTCGAGCTGGTGATGTCTGTCTAAACTCAAGCTTGGAGTCTGTGATGTCAGAGCACTCACCTGGTTCAGTAAAGAACTCTGCACACACACACACACAAGCAAAAATATCACGCTAAAAGAGAATGGAAAAGTAAAATTTGACAAGTTTTTCTTTTATTTTTTTACCTGTGTGGGTTGTTGCTCATGTTGCTGCTGCCCTGGGTTATCTTGTTGAGCTTTCTGGAGCTGCATAAGCTGGTGAAGCAGCTGAATTGGTATATTTAATGAAAATAAATGTATGTACAATGCATTTTTTTTAATTTCCACTTCTCATCAGTAACTAAGCACTAATGGTGAGTGAGATAGCTCAACCATATCTTAGGATTTACTAACATTACATTCTTTAAAAAAAAATTCAATTTTTATCCATAGATTAATAGGCCAAACCAAAAAGAGAGATTTGAGTTGCAACTCCCTGCTCAATTTAGTTTCTTACCGCTAGTTTCTTGAGCCCAAGGGTAGTGTTTCGCTGGTTCAACTATACTCACTGTGTATTGGCACTAGAGAAGTAGTGCAACCTAACAGCGGGCCTCATAGTAAGTTAAGTGTTGCTGGCTGACAATATTTTAAGCACTTAGGTCTGAAAAAGCAGCTGAATTAATCTGAGCTGAATATTACCGCCCACCATGCACAGAAGTGGAATGCTTACCAACTTATGCGTGCAGAGGCACGGCGAAATATGGGCTACACATACCACAAAAAAAATATTGTGGAATTTCATTTGCATCACCCCTGGGCATATTTCAATAGTTTTGTTCATTTGCCAACTAGAATACACACACACACACACACACACACACACACACACACACACACACACACCTGTACTGTGTTGGTGGCAGTAGCTTCTTCATCTTCCCCTTCTTCTCCTCCAGACCCTGTTGTCGATCCAGACTGGTTGATGAGCTGCATGATGTATGACTGCAGCAGGTCCTGTGACACCATTAGACCATCACTTCCATCCTGTACAACACAGTTACATCTATGAAACACTCTGTGCCGTGTGTGTGTATGTGTGTGCACGCGTGTGTGTGTGCACTAACAAACTAACACATGCATCCTCTCACCTTGTGAGATTTACTCTTGAATTGAATCTCTTCTCTGGGAACTATGTCAATGAGAAAGTCAAACATATCATGTTTGGTGATCGCCATGGCAATGTCACTTCTCTGTAAGTAACATCAGTTACATACAATTGCACATTACTATTTATAAAATATGACACAAACAAACAGAACATACATACTTTTTAAATACCCAAAATGCTAATTAAATGGTCACGTGTAACCATTTTTCTTTTTTCTTTAAATAACAAGTACATTATAACCTCTACACTGCACACTGAAGATAACAATACAACAACTACTATTACTACTGCTACTATATTATAATAAATGTAATATCTCAATAAAAAGTATAAATGAAAACCTAAAAGTGTGGATCAAGATCATGCAATAACCAATACATGCTTTAGTTTTCATTGATGTTAGATGTGCTGAGTCCCACCCCCCTCCACTTGTGCATACCTGTACAGTTCGTCTCTTAGACTCCTCAGTGTGCAGCCATGACCGCATGGTGAGCTCTGTGATGAAGATCTCTAGAATCTTAGAGAACATGACAGGAACCTCTGTACTGATCATCTGCAGCAACAGCAAACAAACAACAAACAAGTTTAACACAACTAGAACAGTTCATTTATTATGATACTATACTTGTACACCACCACCACTACTACTACTATTATTACTAAAAGCCTACCCTATTAAATGAGGCATGTACTGACTTATTATGTCATATGCTATTCCATGAATTAAATGAAGCTTAATAATAATAAAACTGTTGAAGATCCAATACAACTATTACTTCTCCATAAAATATCCTTTTAATAGATTTTATGCTTAAAGTTCTCATTGCGTTTGCCATTAAATCTTTACCTTAAATTTGAATTTTTGACCTTTATTTAATTTCCACTCGAAAACTCAACAAAAATAAATTATGTAATGATATATAGAATATTCCAGCTTGAGCAATAAAACTTCAGCATAGTCCGTATCAATAACTTGATGGAGCAGTAGACAAAAAAATGAAGGTTCATTGATGACACTAGAAGCAAAAATTATTATGCGAGAAGATCTCTACGTGAATGGCAAGTGTCGGTTACTTTGAATCCAAGTACAACTATGCCCAGCACAGACACTCTACTACTACTACTACTACTACTACTACTGTAACCTACTGGGTAAGCACCCACCATACCTAATCCTCAGTTGTGCAAACCTACCGGGTAAGTGCCCCACCCAGGTACAGTAGTTGCTGCAAACATATTGTCAATTACGTAACTTCTAAACTGGTAAAGTAGCACTAGCAGAGGAGCTATGATAGAATAGGGTGGACAAAGGTTCTTCTGTTGATGTTGAAAGTTTAGGAACTTGATGAGGATCCTCCAGACTCATAAACACTACTCTCTCTCTCTCTATTTTTTTGTATGCACTGCGGAATTGAAATTATCAGGTAAGGATACACCCACGATCTTTTCATGGTCACTAACCCTGTAGACTATGGTACTAATACTGTTACTACAACAGCTACAATTGTTTATATCTATTATAACTACATTTCTACTACTACTACAATTATTACCACCACCACAACAACCAACACCACCACCACAATAATACAACTATTAGTACTACTGCTCCTGTTTTACCTTAACATCATCATCTATCCTCATAATCTTCTTTATCCTTGCCAGTGGAAACTCGAGATTCTTCCAGTGATCCTACACAATGTAGAAAAGAGTCTAGTACAAGCAGAAAGACAAGAAAAGAACAAATAGCATTCAACCTTAGAGGCACTTTTAAGTGATTTAGGAGCTAGCATGTCACGCCAACTCACATCCGTGATGGTCTCTATCTGTCTCTTCTGGTCAGCCCAAAGAGAATGAAGTCCACTCACGACTTCTCTGTAAGAGGAGTTGTCGTAGTTGGCAGTGGTTGAAGTGGAGGCAGTAGGTTCACCCAGGGAAGCCATTGACAACACACCTGCAATGGGCTAGACAACCAGGAAGAGACATTGTAATACCAAGAGTTACTAGCCTGAGTTGTAAGATGTACATCCGGTGAACAAACATGGCTGCTTAAGAGATAACTGACTTGGTTAATGGGCACTAAGGTAACTAAAACCTGTTGACTTTTACATACCAGACAAGGAAGTCTGCATGCTTTTTACTATTCTATGCTGTGAAAAATAGAAAAATAAATAAATAAATATATAAATTAATTAATTAAAATAAAATAACAAGAAAACACATCAGGAATTACAAATCGACCCAACTATCAGTATATAAATACTATAATACACATGGACATATAAGTGGCATGATAGTAGTACATGTGATAGAGTCCGAAATTAACGATGTGTATACATAGCTGGACCAATCTCAATAACAACACATTGCAGCAGCTTACAAGGACCTTAGAGAGCAGTTAAGACAACAGTAATGCTCTTCAGCATGTCAATACAAGGTGAATGAACTCAACTTCAAATTGCAGCAGAGGATTACACTCGAGCTTCAAGAAAACTTCGGTGAAAACAACAACAAACTAAATTCACAAGTTAAATACTACAATTTCTTTTTTATCTATCAGTTCGTAGATAGTAGACTCTATATTACTCATACAAATTTAACGGTCACTATGAAATTGAATTATTAACCCCTCCCCCGTTTTTATTACAAATGTAGCACGTGGTGAAGCACACAACGAGCTCATAAAGAAGTCAACTTGCTCGTGTATCTGTCTATACAAGGTGTATTTTTTTGATAGGAAGGGGTTAATCAAGGTCGAGAAGAGGATTGAAGGACAAGACAAAGCTGTTAAGTTTGGGTGCACTTTATTTTAAATAAATCCTTGCCCCCTCCCACCACTTTTAAAATACCAGCTTTGGCGGAGGCCGGCTGTTGTTAGGGTCACACAAAGTCGGATGAAGGTTAAAAGCTGTTGCGCTTGTCGAAATTTGGTTAGCAGTAACTGGCAATGGCAGCGCAGGCTCCAGTAAGACGCCGTCGGACGTCAACGACTGGTGCTGTCCGCCAGGTAGGTCTCCTACTACCACCTGGCTGTGACTCTGTGGTCTCAACTGAAGCTCAGAAGACAGGGTTGTTATAAATGGCGTTATAGAGCCTGCTACTAAGCCGGCTGCAGATTGCGGCGGAACCATCTCGTCCATTATTGGCGTCGGTCAGATGGGTAACGATTCTTACCACATGACAAAATTACAGTATTTTTGGGGTTAGATATTTTTAATATTTCGACAAAAAGGGGGGGGGGGGGAAGTGAAACTAAACATACAAGGTTTACAAACAGAGAGTTGTCTGAGCTGATTTGTTATCACAAAACTATAATAGAAAAATCACATCACATTTTAACAGAGTGGTTCGATATTTATGGAAGAAGTTCTACATAGTTAGCTGGAACAAGTCCCTTTTTCCCATCTGACCTGGTTGCTCTCAGCCAGTCAGGCTCCTCAGAACTCATAACTGCACAAAAATGACAAGAAATATAATACATACCTATGATAAATTAGAATTGTCATAACTACAAGTAACATTTTGCTTTAAAAAATATTGTTTTCAACTGATAAAGGTTTCACTGAAAATAAGCTAATGATCAGGTACAATCAAGATGTCTACACTACAACTACTTGGTCATTATTAAGTATGTAAGTATAAGCTAAGTAAATGTTCACATGGAACCTCTGATAATGCAGGAACTTGCCAGTTTCCCAAACACACAATATTGCATTAATCTGATGTACGAGGAACTAAGATTACTATAAATATTTACACTTGGCAAACCACACATAATTAAAGTCAAGGTGGTAAGGAAGCTCTGGGACCAGATCAGCCTACCGTTTTGCAAAATTTCATCTTTCTTAAAGGACAGCTCCAAGTCATCTTCAGCAAAGCAATCATAAAGTGCTCGAGCACTTCTTCCCCTTCACACACACACACAAAAAAAAATCACAAAATATTTATAGCCACTGCTTTCAAAAATGCTCATTTAGCAACACTTACTGATGATGCTTTGGCCTTCTGGAAGGACGTGATGGAGGCTTTGAATCTATGGCAGGTTTAGCAGAGATAGTTGGCTTGCTGCTGGAACGTAAAGGAGGCTGCTTGTGGTTCGAGTCAGTGAAGGAACGCTTCTTGGTGGCACCCTCTGACACAACAACAGTCACATATCATCTGGATCACTTCAGATCAACAAATTAAACTAGAAATCCTAGTGAAGGAGGGGTCTCGGTAGCCAAGAATTAAACAAACAAACAAACAAAAAATCCATCAGACAAAAAATCAACTTTGAATGTTTGGTTCAGTGGGTGACGACAGATCAATGAACGCAACATTAGAATCACTGAAAATTACATTCTAGCAACCATTGACAAACACGGCCAAATGCTCACCTGGCTTTTCCTTAGGTATGGGACTTTCAGGAATTGGGGGAGGAATCCTTCTGTTTGACGCTGTTACATAAAAAACAACAACAAAACAAACAAACAAACAAACAAAAAGCAACAACCAAAGTTTTAATCACAGAGTCAAACTGGTGAGCCAATAAGAGCTTACATTGATCAGCGTCACCTCGCCTGAACACAACAAATAGAGCAGATGTAATTAAAGTTAAAAAACAAAACAAAAAACTTTCAAATTACATTACTCACCCTGGTAATGGAAGAGGGTTGACAGTGCCTGCCCTTGGTTTACCACCAGGCGAGAATTTCCTTGATATGGGCATTTTAGAGGAGCCAAAAATCTGCACACAACACCAGCAACAATGGCCAGTAACTTAGTTAGCCCAACACATAAACACCGGTGAGTCCCTTTACCATGTCATAGTGTTCCACCATCTCCTCAACAATAATGTTCTGGTATTTGATGTCAACAATGGTAGCCACACTTTCAATTTCAGGTCTCATCAGGGTGGGGCCAAACACGACGCCCAGATTGCTGGCTTTCATCAGATTCTTATTCGAATGTCTTGCAACACTTGTAATAAATAAATAAATATAATAGACTAGAACAGATAAATATTTCAAAACTACAGTACTTCATATACGGACCACATAAAAATCTAAATATAGCACAAATCCAACCCATGGGTTTATACTGAAGTTACACATACTTGCTCAAATGCTGAATGAGAATACGAAGGATATTTTTATTTTCTTCTGGGAGCATTGATATCAGCTCCCGGATCCTTTCCACCCGCTTGTCACGATCATTTATTTCTAAAAATAACAAAATGTATCACATGCCTCATTCATTGAAGTAAAAAACAAAACAAAACAAAAACAAAAAACAAAGCAAACTCTAACAGTAGGCCATTTAGCAATCTACATGCACACATACTTGCTGCCTCTATAAATTCTTTGTGGTGTGAAAATGTGAGAAGGGGTTCCGTCAAGTGTTTGCTGAAATAACTCTTGACTGCACTGGCAATTGTTTTGGTGTCCAGTTCAAATTCATCGTTGAAATCAATCTGATCCAGCTTGCCCTTCTCAAGGCCATCTTTGTGAAGCTTGTTGGCCTTGGAGAGAATGCCAGGCTTGCGGTACAGTCCTTCTTCGTCCAGTCCTACAAAGAAACAAAAAACAAAAGGTGTGTTGTGGAACAAAAAAGAAAGTAAAAAGATCAATACAATACAGTAGATGGAGTCGATAGGAACAGAGAAGGGCCAAGTGTAATCTAAACTTTAAGCTACTATTTTATACTATAAAGTCTTTCACTCCAAAACTATGCCACACAGCAAAAACAATGAAAGTAGATGAGCACTTCAATAATCAGTAAGAAAATATAAATTGAAAAAAAAAAATTAAAATGAAACAAAACAAAACTAAACAAACAAAAAAAATCAATAGAGTAATTTGTTATCTCATCAAATCATGATTTCCAATCAAGCAGTTTTAAAGATGCAAAGTTATTCTTACTATATCACTAGTTTCAGATCTGACTCACCTCTATCTTCAATTACGGCCACACATTTGTTGACAAAGTCGTATCCAGTCATGTCAGGAGTTCCACCAGCTGCTGCTAGACAAAACAACAAATAAACCATCAATCTGTTCCTTTATTTTGTTTCTTTTTTAACCGGCATTCTCACCTAAGACCTTGATGTTGGTGTAGACAGGCTCTTTTCCTTCCATAACCTCCAACCACTGCTTCCTGTCGTCACTATTGACACCTTGACAAGTATAGCGTTTACTGGGGGAGGGAGAGGGAGAGGGGCAGAACAAGAAGGAAGATTAGGAAAAACAGAACATTTTTGAGTTACTTAAAGGGTTTGGGATTAAAATAGTGGCACATACTTTCCCTGAGGCGTGACGACTTCCACTTCAAAACAGAACCTTCTGTCACATTCGTCAGACCTCATCCGGACACAGTCCTTCACTTCGATGAAGTCCGTGGTTGGAATCTATAATATGTGAATATCATTAAGTCTCTAGCCACATATACAAAACAAACGAGAAGTTGAATTGCACCTGTCCCTGGTGGCCTATCGGCACAAACCGAGCCTGCTTCACTTTCTTCCCACAGATCTCCTCCTTGCGAAATTGGCAGAAGTATCTGTGCCATGCCGTGAACACTGGTAAGAATATAAGAAGTAAAAGTGAACCAGCAGTAAGCAAGATAATGAGGTAATTCATAAAATACACCCACTTTTCTTCGTTGTGTCTTGGATGAAAAGGTGACCTTGCCTGAAGTAATCAGGGTGATGAACCAAACCTGCCTCTCCGTCCTTTACAATGACCACAACAACAACAACAACAACAACAACAACCAAGTCATAAAACAAACTCAGTTTTCAAGGCATGACGCAGGTGTACAAGGTACGTATGAGCCAGCCCTACCTCAATGATCCGAGCCTTCAACTGATATTGCTTTTCTTGCTCGTTTTCGTGAGTTTCACGAAGCTAGAGGCACACAAATATCAAACATTGAACTAGAAAGTGCTAATTTTCCTCATAATTGAACCAAGTCAAACAACACTTCATGCTCTAAAGTATACAGTACGCTAGGAATAGGCAGTGACAGTGCTGATCGATCTCTCACTTTAACCAACTCTTACAATTTGAACTTTGAATTGCACAGCTTCTTGTTCAGGTCTGATAGAGAGGGCATTGTCATAAGCTTGATGAAGGAATGTAGAAACGTCACCAATATAACCGATAATCTAACACACACACATACGCACATAAACGCACATGACTAACACAAACGAACTACATATGTCCCTATTAGGCCATATGACACACAAAATCTTGAATACAATAAGTCTTAACCTATCACAGAGAGTGAGAGGCAATGAAAGCAACAAAGACCACCAGCATGGCTGCATACAGAAAATGAATCTTAGGAGGGACAAAAACGACTTTCTTAGATTTTAGGAGAACTAGTACTTAGAGTTAGAAACATGCCAAAGCATGCTGATTCATGTTGCATAGTTAAAATGTTAGTACTGACTAGTTTTATCATTGAAGAATGTCTTTCTATTGGCAGTGTGTAATCTTAAAATTCTGAAGCAAAAAGAAGCCAATTTGAAACCAATTCCTTTCTATAACTTCTAACTATTTTACAGCTACACGAGCTTGTTGCAAACTTTTGAAGATGACACAAAATATTGGAATTCAAATTCAACACTGTGCAACACTCTCACACTGGATATACATGTATAACATACTACCTATTGTATATTTTAACATCATCATCACCCCAAGAACTAACACAATCCCAAACTTGCAATAAAACAATGAAAAAATATATAATTATAATAATTATAACAAATTTGTAAAAAAAGCAAACTTTGAATAGTTCTGTGTTACTAGGTGATTCACCACAAGACGTGTTAAACTATATATGAATTATTTATATACTACATTTATACAGCACCCATTATCTAATACCGGAAAAAAAAAAAAAAAAAAAAAAAGAAAAAAAAAGAAAAGAAAAGAAAAGTGTGATTGGGTATGTGCCTAGCCCATAATAACTTGTGGAAGTTGATTATTGTATTTTTAGCCTAACAATTACTATCAATTTCCTCTCCACAGCCTTGTCCATGGTGAACAATAACAGCAAGACAAAGAAGAAAAAAGTTTTTTATCTTTTAATTTTGATTCTTTAGACTTTTGCCTAGATATTAGGTGTATGCAGCTTCAAGCTGTAAGCGGAAATACGTCAGAGTTTGTTTTGTATTGTGCCTATGGAAAAGTGCTACCACTGTCTGATCAGAAACGGATGGCATATTACATATATCCCTCAGTAACTTACTGGCTCCACTAGCTCATATTTCTTCTGTGAATGGACATCCTGCAACTTGCACACATACTGGAAGGCAGCTTGACGATAATTGGCATGTTCTATTTCAAGTGCAGAGTCTCCCTAAATCAGAACAGAAAAAAAAAAAAAGTAATGATAGGACCAAAAAATAAAAAATAAAATAAAAAAATTACTGTGAGGTAAGCACTGGAATCTTAGTTGTGACAAGCTTGCCATGGTAGAGTATAGAATGGAACCTAAGGTAGTCAAGACTCATAAACCTCAGTACCCACAGGTAAAAATTCCATTTAACTGTTCAGTGGCCAAGACTAGCACATATATCAAGAATGCTTCATATACAGCATTAAAGACACATATAAATAAACACACTCAAATCATATCACTAACAACACGATGTGTACACAATAACTGGTGACGCATTCCTTTAAAAACATCACATTCTGCTACAGTATTTTTTTAAGAACTGACAGCACAGGCATCTAGGTTACTGGCACACATTAAACAGGCTCACCGATAGGTGTAAACATCAAACTACAAGAAATGCAATGGGTGTCAATGGTTCTTTCAAGACAAGTGTCAAGTTGTGTAGGCTTTCACCCCGGCAACATAGTTACAACTTGTTAGTTGGTGAAAAGTCAACTACTTCATTCCATACAATGCACAGATTTTTCAGCATATAGCACACAATTCTTGTAAATCATGACTGTAGCCATTCACTCATGCCTCCATTCCTTGCAACTTCCCCATTATTTTCTTTTATAATGCAGCACAACAACTCACTTCAGTCAATTGTGCCTCTTTCTTCTTTGAAGAAGTACCAAGGTTGCGTTCCAGAGATGCATAGTAAGATTGTGAGGCTCGATCAAACCTCTTCTTCTCATCCTACAGAAGGAAAAGAATAAATAATATGACAATCATCAATCTTAGTTTTTCTGTTTACAAGACTAACATATTTAAACTTGACCTGACTTGTCCTTGCTAAAGCTTCCAATGGAAGTCAAAACATCAGGCTTAGTATAGTATAAATGAGAATACTGCTGCTATTTATATAACAATACACTTATGTGTCAGTTGGCAAAGCATCGCCACGAACTGAATGGGTAAAGCGTTATCACATTCAGTAGAGGCGATTAAGGAAACGACGACTAGAGCAGGTGAGGATGGCAAAAAGTTGATAAAGCGTTCAAAAGGGAAGGAAAAAGTTTCACAAAGCCTAAGTAGGACAGAGAGACTGAGAAGCAGGAAGAGATAGACACAGGAGGAGAAGGGAATCCACAACTAAAAAAGAAAGAGCTGAAGAGAGGAAAGGGCTCAGGAAGAAAGAGAGCAGGAAACGGAAAATGTTGTAACTAAACCACTGCATTCCTAATTTGCAGCAGTTAGTACATCAAGTGTTACCGTGTGGTACTTGCTAGTTATCGTTATTTCAGTCGAAAATGACTGAATCTTCAACCTGATATCACCATATATAATATTCCACATATTCGACCAACCTTTGCCTTCTTTATTTGATCATTTCTGAAGTTCTCCAGGTTCTGAAGTAGTCTGATTGATGTTGTGCTGATCTGAGATGAGGAGGGAAAAAAAAAAACCCATAAAGAATGATCATGTGACTCATTTAGGGCTTCAATAGGAGTAAACAAGTACACCATAGACTCAGGAGTTGGCAGCTGGTTAACTGGCACCTAACTTTGGCCCATTCTAAACAGGGGGGAGTGGGTATACACCACTTGTTTCTGACAACACTTTATATTAACACTTTCTTACTACCAACTACTACTCCTTAGTTGTTACGAAAAGAGGATACTTCACACTTATTGACTGACTGGCACTTGGGGATTTCACAGGCTCCTTTACTATGAATTACTGGACCATTGGACTATCCAGGAAAAGAAAGTGGGAGGGGGAATGTTAAGGATAGGGGGGTATGCAAAGCCTGGAGGGCACATTACAAAGCCTTTGTAAGCCAGCTTACCATGTTGTGGCGAAAATCTTCAATACCAAATAAAAGGCGAGATGCTGTCTGAAGGAAGTTGACTGATAGAGAATAATAAAAGCAAGTATGAATTCAACAAGGAATAGAAGTCTGAATCAGAGTTGACATAACTCTGTGCTTTACATAATGACATCCTCCAACATCAATAAAAATAAAAAAATCCTCAGCAACATACGAACATAATTACAATCTGTGACAGAAACTGTTTTATAGTAGCAGTCTGTATACAACTACTTGAACATCTGTTTCTTTCAATTTTGCAACACAGATAACACACGTAACCAACAATAGCAAATCAAAACTTACTGATCAATTTTTCATCCTCTGTCTGCTCTCCAATAGTTTGGAACGAGAAGTTACCTAGTGCACTCGCAAAGGCAATTTGAGCTTTGGAAAACTCTGTACATATATATACATACATGTAATCAATGGAGTGACAGGACATTGCTATAACACGCCTACTACAGAATAAAAAGCTAAAATTTTTGGAGTACAAAACACATTGTCTATTCACATGATGGTTAACCACTATTCTTCGTCTATAAAAAATCCAAAAAATTAGAGCATAGTAGTCTACTTGGACAATGTCAATATTATGGTACATGCATCAGAGTAGCTACAATTAATGTGGAACCATGTGCCACTAAGTCTTGACAGATGTGTGTGACAAGTATTGCTGTTTCACCAGGTCTAAACTCACCCTCAGTTGCAGTTATCATGCTGCGACATTCTTTCACCATGTTTTTGACATGTGTAGAGTTAGCCTCCAGTTCTTTCTCATACTGAGCTATTGTTTCTCTAAAGTTGGGTGCATCCACAAAGCAATCCACATATTCTAAAGGTTGAAGACTCATGGTTATATCTATGGCAATCCCTTTAGATCCAGTTACGATACGAAATACAAGCTTCGAACGAAAATGAGCACGTCCTGCGTTAATTCCTTCGCTCGAGAAGAACACCCAGACAGCTACTCGCAGATTTAAATGGCAACCTCAGATGTACAATAGACGGTTAGATTCCACAAAACACAACACCAGTCCAATATTCACCAGCACTCTGGTCCACCCTTCCTATAAGGTGGGATATTATTGTATATTGTATACGTATATAGCATGGAATAGGAGGAGTTTCATGATAGCTCCGCCTTCGATCAAGTGAATAGCACGTGATCTTCGGGGAAAGTCCCAACAATAATACATACACCTATATTACGCGGCGGGTGCACGGAGCCTTGAAATGGAAGTAAATTTAACGAAACTGTCGAGTCGACTCTGTTGTTACTGGTGTAGTGGAGTCTTGTCTGCCTAGAGTGGTAATGTTGAATTTGATAACTAGTTAGTATTACTAAAGTTCTGTGTGAGGTACCAACAATTATGCTCCAAGCACTGCCCAGCCATGACAGAAAATGGATGAGAACCGACATACAGGTTGGTTTATTGCAACTTTAGAAGAGAATAAGCTATTGTATATTGTGGCATATGCATGAGAAGTGTGTACTACAAGGACAAATTTTTTTTAATTTTTTTTAGAAGTTTGCCCTAGAGGGCAAAGAACTTGTAGTAATTTGAATGTATTGCTGAAGTAGCTCCACTATCATTGCTCTATTGACACTGTGCCTTAATCCAACATACTGAACTCAGTGTAGTACAGTATTGTAGCAAGGTCTTGCTTCAGTGTCTTGGATATAGCAAGTGGCAGCAAGAAAACTGTATGTGTAATTGAAGTTGTACTTGGTGTTTGCAATGTTGTTCGTTACATCAGTTGCTCGCCTAGCATTATTTGGTAAATGGTCAACAATATGATAGACAGGTATGAATAGAATGGAAATAATACTTCTAATGACAAACATGTTTAGACATCACAGAGCTTTCCTCAGTTGTTGATGAAAGTGAAAAACTGTTATTTTACATTATCTCAGCAGTCCAAATATTTAAATGTATAATTAGTAGGCGTGTTGATTGGTGTGGTCTGTCGTGGTAGTTCTGAAAAGTTGGCAACTATGGAATATGAACAATAACAACTGTCTACTTCTTTACATTTTATGTTTTATCATTCATGCAACTATTTCAGTTTGCAATACAGTTGTATTTGGTATTCAAACTGGGCTAGTACAAAACTAAGAAGTAAAAAATCAAAACCTCTCCACATTAAATTTGTTTCCTACTCCTCTGTTTCATGTATACATTATTTTATGGAGAGTGTAATGCTCTCCAGCCCATCTTTTCTCTTTCTTTCTCATAGGTGATCTCTACTACTTTACATTTAAAAATAAAACAAAAACAACAGCAACAACAACAAACTAGTTTGGTTTTTAGAAATTACTTTTTGGTGCCATTTTGTGTCCCCCCTCCCCCCACTGATTATTTCTGTATAGCATGATCATTCAATTTTTTTGACACAAATTATTGGAAACATTTCTATGCGTGCATTTATTGCGTATTTATTATCAAGTGCTCCATTTTTGTATCCAGGATCCTTATGACAATTTAGTCCTTCATCACTCTTATCTGTTTCACTTATCTCAATTGACACAAAGTTAATCAAGGGTCATTTTCCAATTAGCAGGAACAGTAACAAGTAAACACAAATACAGTAATGTAGTCACATTCATTGGCTCTGAGTCAGAGCAGTGAGGGAGGAGAAGCCCAATGAAGTTCCCCCATATAGGTTTTCCTAATTTTTATCAGCCATTATATCACATCTCCTATGTGATAGTTGGTGTTCAGTGAAGATGGTCTGGCCAGACTGTGGAGCGAATTGGTGAAAGATGGAGAAGTGACAGGTATTGGCAGCAGCTACAGAGACCATCAGGAGCAAGAGGCCGAGAGTATCAAGTACAGAAAATCACCATTTGAAACATTCTTGGCTCAATGGACCTGGGGAGAGGTATACACTTAAATTAAATAAGTAGTAACAGTCTGGAGTGAAGCAAGGAGATGGCTTACTTTAGTGTGTGTGTGTGTGTGTGTGTGTGTTTTGTAAGTACAAGTTATTTCAATGTGGATACAAATTTAAAATTATTAACCTTCAGTATAGGGTTGTAATATTCATTTTGTCTGCGTCTAAAATGGTATCTCGGAAGACGGCAGTGTATGAAGTGTTGAAAGTGTTTAGTATTGTATGATGATATGCTTTTATGACAACTTGCAATAGTTTTAATTGCACAATTAGCGATAGCTAGCTAAAATTGTACATGTTAATCTATGTATGCACCAATCCAATAATCTGGATCCAACTATTTCTCAATTTCTCAATAAGGTATGAAGTGTTGAGGGTTTGGACTGATGTGCTTTATTAAGTTTTAACTGCCATACATTGGTAAGATAGAGTGAAATTGGGCAAAAAGTATATCATAAACTGGTGTGTGCAAAGATTCACAAACATGTTTTTAAGTAATGACTAGATTTTGTACAACTTCCGTGAATATGTATGGCATTCCAGCTTGTTGTTTATTCAGGAACCAGCTGTGGATCACCTGAAGGAGTCTCTACGAACTCTTGTGCTGGAACAGCAGGAATTGGCTCATAAGGCTGCTCTGTCCACTCGCTCTCTGGGTCGCCTTCACCAGCGCCTTGTCATCATGGAGCGGTTCCTTCTAGCATCCAACCGCAAGGGTGTGGCCCCCAAAGCCTCCACTGTGGAAAGCCAGGGAGTAGCTGAGGAGAAAGAAGAGAAGGAAGAGAAGGAAGAAGGAGGGACAGTGAAGTCAGAAGTACCTGAACAAAACAAGCAGAAAGAACCCGTGAAAGAGCTACGTTTTTCTAAAACAAAGAGGTAAGACAAGTTTTGATTTTTCTGGTTTACCATAGTTGAGGGGATTTATTGGGAAAAAGAATTGGGTGGGGAAGTAAGTGACTTTCTTAATGATATATGATTACGTATATTGGGATTAGTGTTGAGGAGAGTTCTGGGAACATGGCCACCCTTGGACTGGCCCGAGTTGGTGCTCATGCTGCACTTTCCTTCACATTCGCTTTCCTGAAGAGGGCGTGGCGATATGGGGAAGACAGTGAGCTGTGCGCAGAAGTGCTCCAGGATGCCCTGATGACAATGAGGGCCCTACCTGTAGCCCTGCTGTTTGATGTATCCTCTGTCTCTCCCATTTGGTTGGAAGTAGTAGACAGGAGTATGAAGTTTCTCATGGATATGCAGAAGAGGTGAGCAGAGAAACTGGGAGTGGCATGGGGAGGTGATACTAGATGAGAGAAACACATTCACTTTTAACAGTGATGTGATTCCTGATCTTTGGAATGTACTGTGGAAGTATTTAGTTGCTGCACTCCCATCATTATGAGTGTGTTCATATGTGTTTGCTGGTTCAGTATACATACACATGCACACACATAAAATTAATGGGAGGGGAATGCCCCTGGGATTGGACATCCCTTCATTACTGAATAATAAATGAATATTGTTGTCCATCTGCGTGTTTCCACCTAATATGTACAGCACTTATCAGTACACATCAGTTCTGCAGTACAGTATTCATATATTCATTGGTTGACTGTAACTTGCAGTTCATATTTAGAAGAGAAGATGGTTCCCCTGGAGGATCGCCAGGTGGCCATCAGTCTCCTGTTGGAGCTCACGATGCAGAGAGCCTCCCTGAGCCACATCCTGGATGCCATATTGCTTCTCTTGCATCTCTCCGATGTTGGACCTTGCGTTCCTGACAAAAACAAGCGTGCTCACAAGGTAGAGGAAGAGGAGGAACAGCTCAAAGGGAGGGCACACAGGGTCAGACGTGAATCTGGTGAGGCTGAGATATTTCGCCTCGTTTCATTCCTTCGTCGCCTAGCTTCTATTCCTACCCCATCACTGCCACCTCTGTGGCTCAAAGCTGGAGAAGACATTGAAGTAAGTGTGCAATTTTGATATCTATTGTGTGTGTGTGTGTATGTGGTGGAATTTTTAAATCTATTACTTTTACAAACTGTTAAAGACCTTTGGCACATTCTCTTTGCTGTTCCTCACCTCCTTTAACTAAATATTCTCTCTCCAAGCACACGCACATGCACACACACACAATTGTTCTGTCCTGTTTCTTCACACACACACTTGGTTATGCATGCAGTGCACTGATGTCCGTAACACCTGTACCGTTCCCTTGCTTGCTGCATTCCTGTCCCTGTCATTCAGTTTGTATTGTTTTGGTGCAGCACAATTCAACGATATCCAAGAGTTACTTGGAGTGCCACATTCTCCCCAACGACGACACTACCCACTTAGGTCTCACCCAGGTGACAGCATTGGCGATGGCCCATCTGGATCGCATTGCAGAACCTTACAACATGATACACAAGGTTTGTATGTATGTAAACTGTAGCTGGAGGAAACAATGTCTAACAGTTGAATTTTTAACCATCATGCCGAGAAGATACATTTGAAACTTGTTAGTATGTTTAGATGTAAGAGTGACCTTGATTAAAAAAACTAAAACAAACTTTAATCCTATCAAGATTACAATTCTATACTGTGGACTAATACTCTACTAAACTATATCTACTACTAATTTAAATTAAAAATATTGAATTTATTTATTTTCAATGCAGTATTGTTGTTTATTGTTAAATACCAAATCTAAACTCTCTCTGTGTGTTCAATTTATGTTATTATATCATTCACACAATCCCATTGTATGTTGACAACCTTATTGCAGTCCCCCGAGGGCTCTGAGAGTGAGTTAGTTCAGATCATTCACATGGGGGCGTTGCCCGGGAGTGACCTGATTGCTGATAAAGTGCTTGAGCTGAAGCCGAGCCAGGTGGTGTCTTCAGAGAAACACTGTCTTGTTCTTAGTGGAGGACTGGTATACGAGCTGGACAGGCTCACCAGTCCAGTGGGCATAAAGGTACGTATGTTTATCCCTCATGTCTGTATTATGTACAGAGTATTTAATCTGAATTCCTATATCATACATTTATATATGTAGTTGTTTGCTGTTTTTTTTGTTTTTTTGTTGTGGGTGTGTGTTTTATACTGCAGATGTTAAAAAGAACCAAAAACAAACAAACAAACAAACAACTTGCTTAAATAGTTAAAATGTTGAATTTAAGTTCTAGTAAACTTATCTTCTGTATACTGTTTGGCAGGAGGTCCAGTTCCCAAAGGAGGTGCATATAGTACAGCTAGCCCACCATCCACTGGGCAAGCATTTTCTAGCTCTGTCATCTGATGGTCAACTCTTCTCTTGGGGAGCTGGTGAAAATGGGCAGCTGGGCCACAAGGACAATCAGTGAGTTTGGTAGGAACATGTCTTCACTAATTATTTGGCTTTGTCATGTGGATGCAAATGAGTGATTAAGCCCATTGAGGTATTTAGTACAGTTGAAGCCTAATCATTAGCAGAGTTATTTGTGAGCGGGTCTGGGAAAAGGGACCTTATGGCGCAAAAATTGAAATTGAGATATAGGCTCCAGAAGTAAGTCATCGGAAAAATTCTTTCTTTCTCCTATTTTTGTTTTTTGCAGAATTAGTCTTAG
>WLWI01000785.1_pt1 | contig 28106 bp, 19 predicted proteins | sample 6701501 | NCBI WGS metagenome assembly WLWI01 (sample SAMN12718690, study PRJNA515312) | sponge metagenome | isolation source: marine sponge | host: Mycale hentscheli | place: New Zealand: South Island, Marlborough, Capsize Point | collected 2014-11-01 | reverse complement strand
CGTACACGAGTCCAACCGGCTAGTGTTTCTAGCCTCCTAGTGTGAGTTCTAGAGCACGCCAGAGCTTACAACTGCGTCATAAGCTAGAGCTAACTGGTGTCTATCCATTTCTGCCATAAAAAATTTTCCAAAAAAAATTGACCCATAAGGCTTTACCCGGGGATACTCAAAAAAATTGTTTGCCGCGTTTAGGCCGATTTTCCCAAAACGGGTCACAAATTGTAAAATTATCTTCACCAGATACTTTGAGAGTGATCAAATGGATGACCAGTTACCATACTTACATGCTGATTAGAGATAACAATAACTAGCAAGTACCCCGCCACAGTGGCACTTGATGTACTATTATTAGGAATGCAGTAGCATCAAGTATTTCTATTTATTGTTGTCATCCTCTACCAATTGGCTTAGTGACATCAGTCCACTTCTTTTTCTCACTTACTTTTCTTGACCCTTATATATACACACACACCATCGTCATCATAGTTGTTGGTAAAGACGATGCTTTATCAACTTAAAAGTCTTCATGAATACATATCAACGTTGTTAACACTGATGATGCTGCTTTACCAACCCTCAGCTCATGAATTATTCATGAATGTCCACAGTGACTGACAGAAGGGATTTTTAAGGCTTTTTGCCCCCTTACCCCCCCCCCCCCATTTTTTCCCCTTTACCTTCATGGTGGCATTCACCACAAAATTTTCATCAATATCGTAGAAATGAGAAACACCCTGAAAATTCAAAAATGTTGATTTGACCCCTCTCAAGTAAATACCCTGATGATGACGATGATGATAATAATAATAATAATAATAATAATAATAATAACTAGAGCACTGAAGTGCAAACCCTCAGCGTTAGTTAGCTAGTATGATAAAGAAAAGGAAAAGTGTAGAAACAAAAAAAAGAAAGAGAAGTGGCATGAAGAGAGGCAGGAAAGAGAAAAAGACAATGAAGAGGGACAAAAGAAAGAGGAAAAGAAAGGAAAAGGTAGAAAAGAAATAAAAACAGTAGGAGAAACAGGAAAATAAAGAAAAATAAGGCAAGAAGACAAAAAGAAAACGAAAAAAAAAAAAAGGATGAAAAAAAAGATGAAAGAAAAAAATAGCGTCTACGAGGATACGAACCAGAGACTATTAGGTTAGTTACTTGCTCACTCAACGACTACGCAACGCAACACCTCACGCTCAATGCATGTAATTGTTAGCTATTTAAAAGTGATTTGCAACGCAAGCAGGCTCACGTGACAAGCAAGTTTTTTAAGGGGCGGTTCCCGCTGTAAGCCTACGATCGCACGGCTCTGGAAAGACTCGCTTTTTCTGGAAAATGAAGTCCAAAATCAAAATTCTGGCATATTAAAGGAACTTACTTCGTGAAATACTGCGGTTTGATGCCGCTTTCAGAGCCTGGCTGGTTCCTACCTTCCAGAAGTGCCGTGTTGACAGACAGAGTGACAGAATGAATGAATGAATGAATGAATGACACTAGGACTACTGTAACCCTCTGGGCGCATGCGCGCTGAGGGTTAATAATGTCATGACAAGCCAAATTCTCAACAATGACTGTAATCAGATGAACAATTCTAGAAACCAACACACATATAAGCCACATGTTCAGCTCTTCAGAGCTCAGCATTAGACTGCCTGTCTCTATGGTTCTTCAAAAAGGCTTCACTTAAGTAGTAGGCATAAAGGCTAGTCCAAACACTCACTCAGACACACACAATTACACAACCCTCGACTCAGTGAAACCGTGAATTCATTGCTTTCTTGCACTGTGCTTTGAACAATGTCTGCAAATAGCAGCACGAAAAATGGATAATTTTTTTAAAGACATCTAACAGATAAATGAAGTTTTGTCCAACTAAAAGTTTTTTACACACACACACAGAGTATATTGTAGTGAAACAGACCTTTCAAGTCCTGACTTGTGGGAATGGGAACATGAATACATGAACACAACTACATTGCTACAGTGATGACCTAATACTGACAGACACTCCACACTCACATCACAACTTGTATCTCATTGTTTCACTATAATATAGAACCTTAAATATTGATTCACACTGACTGCACACAAAAAGCTATTGTTGTGAAAATACATGCAACAGCCTAGACTTATACACCACTGAAAGATTGCATGTAGTCCAGCCAATTATAATATAAGGCCGTTATTAAACACACGTGAGCTTAATCCTCCAACATTAGTAAATTAAATATCAACGGTAACATACCTCACCAAGAGCTTTTTCAGCCTGTTGGCTGAGGTTAGGGTCTAACGTTTGCTTCAACGCAGCTACTAGGGCATTCAGATCCATAGCCAGAGAGAAGCGTTGACCATAAATTTAGAGTGAAGGACTGGAGGCGGAGGGAAAAAAAAAGGACCGTCCTCCACAACAACCGCCGCTCTCTCTCCACACTCCACACGTGTGTATGTGTACAGCTGACAAAATTTCTAAATGTTGCACGTTCGTTTCCTGGGGGGCGGGAACAAAGAGACGCTCTAATGCTGTGTGGGTGGTGTGCACATTGTCAATTTTTGCGCGGATATATTCGGGCGTGGTGCTTCTCCTTGCCCCTCCTCCTTGTACAAATTCTTTTGTGGTCAAATCTTACTTTATCGGTTGCGGCTGCAGCCATGGAAAGAGGTACGCTGAAGTGCGACATATGTAAAGGTGTGCTACAGGACCCCAAGGTCCTCCCTTGCTTCCACGTCTCCTGCAGAGACTGTGTCAAAATATTATTTGTCCGAGGGATTAAAGAGGTGACGTGCCCCGTCGAAATGTGTCGCAAGTCGTTCTCCTGCGCTGGCAGGAACCCCGAGTCTCTACCAGACGCTCTTTACGTCTATCTCAAAAGAGATGTGCAGAGGCTGAGGAGTAGGACCATTAGTGGTGATGCTGTTTGCTCTTTGTGCATGAATGCAGGCAAAGGAGAGTGTCGGGCCGAGTATTTCTGCGACCTGTGTTGCTACATCTGTGCCGAGTGCAACCAAAAACACACATCAGACCCGACTTACTCTGAGCACGGAGTATCATCTTTTATAGATATAACTAACCAACGAGATCATGTTCTCTCTGAGAAGTTAAAAAGAAGCCGTGCTATGTCTGCTAGCGATGGTTGCAAGAACTCTTGTGAGGTACACCCAGGCATTGCCAAGCAGAGCTACTGCTTGGACTGTGGTGTAGCAGTATGTCCAGAGTGCATTGAAACCTCACATTCTCATCACAAATACAAGGCCACTGTTAGTGCAGCGAGAGATTGCTGTGAATCCATTGAAAATCAATTGCCGCTTGTTTCTTCTTTGGCAGAAGAAGCTGAAGAAGCTGCAGTGTGGGTGAAAGAAGCCGTAGCAGTTGTAGAAAATCAGAAAGAAGACCTTGCTAACTCCATTGATTCTAGTTTCAAACAAATGTTTAAGATATTGGAGAACAGGCAAAAGGAACTTTATCGTAAATTGGCAGGCATGACCGATTCCAAGTTGAGAGCATTAAAGGAGAAAGGGGACAATTTTGAGAGAACAGCTGCTGAAATGAGAAGAAGGAAAGCTTTCACAGAAGAACTTCTTCGAACGTCAACCGACAGAGAAATTTTCCCCAAATTTCAGTTTTTGAAAGAAGTCGAAAGGCCACAGGATCTTGAGAATGTTAAGTCTTTGAAAGTTCCAAAGCTGGGCTTCAAGAAGTGCATGAGAAAAGAATTTGTGGACATGTGCACTAATATTGACGTGTTTTCTGAACAAGCGAGCGTTGCCAACTGCAAGCTAATTGGAGGAGAGGAACTCGTGGGGCAGACAATGAAGCATTCTATATTTGATGTCATGGTTTGTGATCATGACAACAAGCCATGTTCAAGTGTACAGGATGTGCGAGCTCAAATCAAATGCTCCAAGAACAGTGCAGACTGCTCTGTTCGTGTCTCTAAAAGAAATAACATTCATTCGGTTCTCTTCTGTCCAGAATTTAGGGGAAAGCATGAAGTTTCCGTGACCATCAATGGCACTCCAATGAAGGGATCTCCGTTCATACTCAATGTCCACGCTTCCATTGACCGACTTGGATATCCTGATATGCTTTGCATTCAAAACGTAAAGCTTGGACCTCGAGGGATAACTTTAGCACCAGACAATGGATGGGTCACTTGCCAGTGGAACGGAAAAAAGATTGTCAAGTACAACTCTTTTGGAGAGTTCCAGAGCGAAGAGTGCATTGGGTACAAAAATTTGACAGGAGTGGTGTTGGTTCCCAGCGGGCACTTATTCATTGTGACAGCAGAACCAGGCTGTGCTGGAGTACTCAAATGTGAACAAAATGGATTTATTGAGAAGGTTGCCATTTATGAAAACACGGACAGGAAGAGCTTCAAGAACCCTCGCGGCATTGCTGTGTGTCAAAAGGACAACATTCATGTGTGTGATAGAGACAATCACCAAGTACAGATATACACTTCAGATCTGAATTTCATATGTGCACTCAAACTTGGTTTTCTGAAGGAGGAGAAGGGCATAGTGAGCAAAGAGCCCCGCCCCAACGGCATCGCTATTGACGGTGTAAATGAGAGAATGGTTATTGCAGATGTGGAAAATAACTTTGTGCATGTGTTTGACCGTGGGTCACATAGTTTCAGCTTCTCCAGAGTTCAAGGAGAAGAAATGGGTGGCCCAGAAGGTGTGGCTATCGACAAAGCCGGCTTGATATACGTGTCGGAGAACAAAAAGCATCGTGTCTCTGTATTCCAGAGTGATGGGAAATGGTTGAGGAGTTTGGGGGAGAAAGGTACTGGCGATGGAGAACTGAACTTCCCTACAAGCATTGCTGTGGATGATTATGGCACTGTGTATGTCTGTGATCTCATGAACAACAGAATTCAAATATTTTAGAAACATACTTTGCCAATTAAATTCCATGTAGATCATTTATAATTCAAAACATCTACTTATATATTTTACTGGACTTAATGATTTAAACTGTCTAAGTAAACTAACATTCCAATTCCAGGGGAAAGTCCCTTTTTAATCTCTGGCCAATTTTCTTACAACTTGTGGGAGAAATTACTCATTATTTTTGCCTCACAAATGAACACCTGGACAGTTCATAAGTACAATGAAATCCCAAGGTGGTAGGTAGTGGATAGAAAAAGACTACCCTAAGGGGGGGAGAACTAAAAATAGAAAGGGTTGTCAACAATTCAGTGGGGTAAAGTCTTCAGTAAATATTTGCTCCTAAAGTTTTCACCAGAAAGAACCAGCTGCAGTTTCACCTCCATAATACAGCAGTATACTGGTCTTGGTGTCCTACATTTCAATAACAGCTGCCGGCTACCTTGGGAAGCTACACCACCACCAGTTAGGTAGGTAGCCTAGAGTAATTTACTTGGCAACAAACAGGAACCATTTTGAGATTGTGGCAATTTTATAAGACAAATGAAATTCTATAGTATTTTACATACATCTAGCAAATAATCATCTTTAACTAGGTGCTTGCTAATTAAGTTTCAAATCCTACAGGAGTGAGTGAGGCTGAGAAGAGACTACAGACTGCTTCACTTCATAGACAAGAAAGCTATTATATCTACTTCTGAAATTTGATGCAAATTAGGACACAAATAGGCATACACACTACAGCTAACTTGTTTGTTGTCTGTGTTTGGTATACTAACATATATCCTGTGAAGTATTCACTGTCCATGGGTAGTTTACAATAGCTGATAGCTACTATTTGCATACGCCTTTATGGTTCAGACGAAATAATGATTGAGAATTTCATTACTAGCTTTACTGTCAAGCCATCATTAATATAACATGACGAGTTTATTGTTTAGCTCAGGAGCCAGTGCAGAGGAAGCTTCACTTTAAGGAGGATTAGACAAGACAAGTCATGCTACGCAGAGAGACTGAGGCTGAGAGAGATAATTGAATAATGACAGTGCCCACAATTCAATCTGTAATTACTTAATACATACTAAGCATAAAATTCAGTGCAAACACAACACCAATAAAATGGTGAAAACAAACTGGTCATCTATACAACTTATTATAGAGTTGAATGATAATCATAGAACTTGGAATGTGCAGCGTGAGAGACCCAGAGATGTTCAAGTGTTGGTGTTAGGAGAATGTGTTATCTTTGTTTGGTCAACCTAAACAAAATAATTAAATCAAAACTATTACAGAAAAGTGGCAAAACAAACAAACAAAAACCAAAATAGACAGTTAAGAAAGTGTTTAGCAACACTAGATTTTAAAAAGTGCTTGTCATAATCGTATTATGATTACATCACAAGTGATTTGTGGTATTAAATAGATATGACGGAGGATGAAATAGAGGGACCACAGACATGCTTTAGTAAATTTTTCAATTATAACAAGTCATATTTAGGGGCATGGCATTGTTACCTGGCATTGCTCAGAAGGATGAGGTTTTGTACTGCCGTGAGGGTGGAGGTGGAGTTCTGAGCTGTAATTAGGTGATCATCAACAACAATGTAGTTAGCATTGGCCTTCCCATCTACACAAAACAAGCAGAAAGAAATCCAGGTAAAAATTAAATTATTGTCACTTTGTCACCAAAAATGGTAACCAGAAAGTTTTAGTAGCCTTTGCTACATTCAAAAGATTGCCATTGTATATGAAACAATAGTACATCTATCTAAATGGAGTCCGACAGTAAGTCTAAACTCACTTCTATATTTGGTGAGCGAGCGAGACACTATATAGGGGTAACAAATTGAGAATTGGGGATGTTTGTTTGTTTATATATGTTTGGACGTATGTATGTCATTTTATACTTTGACCCTCACGATTTGTGTTTGTTAGGTCAACCTCGTCCCATACTCCACTAAATGGAATATATTTTTAGTTTAACGATCTTTACCCATATCATCCAAAGAAATTGAATTGTTTACTGCTTTGAATTCTTTTGCAAGTGCATTTCAAACTTACAAACTTACCAGAGTTTATCTTCTAGTCTAATTAGTGGTGGTAGTGAGTTCATGCACATACACACTATGCAACACTGTTCTTCTTACTAGAAAACATTGTCCAATAGTCTAACCATGAAGGTAAGTCTTGTGTTGGTACGTCCAGTGAACAAACTGTGAAAGTGTTTGTGTTACAGCTACTGCTTAGCTAAAGAATGGCACAAAGTAAACGTTTAACTAACAAATAAATAGATTAGCTGCCTTACACAGCTTTTGGCTACTACAGTAGTAAGCATGTCCTAAATATAGGGTTCGGTTCAACCCTGTCTGTAATTCCTTAGTAATGCCTGTTTTTTTGTTTGTTTGTTTTTTTAAGTCAAACAGTTGTGGCAAGTGGTTACTATGGCACTGTCTATACATAATATTAAAAAAAACAAAAAAAAACCTCGATCATTTTTTAAGTTGCTGGCCGGAGTGCTATAAGTTAAAATTAATTGTACAACGGTACTAATTGTACAACAATGGTACTTAGTTTCATGTAGCCTAACTTGGAGGTTCGCTTGCCATTTGTGCTCAAGCACATCACTAGAATAACATAATAATAGTAAAAAGGAACTACAGACTTGTAAATCTAGGCACATCAATTTTTATGCATGGCAGGCAACTCAGCACTCAGCCAGAGGACTAATCTGTCTGGCTCACAGTCAGCTAGTTACTTACTACTGTAGTAGCCTCCATGTCTTCTGACAAAGTCAGCTGGAATCTCTGACTGGGTGGAGAAGTCTTCTCTCTTGGCCAGTTCTAGTGTAGCAGGCTAGACATACACACACACACACACACACACACACACACGCACACACATGCACACACACCACACCACATGTAACATGTTAGCAGAGATACACACAACGTAATGCACACACTCACACATGCACCCACTTACACACGCACTTAACTTAAATTAATAATAGATTAACAATAAATACCAACTCTCGTTGGTAAGCTCACAACACTCAGTTAAGCAAACGTATTGTTTTTGCAACACTTTGTTAATGATATTCATTAAAGTTACATGTGTGACATTATATTAGACATTTGTCATGTGACAGCATATTTAACCCCAGCATATAATACATAGTCATGTGATATTTACCCCAGTCATGTGACACTAACTTCGATCATGTGACACTTACCCCAGTCATGCTATAATCACTGAAGGGCCAATTCTGAGAATTAGTATCTAATGTGGAAAATAGACCACAAACACCGAGTCCAATTGAGCACAAGGGCTCTAAACAACAACAACAAACAACAACAAATAACAACATGAGAAAATGTCTATACTACATAGCAGTGTTTCTATGAGTTGACTTCATGATGATGTCCTCTGACAGTCAGATGTATTTAAGTGAATTTAACCAAAACTTTGTACCTCTATCTTCCAAAACCAACGTGCATACCACCACAGATGGCAAATAGCTTCTTCCTCACTTTTCTCTCTGATGAAGGAGTTGAGGAGACCGGCCAGGTACTGGTCCGAGGCCAGGTCAAACGGAGCCCCGGGACTGTGTGGGAGGAGCAATGCTATGAACCTTGAACCTGTCGAGGATAGACTCGTACAATGAGTTTTAAGTCAGTGTAAAAGTAAACTGGTGGGGGCACTAAATACATGCTCTAATTAAATGTCTAATCAGATGACACACACAAATAAGTACAATTTCATTTAGTTATACCACATAATATTTCCTGTTACAGTTAACTATTTCAATTAATCACATTCTCATTTTTATCATCATCATCATCATCTTCATCGTTATTGGCAAGCAAAATGAGCAAGACATATGTATGTATGTATGTATGTATGTATGTATTGTACAGTTTGACACACCTGACTATTTTTTTGTCTCCACTATGTTACTCTAAATATCATTGCCTCAGTTACTCCACAAATAAAACAAACACAATGACTGACAGGCATAATATCACTTGCCACACCCACCTTCCACGCTCTCCAGCCTGTTAGGAATAGCTATGGGCTTTGACGTGAAGTCGGCTACCCACTGCCTCGAGTTCTCATCATTTACATCCACAAAATCTATTGGTCTGCCCTAAAATGGAAAAAAAGAAAAGGGAATGAGGTGTGTATGTGTGTGCATGTGTGAGGGGGAAAGGGGTAGAAACCACAACATAATAAGAAAGCTGATCTAATTTTGATAGTCAAAAAAAGGTTTCAACTCTAATGGCATCATCTCCTCAGCTATCACTTTGGCTACACCCTCACCTCTGGTGTGGCCAGGAAGACATTGAATGTAGAGGATGTCAGAGTGAAGGCATTAATAAATGATTGGGCAGATACACCTATACACACACACACACACACACAGTGCTAACATAGCATATTGCAGAGGAAGTTTTGCACTATATCAGTTGACACAACATATTAACATGTTTTCAAATAACCACAACTAATGTCTGCCTTCTCTCTCTCTACGTATATATAAATATAAAGCACACTGGAAGTCAGCTGATACAATATTTATACCAGAGCCAGAACTGGCATTTTAAAAGAAAATCACTACGATAACCAGACCAAAAAAAATGGCAGATACTTCAGATAATCTATTCCTTCTGCTACTAGCAACTTGTTGCTATGGCCAACCACCGATCCAGATTCCACCCAAGACAACTCTTCCTGACATTCTCCCACAAGATGGCAACAGCTGCTTTAGTAGCCTACTGATGGCCCAACACAAACAAGACATTCTTCTTCTTCTTCAGACGACAGTGAATTTACGATTTTTCTCCCCAAGCTCTTCCACCTGTGGCTGTGGAGGTGCCGACTGGATCAGAGTGGCCAGTCTGGACATGACCCAACCCACCACAGTTTGTCCCTCTGGATGGACTCTGTATCCTAGTCCGAGATCTTGTGGTCGAAACAGCACACAGCTTCAGGCCTTGGCCACTTTCACCACACAGGGCAGGACCTATTCTCACGTGTGTGGTAAGGTGTTGGCATATCAAAAAGGCCACCCGGATGCCTTTGGAGCGTCTGTTATCAGATCACTGAGTGGTATTGATGGGGTTTACATGGATGGTGTCTCAGTGACTCACGGCTCCACAACCAGACGGACCCACGTGTGGTCATTCAGTGCAGGTGCCTACGCTAAAGGTGACATTCGCATTCCCACTTGCCCATGCTCCAACTCTGACCCCCATCCCGCAACCGTCCCGACATTTGTTGGTGATAAGTACTTCTGCGAAACGGGAAATTCAGGCTCCTCCTTTTCCAGTACTACTGTGTATCATAACGACCCGTTATGGGACAGCAAGGGGTGTGGCCCAAACAGCATGTGCTGTGAACACCCACCGTACTTCTGCTCATCCCTGCCTCAGGCCACCAGTGATGATTTGGAGGTGAGAATTATATCTGATGAACTTGCAAGTGGTGAAGACACTCGAGTATTTGTGGTCGAGCTATATACTAAATAAGAACTACACCAACTTCAGTGGAACAAAGATATGTAAACTCATAACCTTGAACAACTAACTTTGCACATCATTTAAACCTGACCTGCTGCTGTCTTTTGTGTTGTATAGGTTACAGCTTGCATAACTAAGATGCCATTATACTTTCGGTCTTGGCATTTGAACAACATTACTACAACTTTGACGACCTTTTACCTCTGTATTTTTTTACACGCTCTTACACAACAACACTTTAACCGAAATACTATTTTGAAGTTTACCTCTAGAATTCCCGCTGCAAACGATCAGGCACGAAGGCTTCTCTCTCTGCTGAGACATCGCTGACGAACAACTTCAACCTCCGAAACCACGCCTACTCACTATCGCCCACCACATAACCCGACTGTTGAGCTACGCCCACTTTTCTCTTTGGAAAATGGCTATGCGGAAACAAAGGAGGAAAGGCGACAGCAGGACTGCTCAGGCTCTAACTACTAACCCTGAAAGTAAGGAATATAACTTAGATTGATCAGTTCGTTGTCTCATCTGCAACTTCTACACAAGATTATTTTCACTTTCAGAGATAGCACACACAATTGCCATCCTTCAGAAAATTTTGGACAAACATGAATCAGCTGCAAAGAAAAATGTGGATCCTGACAAGATCAAGCACCTTCAAAACGTGCAAGCTATGATAGACAGACTACAAAGCCCTCTGTTCACTTCTTTGGTTGAAATTCAATCAAAATACAAGCAGGTAAGATACAGAGGCAGTTAGTTGGAGCTTGGATGTACTATTTGTAAGGCAAGGAATAAAAGACGATGAGGTGCAAGCATCATGAGTGTCCTTGATTTAGCTATAATTGCATGACAAGTCAGCTATGTAGTTGTTCTTATGGGTTCTTCTCCAATACACCTCCTCCATGCCCACCCCTCCATGGAGTTCTCTAGCAAAAGAAATCGTTTGCCAAAAGATATTATAATGATCCTGTACAGACTTCAAACTAAATGATAGAATGTAGTAGACTTGATGAACTAGTTTTGTTTTAATAAACAAGTTTAGTTTTAGTTATAGTTATTTTACCATACTTTACTCCAATTTAGTTAGTTATAGCTAAAAAAATTTTTTTTTTTCAAATTTAGTTATAGTTAATTAACTAAAAGTTTTTGTAATCTAGTTAGCTAATTGTTATAGTTGTTCAACTAAAAGTTTTTCCTGTTTAAAGTTGTTTTACTAAAAGTCTTTTCTGATTTAGTTATAATTGTAGTTATTTTAGTTAGTTTTTAACAAAAATTATTTCATTCAAATTAGTTATTTTACTGTAAGTTACAAAAAGTAAGAAAGTGCTTACTAAAACTGTTATATCTGTTGTTATAGTCATAGTTAACTGAAATAACACTACCACAAAGCTACAAGTGTCACGCCTGTCACCTTTTGCATTAGGATTCAGAACACACAAACCTTGAAAAGCCTCTGAGCTATCTATCTAAATTAGCTCTGCATAGATAGTGTGTGTGACCATGTGAGTGTGTGTGTGTGTGATCATGTGAAGGCTCTGGCCAACCCAGACAAAACTACCCAACGTCCTAAATCAACTGCTTTGGAATTCTCCCGCCAACCAGAGCTCCTGCCCCAGTTTTGCCAGAGATATGGCATCTCTGATGTTGCCGCAGCAACAGCAGGTAAATAAAAGTGAACACTTAAAACCAGGAGATCCATCATTTATTGTACTTGCAGTTGACAAGCTCTCTAGCTCATTCGATGGGAACAGTCAGCCTGAACGAGGTGGCAGTCTCTCTAAAAGGCGAAGTAAAGGAGAACTATGTGCCACTGGAGCCACACCCACAAGTTATATTACAAGCAATGGGAGAATTTTATCCATGCTCAGAAAAGACAGTCCCAAGAGTGTAGCTCTGGCAAATTTATCCAAACTATCACCAGCTCGAGCAGAAGCAAAAGAAATGGCTGACTTGGAGGAAAGAGTGACCTCTGGGCTAGTAGCGTCCAGTACAGAGAGTGCACTGTCATCTAGTGAGTAATAAAAATACAATTTAATAGAATAATACAAGAATAATACAATGAATAAACATATTACAGCAATATTATTATTAACACTTTTGTGTTATAGTATTTTATTATTATCATCATCATATTTTTAGTATTTTTTTTTTTTTTTTTTAAGCATCCTATGAAGTTCAGAACAGAAATCCTCCAGTTGAAGATTCCTTGGGAAAATTTGTACCAGCCTCCAATGCTAGAAATAGTCCATTCAACTTAATACTAACCAACCCACAGACTAGCATACAAATAGACGAAGTGATAGTTGCTAAGAATGGAGGAGAAAGTGAGGAAGAATTGGAGGTGGTTGTTGTGTCAAACATGGCAGCTGATGAAGATGGCAGTGAGCAAGAAGATGAACTCCAGACTTCCATAACTCATGATGGAGCCAGGAGGACAGCAGTTGTGATGACAGAAGTTGTAGTCAAGTCTAATGAAGACGTCTTATGCACAGAATCAGAAGACAGCCAGAAGCCAAGTGTGTCATTAGATGGTGAATCAAAAATCCAAAGTGATGAGGTAAAGGGTGGAATTGACGTGCGAGGAGAACAGCACATTCCGATGCTGAGTGCCAACAGAAATCAAGAGGACTTCGGGGAAGCTTTGTCAAGCATCAGTGAAGAATTTTTAGATGATAATGAAGGGGTTGGTGATGCTACAGCAGCTGCATCAGGTGATTTGTCTGGTGAGAAGAATGTGTCTGGCGACAATGGAAGTAATAAACCCTCCCTGACAGTAAATGATAGAGTCAATGAATTAATGGCTGATAAATACATAAATATGGAGTCAAGTCCCCCAAAAGAAAATGAAATTGAATCATCTAACACGAATAATTCAGCATTGACTGTAGCCAACAAAATCAAGAGAGGAACCAACATGGCGGAGGGGACCAGCATGGCGGAGGGGACCAGCATGGCGGGGGGAACCAACATGGCAGAGGGGACCAGCATGGCGGAGGGGACCAGCATGGCGGGGGGAACCAACATGGCAGAGGGGACCAGCATGGCGGGGGGAACCAACATGGCAGAGGGGACCAGCATGGCGGGGGGAACCAACATGGCGGAGGGGACCAGCATGGCAGTGGCAGAAGAGGAAAGAGTGAGTGGCCATGTTGATCATACATTCTCCAGTTTGGAGGGAACCACTACTCATGGAACTATGGCAGCATCCAGGGGAGGGGAAAAATCAGTTTCTGGATCAGAAAAGGACAGTAGCAAGCCTCGAGATCTGCTATTCTTTATGAGGGATAGGAAAAGTCAAACAGAACTCACACAAGTAAATAATATGATTTAATACAAATAAATCCATGATGGTTTATACTTTTGTAGGCATTGCAAAGGGCGGAGAGAGGTCCACGATCAGTGACAATTGTAATGGAAGGTTCTAAAGGAGGAGAAAGGAGGGCAGGAATTGAGCTTCTTGGACTTGCCCGCACTGGAGTATTCATTGATGAAGTCAAACCCAAGAGTGAAGCTCATCACCGCGGGCTACTACAGAAAGGAGACCAAGTACTGAAGCTCAATAATAAAGATACTGGTGAGTAGCTATTAGGTAAGGTTACAGTAGCTATTAGGTAAGGTTACAGACTTCACTTTGACAACAGACAGGTGAAGTTTTAAATAAACCAAGTGTGCCCAACTTGGGTTGCTAGTTGTTAAGTAGCTAGTAACCGTGAGCTTTAAAATTATAGTGATGATAGAGCAAGTAAAACAAAAGGATTTCACTCCATAGACAAATAGTCTTCGACTGTGCTCCTAATAGTGTGTGAGTTGTGAAGCTAACAGTTTAAATAATTAAACTACCCACACTCAGAATGTCTCATGCACTGTTAATCTTGCGGAGCCAGACCCTTTACCAACTGCTAGCAACCATGAGAAGGAAAGAGTCTGGGAACATATGCCACACACGGCTTATTTGAAGCACTCCAAAGAGAGAGTTGTATTTCCAATTCTGTGGTTTAACGTCATGGCTGCTAGCTTTGTGGAATTTGATAATTGGCACCCAGCCTTTGTATGTCTGTACCCTCCTCCCCCGCATAGTGTTTAACTGTTGGTAAAAGGTCTGTCTCCATGAGACTGTACTCTGTACCTAACTGCTGCAAAGGGTAAAGGTCATCTGGTCTGTAAACCGATAAACCTCTTGCTTCATGTTTTGCAAATAAACTGTGGGCAGACACAGGGGCCACTTCTGAATACAAATATTCAGTTGGTGTTCGTGAATCGTCTTGTTCCTACGAGACTATACACTTCAGATATTCTAGCTAGGCCTCCATAAGTCTGACTGCCCAGAAACACAAGATAATCAAATGTGTCATCACTCAATAAACTCGATCCTTCTCCGTTGGGTTAGGTCAACGAGCTAAACTACTTAATTTGGCTCTAATTAGTGGGTAATATTAAGACGAGCTTAGTGACTAAAAGGCATCACACGATAGCTATGGCAGTATGATTAGATTAGTTCACTGTAACTGCAGGTACTATTGACAGGAGATAAATTGTGTCAGTATTATTAAAGTGGGTATGTGCATTGTTTGGCTCAGTTATGTGTGGTTGCTGTAGTAGGTACAGTGTCATCATCGTATTGGGTAGGTACAGTGTCATCAGTAGGGTAAAACACTCTGAATGGATAGTCTGGCGTAGCCGACCCTTTACCTTTAATTATTGGGGGCGTGAGGAAGGAAAGGGTCTGGGGATATGGCCATACTAAATTTGTTCTAGAGGAATGTAGAAGTGGTCAGTGCCCCACCTCCCTTATACTACCGCAATAGATGCAGACTGATTCTCCGACAATCTTTAAAACATTTTTTTTTTTTAAGTTTCTGTAGCTGTTACTGGCAGACTACAGCTATGAAAGAGTTGCTGGTGGAGGTGACCAGACCTTTAGCGGCACATAGAGACATATATGGAAATGTTCCAACAGAATACAGTCTGCTTTGAGTGTCTCTCTTTCCTTAGCCATGTTTGCTAAATCTAGCTGTGAAAGAGTGGCTGACAGTATAGGAATTTCTATAGGCGGTTGAGGAGGGCCATTCCCGGTAATTTGTTAACAATAATTGACCGCCACAATATATGTGCGGCTGAACAAATTTGGTATGGCCATGTCCCCAGACCCTTTCCTTCCCCACGCCCCCAAAAGGTAAAGGGTTGACTATGCCAGACTACTGAATGGATGCTATAGGATAACGTAGTTACCCAACACAATGAGTATGAGTACCAGTATCAATGGGTGTGGCTTCATTATCAGGATGAGTACAATGTTACTAGTGATGTGCTTGAGCACAAATGGCGAGGAGCCTAAATCTACACTATTGTTAACGTTCGATTCTAACTTCTAACACTCAAGATACTAAAGTCGAGTTTTTAAATTACGTATATACAATAAAGGGGATTCATTGCCGTAGTAACCACTTCCCGCAACTCTCTGAATTGAAAAAAATAATAAAGCAACAAGAAAGCAAGTCACACTATTTAAACGTTTTCTTTGTGATAGTAGTTGTAATGCACAATACTTTCACACAACTGAACAAACCTACGCAAGACTTACCTTTGTGAGTAGTCTAGTGGTCAATGAATTCAAGTAAATACTGTTGCGTAGGCTTATAACTATGACAAATAGCATATTAACTTACCACAGCCACTACCTCGAATAGTAATGGAACTCCGGTAAGTTTTTTGTGTTTTAACTGCACCCTTAAAAGAGTTCAATGCGGTAAACAATTCAATTTCTAGGGTGATATGGGTAATGATCGATAAATCAGAAGAATCTGTTTAGTGAAATTTGGGACGGGGTCAAAAGCAGAGCTAACACAAAAATACGTGAGGGTCAAAGTACAAAATGACATACGTACGTCCACACATTATATAAACAAACAAACATCCCCGATTTTCAATTGTGTTACCCCTGAGAGTGTCTCGCTTGCTCCGCTCGCTCGCCAATTACTGGTGGTGGATATAGTGAAGTGAGACATTGTGTGTGTGTGTGTTTGTGGTAAGCAAACAGATTATTTCATCGTTCGACTATTGAATTTCCTTTTAAAAGCTTAAATTTATTATCCTTCTAAAAAGTTGCCAAGTTCACACAATGAAGATAATGTATTGTGCTTGTTCTTAGCAATGTCTAACTTCCAGGATGAGCTGATTAATATGACATAGGCATGGCACGGACACTGTTAACTGAGTTTAAATTAGCCGTATCACTTGACTTGACTAGATGTGTTTCACTTAGTAATAATTTCCAACGAGCACCACCTTCGGACATGAGCAACTATTCAAATACACGTGAGGAAACTCACAAGAAAGAGGCTTTCAACCTCCTCCTCCTCCCGTTGTGTACATGCAACTTTACATCATACACTGACAGGAAGTAACAGGATGGCTGGCAAGGACCTTAACTCATAAATGGAGTTTAAAATGACACAAGTAGTGGACTTACTAGAGAACAAAGATACTTTGGTAAATTTTAATCCGTCGTCATAGATAACAATAAACGTTTTTTACGTTGCCCCATATATATAATACACACTACTTGTACCCTCACTAATAGCCTGTCACTAGGCATATTAGCATACATGTACTTCTAGGCAAACCCACACTCTGCAAACAGTTATTTCCTATCTTGCTCTTCGTGCAACTGACTTAGTCTAAATAAACACCAACAGTTCATGACTGCTCCTTGAAGCTAAACCAGGTCACTAAACAGAGGCCAAGTTGTTTTGGACCAGCACATCGTGACCTATTGCCCTTCCTGTGACCTCTACATGCTCTCCCTGGAGAGCTAGCAAACACTTCCCCTTCCCACCCGCAGACACTACACATCTGCCAGAGTGACAACATGGCTCAGGTGTGAGAATACAGGTTGTCATAGTGATTGATGAGTTGGACCTATTCTTATTTATGATTCCCACGTTGATTGTCCATTTACTCGAACACAGCATCTATAGCAGCCTTGGACAAAGAGCTTCACATTACAATCTAGTCTTATACTGGAATTGCTTGCAATAGTTACTTTATTAATTCCATTCCTTCTACTGACATCTATAGCAGCCTTGGACAAAGAGCTTCACATTACAATCTAGTATTATACTGGAATTGCTTGCAATAGTTACTTTATTAATTCCATTCCTTCTACTGACATTTTTTGTGGTTTTACTTTTACTTCATGCTTGTATGTGTGTGTGTGTGTGCGTGCATGTGTGATTAAAGACGGTATGGCAAGTGCTGAACTAGAACTAATGCTGAGAGAAGCTGGTCCCGGACAAGAGGTGACTTTCCAAGTCCAATACAACCCAACTGGTAAGAGAATGAATCAGCATGTACACTGCTGACATCTCCCTCTGTGTTGTGTGTGTGTGTGTGCACGCGTGTGTGTGTATGTATGTGTATGCGTGTCCTCAGGCCTTTCTGAATGCAGGAGGAAGATGATGGGTATATCATGACAAGCAGAAGACATTTTTCTGATTCCCTTCTTCAATGCCCACTTAGTGTGCTTTATCATAGTCATTGGAATTTTCTGGACAGCAAAGCACATTATCATCCTCCTCTATCCCTCCCCCCACCCCCTCCCCTCCACAAACAGCTCTGATTCTCAAAGAGTTGCATCTGTAACTACGTATTGGCCAATGCAAGTGAGGAATGACTACCATGGCAACCGTGATTGCTGGCTATACCATCTACCCCCCCCCCCCCCCAGGCTATACCATCTACCCTGTGTGTTATTATGTGGTTGTGTGTGTGTGTGTGTGTGTGTGTGTGTGTGTGCATGTATTGCTGGAATGAATGTAATTGTTCCAGGTGATAGGCGCCTCTACATCAACACTAGCGGCCTACTTTTTAAGTTTTGACACTCTTAACCATGTCAAGTGCTTACATTGCAGCTGTACAGCTGCAAATTAAATTACACAAATTAATTACAGACTAAATATCATGAGAACATCCCAAGAGATAAAACAAGGGGAAAAATGTCTTTTCAGCATTTGAAAATTTAAAACTTGAATTCAAAGACAGTAGTCTGCATGTGTGGAAAATGTAGCATGTGTGTATGTGCATGTGTTTGCTGTGTATATGTGCATTAGCAAATCATCTGATGGTAATGCATTTTTAGAAAGAAAGAGGGTAAGATGGAGTTCAAGGGAGGAGGGGAGGGGCTAAGTGATTTCATGTTGATAAGAGATTTCAGAGAATTACTTGTAATTAGAAGAAGAAAATCTTAGCTAGCTATATCACAGCAACAACCTTCATCTAATACCAAAAGTGAATGGGGCCCACACAAAAACAAAACTATTTGCACCAGAAAGTATCTATGCCCCCCATGAGTAGACTAGCTAAAACTAAAGCTTTCAATACGCTGGCACAACCTCCAACGTCCAGTTCTTACAGCTCCAAATTATATTTCTACATTTTAATACTAATAAAAATTAATAAAGTAAATCAACCAATAAATTGGTATTAGTTGCAGTAGTAGTGGCGGAGTACTTGAGGTGCAGAGAGTGCAATGGAGCGAGAGACGAGTTTGTCCATGTGGGAGATGGCCGCTACCACAGATGCACCCAGCAACCCACCACACAGTTGAGGCATGTGGTACCCTGAAGGCATTCTTATACCATACTCCGGTTCCTTAAAATTCAATTTTTTTTGCCCTGTCCCACCGAGCTTGCTATCAACCAAGAATTCCAACTTGTCCCTCACGAGCACCCAGAGGTTATGAAGACAGCAATGGGTGGTCTGGCAGATGGAGCCTCTAGTTGGGTTGTTTAGAGTGATTGACTCCAGACTTAGCTGCTGTTGGGCTCAGTATACAGTAATGGAATGCACTCTGCAACTTAAGGTTTGGTACACAGCCATTGTCGGACCTAGATGACTTCACAACTCAAAAAACTTTTGTTGACCTATCTCTTCTGGCTACTGCAAATGGTCGGCATAGAACCAGAGGCTTTGGAGTGGGTTGGGGGAAGGGTAAAATTGGAATATAATTCAATAATGGCTGTCTTGCAACTACTAGAAGTATATTTGGTAACTGGAGAGTTCCCAGAGTGTGCGTTGTCACTGTTGGTTGAAGAACACATTTGATAAACTCAACTTAATACTCTATTCACTATTATAACTAATCATTTGAAGAAAAATAAATTGTCTGATGTTTTGATTTAAACTGCCAGAGAAGGTATTGTTTATTTGTTTACAGCCCCACCCTTTCGTCACTCATGTAAATATTTTTGTATTGCTGATAAACTGTACTGGAAGTCCCGCCCACGTGACATTTGGATGCCTACGTTCACGGACTAATTGATTAGTACATGAATGAAGTCACTGACATTGAGACCACCACCTTACCAAACAAGACACCAAACCCATCAAAATATGAACACATGAATGCTTATAAATTTCTTCTTGCCAACCAGAGTACACGATACCAGCGAGTGTTGTTAAACCTCTTTGAAAAAGTTCCTTCTTATTAATTGGTAAAATTGGAACTTTTGTCAACTCAAAGCAATAGCAGGAGATAAATTAAGGTAGAGGACAAACCATTAAACTTAATATAGATTTAACAATTACAGTCTTAAGTTGAAACAATGTTAATTTAGGTTGGAAAGTCAACACCCAGAACTCGGGGGCTTTGGCTACTACAACTTCAACACTTCACTAACCAGTATAAGGCATTGTAAAATTCAAATCATCAAATCTTAAAAAAAATTATTTAGATGAGATTATTGCATTTGAAATGGTTGGTGCAAGTAGTCACACTTTCTGATCTTGTCTTTTTCTGAGTGTTTGGATGATAAATGTGGCAACTAAGACAGGTGTTGTTTAAAGTATGGCATACATTTCTGCCACACTGTCTCAAGAAAACTAAAGACAGTTAACTAACCGGAAGTTTAAAACAAAAGTCTTGTTAAGAGTAGTTCCTTTAAGGGTATAACAACAAAACAGACCGGAACAGTTTGAAGCCGTTTAGAGACCTTTGTCTATTCAGCACACGCCAGTACACGCCCATTCATTTAACCACTTGCATTGCTGACAGATAAAAAAATAAATAAATAAATAAACCACTTGTTAGCCCACCCACCATTAGAACTATGATCAATTTAAATATTTAAATGATAGAAAACATGAGGTTGATTTAGTACAACTTCATTGTCATCAAGAAAATACAGGACAGTCACACACACACACACACACACACACACACACACACACACACACACACACACACACACACACACACACTATTAAAGTGATTGGAATAGTGCTACTAAGATCAAGCATGACCCACCGCAACCCAGGAAACTTAGGGTGGGGCCCTGAAGATGGGGTAAAAAATGCACATAATCAGGTTAGTGGAAGCCTAAGCGTCTCAATACGGTGGAAGATGATCTTCATTAAACATCATCATTAAAAAAGAAAAATACTCCAATCAAAGAATGCGGCTCAGACAGCTTTGATGTGTTGAGCTGAGGCTGAGTCAGCAGTGGAATAGACACTCCCTGGACTTGCAAAACAAACTTGTAGCCACACGCACACGGTGTACGTCCACGCTGGTTTAATCTAGAGGACCTCTTCTCTCCTAACTTAAAACAAACAAACTATTATTGCAAAAACTCTTGAGTTTACAAAGTAAATTGAATTACATCTGGTCCAAGGAGCCAACGGAACATCAGATTCAAGGATCAAATAGGTGTCTTCTATAACCCCTTCTCTTTCTCATGCACATTGTTGCTTTTAATTAAACCACCAAGTTAACCCATTTCAAAGAAATTAAATTTCAAAAAAAATGTCCAAACCAATCTGTGAATTCCAGTGTATCTAGATCATGTGGTTTTGGGTTTAGCCACCCCCCCACCCCACCCCCTTCTAATGCTGTGCAAGAAACAGAGAATATAATTCTACTGAAAAAAATAGAGGTCACAAAGTTGACCGAGGTTAACCAGGAGCCAGAGACCCGCCACTCCTACGGGCCGTAAGGTAGAGTGGGCAGAGGTCGTCAGAGTATTAGGGAAAGGGGTGGAGCTGGAATAGAGTGGGAGGATTCACGTGAGAGGCTTCTACATGCAATACATGGAAGACAGACGAGCCAAAGAGAAATGAGCGACGCAGGAAATCCATCGGCAACAGTCCACACTCACCCACCCACATGCTTGTAAACAATTATAGTCATAAGAATCAAGGAATAAGTTAAATAAGGGTAGGGTCATTAGGAGGGGGTGGGGGGAGAGGGATAGAAGTTCTCCTTGGCCAGGGAGGCCAGAAGTGATGGGCCTGACAGTAGCTAAAGTGGGAATGGCAGGTGTTGCCCATGGCAGCAGGGGAATGGTTGGGCCATGGGCAAAACTAGCTGACAGCTAAAGTCAGCTTAGCCCCCAAAGTAATTCATTCTTAGATAGGGCTGAGGAAAGAATGTGACTGCACCTATTCCAGGAAAAATCTTCGCTCAGCCTTACCTGGAGGGTGCAGCGACTGCCATGCCTACCCGCCATATCTGCAGCCAGGTGAGCCAGTGAGCCAGTGAGCCAGTGAGCCAGTGAGCCAGTGAGCCAGTGAGCCAGTGAGCCAGTGAGCCAGTGAGCCAGTGAGCCAGTGAGCCAGTGAGCCAGGTGAGCCAGTGAGCCAGTGAGCCAGTGAGCCAGTGAGCCAGTGAGCCAGTGAGCCAGTGAGCCAGTGAGCCAGTGAGCCAGTGAGCCTGGGGTAAGTAGATGTCAGCTTCAGGGCAGAGGCAACAGATGATTAAGTTTATATGGCTGGCATTGAACAGCTGTATTCCAGCTCAAGCCAAGTATGCAAGTCACACACATCCATTCTCCATTCATACACAGACTATGTTTGGATGTCCCTACAGAGTGCCATTTTAAAGTGACTGGCTAGCACATTAACAACCTCTTCAATGGACGCAGACCTCTTTGTCACCTTGCATTAGGGATCATACTACAACCATGGAAACTAACCGTGCAAGGTGGCCAAATATAGCCCGCTACAGAGATCAGCACCTGTGCACCTTAAATTTGTTTTTGCAAGTTTGATTGATTGAGAACATTTCCTTATAATGGCAAGTGGCTTGGTACCATATGTCCATCGCAGACTGCTAACATCACATGTTGTGTAAGGACAGAGTGTCCCCCCCACTCTCCATAGATTATCATCACTTCCTGTTCAATATTTAGACGTAGCAGTCGGTGAGATCAATATATAGCAGTCTGCGTGCGTGAAGACAGGCACAGTCTAGCATGGTGCTACCACCTGCAATAAGACAAGAAAATCGCCATTCTTGCAACCTTTCCCTCCTCCCTAGTGCTTTCCACCACTAGAAGCACAGAGCAAAGCTTTAGAACAGTTAAAATATATTTCAAGCTAAGCAAGAGATTAGTGGGTCTGTACAAATAGCCCCACTGTACAGGTTGGAATCAACACTGGCTAGGGGAAATCCCAGTCTATGAACCTATGTATGTTATACACACAGTACAACTGACCACTGGCCCAATCTCGCATTGTATAGGAGTGGGAAGAGTGTGATGTATAATAATATGATTTTAACTAAAAATGGAAATCAATTTTTGACATGAAATACACAGAGAGAAAATAGAGAACAAATTAATTTATTTTTACTGCCAATTTACATCATAGGCGTTGCCTCTACAAACTTACTACCAGTTGGTAAGGTGTGGCCATAGTTCCCATCAATAGTGAATGCTTTAATACTACATCACAAAAGAATGACTATTACACATAGCTATTGTATTGTACTCACAAATTCTTTATGGCTTCCCTCTGAATAAAGGCAGTTCTAGACGAAGTCACCATAATTATATTCATAGCCATGGGACAGTTAAAAATGCATTTCCAGCTAGCTGCCTATGTTGTTGCTGTGGTTGTTCCTGGCTCAGCTCATGCACCAGGAATGCATAGCATCACACCGCTCTCTCTGACTGCAGCCTCACATAGCTAGTGCTCCCTGTTTCCTGTGCCCACAAACAGATGACAGCTGAGATAAAGAATGCAATATTAAGCTGACTTCAACTTGCTTGTAGCTCATTTAATCCATTGAAGGAGAGAAAGGGAAACACCAGGAGATTTGGCACACATGGATTTATTTTCAAGGATTAAATAAACGACATAATTGGTTCCTTTTGAAAGTTGAGCCAGTGGGACCCATTGAAGTATCACAGAATTGGCAAGCTACCAAATTCTGCAACTATTTTTTAAATTATCACCAGAAACTCAATCACCACTTCAGTGGGTTAGGGAGGAAATCCAGCTGCATGTTTAAGTTGCCATGTCAACAGAAAAGCAAGAAGCTGGTTTAGCAAAATAAACACAAACATACATACATATAAGGGTAGTTGTATACTATTGTAGACAGTACCATCTGGACTCATTGTCAGAGATAATGTCTGTTGTTATTTGGAACTGGCAAGCGGTAAGTGTCATGAAGTGACAGGCAGTCAAATTGAAGGACACGGATTAGACGATAAAAAGATAAAAAAAGATTAAACGACTCAACGGTTTGTTTTAGGACTCTTGATTGTGGCTGAAAGAAGAGAATTTGTGAGAATGAATGCAAACTATATTCTAGAACATTGCTGATGTAGTTATTGTACAGTGACTGAGGACTCTGAAGTACTTAGGTCTTTCAGAGAGGGACACTATTAACTTGAGGGCAGGGACACTCCGATTGCGCTTAGTGACCTTCCGATTGTGTTGTTAGGAGCAGTCACTATGTTCTAAATTAGTTAGGCACTGCTCAGCTGGCGTGAACTACCATTTTTAGGGCCCCCAGGCGAGCGCACTCGTAGCACTCTGGACACTACAGTCTAGGGCCTTCAGGACCCTAAACACAGTAATTCCTTCAGAGGCAGCGTCTAACTATTCTCGTAGTTCACCTCTTTCTAACCATAAGTAGCCCCCATAAGCCCATGCCTGTATTGGAGCATGTAGATCAACCCCTCATGTGGTGACCTAGCTTGAAATAGGATTACAAAGTGAGTAGGCCAGCCACACCCACACTGACTCAGCCACACCCACTCGGCTAAGCAGGACTGACTCAGTAGGCCAGCCACACCCACTCGGCTAAGCAGGACTGACTCAGTTGCACATGAAAGTCTACATTCTATGCCCTTTTCATCTACACTACAACAAGGCAGACTTATTAAAATTACATGATAAATGTTCACCTATAACCACAGTAATTAATTGAAACATGATAAAATACAAATTAGTTCAAACTTTGCTGAAGTAAGCTAACTTATGAAGTACGTTTGAAATTTAAACTGATATTAACAAAACCCGAGATCAAACAAACCTCAGAGTGTTACAACGCAATACGCAGTCTTTACCAACTTGCATCATACGAATGTTCTTTCAGATCAGATGCCAATCCTCCAAGTGATCTTCAGCTATAATCTCAAGATGAAGACTCAACAAATGCGAGACTTAGTCCAAACATTGGCCCCAGCAAGTCTTTAGACAACCGCACCTACGCCACGTCTCTAACGGGATCCATTTCCCTAGAAAATAAATTGTACCGACAAGTTGATAAATCACACATGCATGAAATCTCCTTGTGCTGATGCAAACATTTTCTAGAGCAGATATTGGGTATGGATCAACAGCGTTATACCTCATTGGACCTTGAAATAACCAACACAGCATTTAATATATAATATTAGCCCTACTTTCTGTCACACACACACACACACACATACTGAGGGGATCTCTTTATGAGCATGAGTCAATGCAGCTCATCTATTCTTTCAGTCATTCATCTATTTTCTCATTCATTCAATCATCCATTTTCTCATTCATTCAATCATTCATTTACCCATTTATTCAGATAATCGTTTACTTATTTATTCATATATTAATTTAGTTATAATATCCACCATTCCCTCCTCCTATCTCTCACTAACATTCATGGAAAAATTTAACACACAGAATTTGTTAAGATTATGCAATCACGTCTGACAGTGAAAGTCTCCCTGTTACCCAACACAAAAACAGTGAGACCTTAAAGTAGGGCAGCTATTAGAAGGGCAGCTTGTTTGTGTAGGTGAACAAATTAGTGTTCACAGACCTGGCCAGGAGAAGTGCTGAACTCTTGTCAGTAACTTGACCTAAACATGGCCAAGTGTTGCTTTCAGGCAAGTTCCGTGAAAATAGAAGTGCCTACAAGACCAGGTGTGAAATATAAATTTAACAAGTGTAGCACTAGAGGTGTCTCCTCCTGAACTGCAGTCACAGCAAAGGTGGTACAATAAGTGAAGGTTTCTGTTTTCTACACTTAGGATTCTCCACCTGGGGGTGCTGTTTAAGGAAGCTCTAATGAGCAGCGGTGGACAAGTTCCCAGCCTCTGGTGTTGCTGCTTGGAGGGGACCTGTTAGAAAATATATCCAGGTGTCCTTTTGTAGTTGTTTACTTTAGAAGTTGTTTACGTCAGAGATGTAGGTGTTGTTGTTTGTCCCCCCCCCCCCCCCCAAGTGTTGAAAACATGTGTATATTAAAAGTTACACTGCTCCAGTTCTTAATAAAATGCAAAAGCATTGAACTAAAAAGATGGATTAAAGACACCATAATGGCTAAAGCTACAGACTAATCTAATTAGACCACATATCAAGAAAACTCCTTCCAGAGAACAGCATGTGCTTCAACTAAACCTCCCTTCAGAGGTCACATGAGCAAGTGATGCAATTTGCTCACACCCACTCAAGCAACACAAGCCATATTCCAGAAGGAGGCACACACAGGAAGAACTTGCAACTTAAAAGAAATGGCAATCTGTTTGGCTGTGGCTGATGACTTCTTAGAACACCCGCACAAACTTGATGGGCGAGACTTGCACCCTTTTAGGATCGCAAGCCACACAGAATAGCCAACGCCCACACAGACGGACACATGGAGTGAGAGAAAGCACTGGCGAGTCCCGAGCGTCTACTCCCACATACACAAATGACAAGAACTCACTAGCATTCTCTAAACCACTGACAGCAAAGGGTACACACACACTACAGGCATTAAATTCCAGTGTGGTCATGGCAAGATAAAAAATAAAATAAATAAATAAATAAAAGGAAAAAAAATCACTTTAGATGTCACCATTTTTGTTGCTCTATTACAATCCCTACTCAATACTGTTAAGACATTACTGGAATAGAAGACCATGAAGACATTGCAAGGAAATGTGCATAATCCAGCAAGTTGAACCATCTACTCCTCTCTCAGTATTGCCGATACCAGAGCCAATCACCACACACACACTCTACTCAACACCCTAAATTTGCCATGGCAACCAGTGATGAGTACTACCTACCCCTATTTCCCATGTTTTTATGGTAGACTAGGAGCAATTGGCACTAGTGGTCAGATGCAGTCTGTTATCAAACATCTACACACACTTATACGGGTTTGGATTTAATATGCATTTTTTTTAAATTATCAAACCACATGATTTTAATTATAGACATGTTTTCAACATAATACATTCATGAATATATTAACACATGATGCATTGAAACCAAATTACAGGGGTTGACCAAATTACAGAAAAAAAGAAAAGCATAAAAAACTTTGATGGATATGTATGTATATATATTATATATATATATATATATATATATATATATTATATATATATTATATATAATGACATATATATATATCATTTATTAACTATTTTACTCTTTTGTACTTGTGTGCTTATACAATATATGGTATACTTAAGCCTATATATAATAGAATGCAATCTTATTTTTGTGTTGCTAGGGAACTGCACTGCCTGGTTACAAGGATGAGCATTGCCAGGATCAAGTGTCAGATCAGATTGAATTTCTGATGTCACTCACACGGGATATTCCAGTGTTGCCAAGGAGACCAAGCATAATGTGCCATTTGCAGTAGCATAAACCAGACTAATGAAGCCACTCCCGTCTGAGTAGTAGTAGTAGTAGTAGCTGTTGATAGTAAGTATCCTTGAGTCCAAGAAGTACTGTTTATTTTGTCACCTATGCCACTATCTATGTATGGCAGACACCTCCAGCAATGTGACATCCACAGAGGAAGCACATGTCCCCTAATGAAGGACATGTGGCAAATACATGACCCTGAAGTGACATGCACGCTAGCACACTAGAAAGATTGTCCAAGAGATAATCCATGGATGAAGGCTACCATCTTTTGAGAATGCATAGCGAACACTAGATGTTCCACAGACCAATCAGTTCAATTTTTCTGCTGGTACATTAATCTTTGTTCCTTCATCGTCCATGTACCCAGCCCCTCCTTCATCGTCCATGTACCTAGCCCCTCCTCCATCGTACATGTACCCAGCCCCTCCTTCATCGTCCATGTACCCAGCCCCTCCTTCATCGTACATGTACCCAGCCCCTCCTCCATCGTACATGTACCCAGCCCCTCCTTCATCGTACATGTACCCAGCCCCTCCTTCATCGTACATGTACCCAGCCCCTCCTTCATCGTCCATGTACCCAGCCCCTCCTTCATCGTACATGTACCCAGCCCCTCCTTCATCGTACATGTACCCAGCCCCTCCTTCATTGTACATGTACCCAGCCCCTCCTTCATCGTACATGTACCCAGCCCCTCCTTCATCGTACATGTACCCAGCCCCTCCTTCATCGTACATGTACCCAGCCCCTCCTTCATCGTACATGTACCCAGCCCCT
>WLWI01000784.1_pt1 | contig 28135 bp, 25 predicted proteins | sample 6701501 | NCBI WGS metagenome assembly WLWI01 (sample SAMN12718690, study PRJNA515312) | sponge metagenome | isolation source: marine sponge | host: Mycale hentscheli | place: New Zealand: South Island, Marlborough, Capsize Point | collected 2014-11-01 | reverse complement strand
ATCCATTTGGAAGAGAGGCATAATCTCTTTAGGTACTAAATACTTAGTTCAAATTGCTTCTATGTGTACCTAAGCTTTCACTGATAGAGCTGGAAGCTGTAGAGAAGTAGGCACCACACAAGAGAAGAGCTGATGCTATATCTGCTAAAGCACCATATCTGCTAAAGCAGTTTTGTTCTTAGCACTGCTAAGAACAAAACAATGTATGGACCCTTTCCTTCACCACGCAGTGAGTAAACTGTCTGGCTCATAAGACTACAATGCTATGTCAACCTATTCTGGCGTAGCCAGACCCTTTACTGAACTGCTATGCTGGGAATGGATCGGCGGACATGACCACACCAAATTTGTTCTGCTGCACATATATTTCGGCGGTCAATTACAGTTAGCACATTACCAGGAAACCACAACTACAATTAGAAATTCCTATACTGTCAGCTAACCTTCAAAAGGTTTAGTAAGTATGGATCGCTTGAGCATCTGTCTACTGCACAAATAGAAATTCCTGTACGTGTCCTTCACTTTTCACAGCTAGGTTTAGCATGCATAGCTGTATGAGTAAGGAAAGGGAGACGCACAAAGCAGGCTGTATTCCGTCCGAATTTTTTCAAATTCATCTCTACGTGCTGCTAAAGGTCTAATGACGCTTACCAGTAACTCTTTCAACTCATCATAGCCAGTAGTCTGTCAGCTAAAGCTCAGAAACTTAAATAAACAAAGATCGTCAGAGAATCAATCTGAATCTCCATTGCGGTAGAAATTCAGGTATAAAGGAGGTGGGGCACTGACCACTCCCACATTCCTCTAGAACAAAACTTGGTATGGTCATATCCCCAGACCCTCCCCGCACTTCACAATCTACCTGAGTCTGCCCCCCCCCCCCAGATTAATGTCAACCTGCAAATAAACATGCAATGATTACAATGATACACCAACCTGCAAGGAAACTGCAAAGATTTTTGGCATCCTCTGCTCTTTCAATTTCAAGTAGCCCATTCACTAATACTTTGTAAGTAGCCTTGACAGAAAGCTTTTGTTTCAGTCTACTTAAAAAAGCTAACCTTCGCCCATCTTCACGGCCATTGTCTACCTCAATGGCATCAATAACACTCTCACTGAAACCTGGAAGTTTTAAAGATAATACTCTCCATTCCGGAAGGTAGCGAGAAATCTCTGGAAAATGGCTTCTGTCCAGCTTTTCGTCCAGATCACTGTCCTTCAACTTGCAATCGCTAAGTAGTGCTTCCAAAGTTATAAGAGACATCTTCTTGAACTATATAGTCACAATAGAGGGTGTTAAATAAAGGAAGGGAGGCGTGTGCATATAATACCACAAGATGCGCACCACAACACACACCACCAGGTACGTGGTCTAGCCTGCCTAGCTAATCCTCCAATAGCTACGGGTAGCGATTGGTAAAGGGTCTGGATACGCGAGACCACACCCACGGGAGAGGACCGGACACGTAAACGCTCGCGCGATGCGGCAAGTAAAGGGGTCTCGCCACGCGCCTGACTACGCAGGAAGAAATGGCGGTGTGATCTCTCGATAAATCGCAGCGCTAATAAATGCTGGTTTTTGTGCAGACACATCCTCCTATGAAGCCAAAGCCCAGAGAGTGTGGCTGCTTAGTTCCTCAAAATAAAAGAGATTGTTAGCTACAAGGGTAAGATGTATTAAAGATAATACTGATTTTATTACAGGTGATTCTAATGGATATTGCAGGCAATAGTATTTACATGACTCTTTCAACTTAAAACAAGTCATCCCTGCAAACTAAACTTCTTCTGTATAGGCTAAAGTGTCCAAAACATTTTGAATAGTCTGATATTCTTTAAAATACACGTCAAATATTGCATTTTTTCCAGTATGTAGAAACAAATTATTGAAGCAGTACACGTATTAACTGGTCTAAAATTAAATTATGTGGTTTTTACGACTTCATTGAGCTAAAAACCTTCCAATACTTGTTTGTGGGGTGTAAGTCCACAAGCAGCAAATATTATTGTTCCTTCCCAAGGACCACTCTGCTAGCCAGAGGACACACACACAGACTAGCCTTGTTTTAGGTGTGTGTGACTTGATTAGTTTCCTGTGTGAGTAGATCCTCAACTGCTCTTCAACTAAAATGCTGGAGGGTGACACACTAGCTACCGCTACTAGCATTCACAACACACAGGATTCACAAGATTCAATCTACAGAAAACTCATTCATTCAATACAATACATGTGACAGAATGATTCTATAAAATGTACACTGGTGTGAGTTAAATTGAAAAATGTAATGTTAATGAATTCAAAGATAGTAATTCGTTTGGTGTTTGGGAGACCCAAACAATACTCCTTTAGTCCATTTTTGTGTAATTAATTTCAATCTGTTGCTTCAGTTGAATAGAAACTCAAATGCAACAGTGCAGGAGTGAAATGATGCTTTGCTAATTTGCTTACATCCTCAACTTGACTCTCTTTCTGTCATGTTCATGGAAAAACTAAAATTGATTTCAAATACTATATATGTTTTCTTGGATTATTTATATATAGCTCGCTATTAACGAACTTTTTGCTTAACAACGATTCATTTTAGTTCTGAATTAACTCTAACTGTCTCAGTATTTTGCTGTAGATTCTTCAAAATATTTGCCAGTTTGATTTTTTTTAAGCTTAGCATAATCAAATATCTTACAGCAGGGAAAATTTAAGGAATATTAATCACTGTGATGGTGTGCCCTATCAATAATTTATGTAGCTTTACCTAACTTTTCAATTTTTTCATATGTATTTTTTCACTAAATCGTTCTGAAGTTATATCAGATGCTTGTAAAAAAACTGGTGGTTTTGACTCCCACCACATGGTGTTGTTACCAGCAGAATAAAACCATTCCCCAGAAACACAATGAATTAGAAATACTTCTTAAAACAACAATAGCTGAAATAAATGATTATTGTGAATTGAAAATGAATGTTATGTAATGTTTATTTCAGTGGCTCTGGAATTCCCATAGAATGGTGTCTTGGACATGCCAATTCTGGCAATAGAGCAATAAAGTAAAAATCCTGGAGTTTTTTTTTAGGTTTTTTCCTCCTCCTATGACAAATCTTTGCAAACTCTTTGAACGTGTATATCAACATCTGTTCTAACAACAAAATCACATCACAGCCTTTGGGTACAACAGAGTTGTGCTTGACTTTAGTGGTAGTAATCATGATTTCTTTTTAATTTAACTTAATCATTTTTGTTTTGCAGGCAAAAACGATTGTTTCTTGTGCTGGTTCTTTCAAAATAAGGCCACGAGCACTATATAGGTTTTTTTTATTTCCAGCAAACCAAGTGGATGTGCTCTTTCACTGGGATCAGTAACCAGTCCATCCGGTGTTGCTGCAAGCCACCATGAATTATCTCCCAACCCCCCATGATATAAATAGGCCACAGTCATTAACAGTCAAGTTAGGATGATGTTGCTTCAATTGGTACAATCTGTACTCTTCTTTGGCTCTATTTTCCAATACTTTACCATAATGAGTGGCTGCGTTCTACTATAGAAATTTAGTCTCTTTCTTCATTCAGTGATCCATACATCACTGTCAGCTTGGCTTGTTGTTGTGTGCTTTTGTATGTGGCTAATTTCCCCACTTGTCTCTTGTATTTTTGTCTTGTAAAAACTTGTTTTTAGTGTCTTCAAATGCTCTCAGAGACACATCGTCATAAAAATCACTTGGTAAAACCCCACCATCATACCTAGCATATGCCTTCCTGCCCTTACAGGATTCCTTCTTAAGTAACTTTTTTCATTCGTCATTGCTGCTCAATACTGTCTTTTCCTTTTCTTTCCTTTTCACTGCTTGCCTTATAGCAGACTGTTGAGATGAATCGTTTGAAAATCTTTGTTGGAGATAAGTATGTAATCTGCTTCCATTCCACAGGTCCCACTCTTTGCCCATGTTGTGTTGCAAACCTGCACCCATGCAACAGTGCTCCCATGAGCCATACTGTAAGCGGTTATTGACTTCCTCCATCGTACTTGTGTGCACATGGATCCATGACTCTGCCAAGTTTGTGGTGACATTGTCAATTAGTTGCTCAGCCTTAGCAATCAGCCTGCTCAAAATAACCTGAATGTCATGGTACATTTTGGGGTTAATCTCAGTCGCAGTCAACTCCCCTTGAGGTACCAGTGTTGTTTTGGTTTAGCAATTCTAGACTTTCATAGTTTTAGTTATTTATACTAAAAAAATATCTTGAATGCTTAGTTTTAGTTTTTTTCCCAAATTCTCCCTGAAGATTTAGTTAGTTTTTAGTTTTTCTTCAATACCATGTAGAAGATTTAGTTAGTTATACTATTAATTGTCTTAGTTTTAGTTAATTTATGTTGCCTCTCAAATTCTGCAATAATGAGACTCCTTAAAGAAAGTTGTTCATGTAGTTTTCCCAAAGAACTTCAAAAATGGCATATTTCTGTGAAAACTTGGGTATTATTAATAAAATATGGTATTTGTTATGTAGTTTAGAGAATAATTACTTGATGGGAGTTTATATTTTGACATAATTCAAGGTGAATATTGTTTACAATAAAATTGCTTACTTTTAGTTTTTGTCATCCACTCTACTGGTAGTTATAGTTATTATTGAATTTACTGTCTTCTAAAATACTTAGTTTTAGTTTTTTCATGTTCTCTATAGCTTAGTTTTAGTTATTCTTACCAAAAGTAAAATACCCCAAAACTAAGTGGTTTTGGTTTTAGTTTTAGTTAACTAAAACAACACTAGTGAAGGGTAGGGCGACATTTTTTACCTCTGGTACCCACCATATCTTTACCACCTAATTGGCACGTATAGGAATGCTGTGAAAAAATTGTAATTCAGTATTTTAGTGAAAAATAATGAACAAAAATTCGTTTTGTGGAGGGTTAATGTAGTAACCTCCTAGGATTTACGATGTTGTTCACCTTATTGTTAATTCCTCTGTGAAATGCCACCTGAAAATAACTTAGTACCGCAAAGAGTTTAAATTTGAAACAATAGTGGTATGCTGCACAAATAATTATAGTAACAGTATTACTATAATGATCTTTTTAGCAATAAAATATTTCCCTAATTTTTTTCTTACTTGTAGGAAACTCCCTCTAGATATCACTGGTCTATCACCACTTTTTATGTTTTAAGTCTGATATAGGAAACAGCAATATTCTCTTTCCTGTTTGTGCTGCTTCAGATTGTAACAAAGATGTAAAAGTGAAGGTGCTCACGCACCTGGGCCCTGTTTTAAGTCATTGCTAAAAGAAATGGTGAAGCGGTAACGGATTGGCACAACCTGGGCACAACCTGGGCACTGCCAACCCTTGCGCAGATTAGAACTGTAAGACCTATTAAGAACCTATTAAGGACCTATTTACATTAATCGCTTGCAGGGAGGGTTTGTAACTTAAAGATTCCACAAGCTAGGCTTGTAACATGAGAACTGGGAGGACTGTTGAGGTAACAGCTAACTAATAATGCTGGAAATACTCAGGGGTACCGCAAGTTATCTAGGTACAAAGTTCCTAACTAAAGACAATTTTTAAGAGGTTAGCATGAAAAATATTTAGAAGGGGAAGAATATTTTATTTTGAAAAATTAAACTGACAATTTTAATACCTTGGTTTTTATGCCCTCCACAAAAAAAAATGAACCATTAGTTATCCACTTTCCTCAGTAGATCAAGGAAGTACTTTCAACCAGTCGCACATTTTCTTCTCTGATGCCATAATACTGGCATCATGGCTAAGTTTAGCCAATAGGGAGACAACAGCCATAAAAATTTAATAAAGAAATTATTAACTAAGATTGCGTTGCAATATCTATATATTCGTGTGCCCTCGTTGAAATTTATTGGAATAAATTCTATGAAAGATTACAGTTTGGCGTAGTAAATTTGGTTTTCTTACATCCTCAAATTCCCCTGAAGAAAACCGCTCTGTTTACCATGTTCAAACATTATGGCATTGTTTTAAAACTCATGTACACAAATAGCATACATTCTGCACAATTGATGTAGCTTACTGTAATAGAATTTAGGAACTAGTTTATTAAGGGCACCAAAAAAATCCTTGAGATCCAAGAATTGCATTTCTTAAACTTGATAAAAGTGTTGTGACTAGGAAGTAGAAGACTAACATAAACTGCACGAAAAAAAAAACTGTGGATAGTAGGGGCAGAGCCACCCACCCCCCTAACATTCTGGTAGTGAATGTTGTTGCTATATTTTATTACAAGCACACAATAGCAGTGTATACAATTATCATTAACCATACCCTCTAATTGTCCTCTATTATGTGATTACAATTAGAGTGCATGAATTCATACCTTGTCATCTAGAAAACCTAAGACACTAATCAGTATAATAGATATGAAGTATTGCCATATAGATACTAAAAATCATTCTGGTGTTAGCCACTCTATCAGTCTCTGAGCACTAGTTGCTTGCTACCTAGCTAACCAACTAACTATGCATCCACAGCTCCAATCCCATCCACACTATATTCTTTCATTCAGTTGTTGATTTGTCCTTTATCTACTGATCATAGGTTTGCATTTCTATTATGGTGCAGGTACTATAATAGACAACCCTAACTTTAGTAATTAGCTATTAACTATGGTTAGGGTGTTCAGACTGTAAAATAGTACGATGAAGTGTCTCGATTTTATTTTTAGTTTAATGGCATGTTACAATAGCCTAAGAAATCATCTTAGTCAACTCACAATAGTAAGTGTTTCTAGTGTGTTTTATCAAGTACATATTATAGCTGTGCATTTTTGTATGTTGGACAAAATGCAAGTAACATTGATTAAAACCTTTCTTTTAACTAGCCACAATGCTTACGTCCTGGCAAGTTTATTCACTAAAAATTGTGAGGAAAGTTTAGCTTAATACTTATAAATAACAAATCCAGGAATGTAACCGCTAAACTGCCACTACAGCATATTTCCCCCAACAACCTGTGCCTAATTACAGAGTACTAGCAATTTAAGGGTTAGCAAGATTTGTAGTGGGGTGGGGAAGGTCCTGTAAACTTTCTCAATACCATTTTGCAGGTAGGTTACCACAAACTAAAGTAATTAGAAGGATGCCCCAGTGCAATTTCTGGCTAAAGTTGGCTTTCCAGGAAGCTTGCCCTTCTAACTGTATTATATCCTGGGCAGGCTATAGCAATACCATTTTTGTTAACTGTTAATATATTTAAAGGTATTTTTTGTTTGATATTTAGCTGATTATGATATTGTTTTTCCCCACAAGAAAGTTGATGTTGAAGATAAGTCAGTATTATTCTGTGGATTTCATGATGTATCATGGTACTACGAACCCAAACACCAATTTCCTTTGTCACTCCCTTTATCATTTAGGAATATGTTTGTCATTCGGAGCACAAAATATTGTCACTCTGGCATATATTATTGTTTTGGAGCACTGGATCAGAATAGAGAAATGATGGGCCTCATTAAAATTGAGCTAAGAGTTTACGGTAAATAAATTGCTTTGCTTAACTTAATTTTTAATATATATACACCCCACCCTGGAAGTAGTAAATCTCAGCAGTACCCGCTAAATTGGGATGCTGCAGAGCAGCGACGTTTTAGGTATGTAAATAGAAATTGTCCTACCGGTGGTACAAAAAGTTTTTTGAGAGCCAACTATAAAGTATGTTACACTTAAAGGGTAAAGGGAATGGAGCGTATATCTTCACATTATACGGGTGTAGGGCGTCTCACCAGCACCTGAAGCTATCAGCTGGGCTTGACTGGACGGCCATGCTAAAAGTCAGCCAATTCCTCTTCCTGCAGACTGGCCTTCATTCTCCACTGCAATAATTCCACTGGTGTTGAATTCATCTCCCTGCACTTCCATTCACAAATAAGGATTAATCTCTAGATTAAAACTACAAACCCATTTCCCCTGTCTATAGTGGGCAAACTACAAGAGATAAATAGTTCAGGATCAATGATTAAGCATTTGCTACAATGAAATTCCATCCCTCCTTAATAATTTGGGTTCAAACCTGGCTGCTCTACTGAGGAGGCTCTTATCTCAACGACCTAGTCTCTTGGTACAGAAACCTAGAGGAAGGTTCATAAATCTTTTGTCCAACCAGCTAATTAAATAAGTGCATTACGACACACTCTGCAGAATAGATATAGCGTAGCTACCTTTCCTCTACCTTTCCTGTGCCCTTACAAAAGTGAGGTTCCACAGCTGTGGAGGTCAAGGTTAACCTTGTAGCTGGGAATCAGATTAGGTCCTTCTTGTACAGAGTATGAAGTATATCCTAGGAAATCTATAGCTAGTATAGTTAAAGTGTAAAGAATTCCATTGCAGGTTAGAACAAGATCGATTATAGATATTCAAACAGTTAAATGGGTGGTGTGCCCCTCCCTATGGGCATGGACCAGTGTAGGCTAGCTGGCATTTTCCTGTGCTATGTTCCACCTTCAATAAAAAAGAAAAAAACTAACATTTATACCCTAGCTATGTATGGGAGCTGACAAAGTTTTATTAGTTTAATGTACTCACCCTATTGATTATCGTTAGAATTCACACACATAAGTTATTCACTATTAACTATCAAATGTACCACAGATCAAAGCAGAATAGTACCTGAAAACTTAACTATTCTACAAGGAGATGTGGCAAAGTTTACATGCAAATCTGAAACAATGGTTATGTGGCTAGACGAGTCTGACACTGTAATTGGTAATGGACCACAAATATTAATCAAAATACATCCTAGGGAAAAGAAGCAATATAACAGAGAGATAGAATGTCTCAGTAGAGACTCAACTGGACATCAATTTAGAGCTATTGGTTACTTAAATGTCATTGGTAATTATTATGATTATAAACTTGATTTCCTCTGTATATTATCTTTTGTATAAACTCCAGCTTTGCCATTGACTAAACTCTTTCTATCCCAATGAGAAAGCCATAATCTTATCAGCAATTATTTGTAACAGCAAATTGTAGAAGTTACTCAATAGCATCCTGCCTAATAAAATTAGCATGCAGCTTGTGAATTAAGCTTCATAAAACATGCTTAGTGTAGGCCAGTTCATGAATGTACATTTAAAATTCTAAGTTAGAAGAGACACAGAACCAACTTTGTTAAAGGAGAGCATGGAAGGTGTTGATTTATTAGTTCCATTACAATGCAACAGTTAAAATGAGAACAGATAGAATATGAACAGATAAATTGTGCACACAAAATGTGAACATATAAATATGAACAGATTCAAGCCATCACATTGAACAGCAAAATTTATGAATTCTAACTGTAAGCTACATTTCTTGTGTTTTTGTGACCATCTAACCCCTACTAATTTTTGATAAATTGAACCTTCTCAATCATATTTGATACTCTAAACGATTTAGACTGGTAAGCATACAGAAACTGTTCTAAAGTGAAGGCAATTTCAAATGTACTGAATCTGCCCCTAGTAGTTGCAGGAACAGATGGGGTGATTGCTGTGGGGGGCCTTTTGGGAGCAAAGTAGGGGTCAACACAGGGCAGTCTGGGATAAGATCCTGAGTGCAAACAATGGGGAATCATTTAGCCTGGGGAATCATTCTACTCCCCACTCCCTCCTCCATCACCCAATTTAGAAAATATACAATTATGGTGGTGGTGCAAAATATTACACGGAATAGTTATCTAATGAACGCTCTTTACTATAATTATTTGACCCCAGTAATGTGTAGTGAATTTTTTTACATACTCTGGAAATCTAAGATGAGATCCATTTAATATTATTATTACTACTATTATTAATATCCTGAAGTAACTTTGGTGCTTTATTCAACTTTCATTAAACTTAGCCACCTCCATACAAAGGATATTCCCACTGAGACAAGTAGCTGTCCTAGGTAGGTCTGTAAGATATGTCTGCCATTCATTGACCGATGTTCAGTGGAAATTTAATAACAAAAAATTACCCACGAATGCTCGTTATTTTAGAAGAGATTACAACAAACACACACTCATAATTAAAAATGTGAAACTACAAAATAGCGGAATTTATACCTGTCGAGGAAAATATGGTGACAACTTATTTGAAAGTTCAGCAATTTTGACAGTACTAGGTAAGTTATATTTATAATAAAAATAATAATAGATAAGATTCTTGCCAGAGATTCCAAATATCATTATTAAAAGTAATATAATTTAACTAAGATATATTTACTATTCTGAATAATGTTGGTGACTCCTTGGGAGTTGAGTTTACCTGAATAACACTTGAATAACTTTTGAACTGAAGCTGCTTAAAGCAGGGGTTTGCACCAACAGAAAGCTCCCACCAGAAGCGGTTAATAAAATTTATTCAGTATACTCCAAAACTGGAGAAAAAGAGCTATTCTAAAACTCAACAAGAGCAGCTTTTAGCTCAATATTAAAGCTATGGTTGGTTTAAACTGTTTTCCATCTGACAGTATATGGCATAAATGATTAGGGAAACTGTTGCCACATCCCATCATAACTAAATTATGTATTTTTTATTCACTTTATTCAATTGAAAGCTGCTTTCTGTTTCTTTAAATTTATTTTCTATTAATTTCTCACCTTTATTCAATTACCAGCTGCATTTCTTACACCTTGGTTAATTTACCTGTTGCATTTCATTGGTACAACTTTACATAACCACATTTTCAAGCATAATAACTACACTGGTTCTTTTTTTCATCCAATCACTTAATATCATTTCATTTATCTCTCACCATTTTCTCATCCTCATGCCTTTCTATACAAACGCTTTATGTGGTAAAGTTATCACATAATGAGGTACTAGACACTATTATAGTATAATATAATATAATGTAAATCAACACATGCACAAGCCTACACATAGACACCTCCTGCACACAGCAACATTCTATCTCTATGTATGCAAAATAATTGAAGATGACACTAAGCTCCCATCAGTTGTATGAGTGCGTATCTGTTTTATTTGAAAAATACATGTCAAGTTTTTTATTTTATCAACTATTTCTCATTAATACAAATACCTAGGTTGGTATTATAAAATAGATAATGCCCATATCATGTATGGCAGTGACACAAACTTGTTAATTTTGTATGTAGTCAATACCTCTGCTTCAATTTAGTAAACAAGAGGTGGATTATCATTAAGTTGTGTGGTATAAGTATGGTATTTATTACTACATATTGGTATATTCATGTTAATATACTCACAATAAATTATTATTTTGGTGGTTCACATGCTTGGTGTTTCTTTATACCTACTACTACGATTAGGTTCTGGTGACTTATTCTTTGCAATGAAAAGTGTATTGGATACATTTGATATGGTGACCAATAATCAGAAGGGGTTTACTTACTGCTTAAAGTTTGCTCTAATTGTTTTCATTTTACAAGGATTACTCTCCAATTATTGTGAAATACCAAGGTTGAGAAAAACTTTGAAACTCATTATGATAATGAATTATATGATTTCCTAACATTTTGTTTTAGTTAAATGTCCCTTATTATCATTTGAGAATGGTAAATATATACAAATGTCTACATATGTTGGGACAATATCTGAACATGAATGTGAATTTGATTCCAAAGTTTTTGAAGATCCTAAACCAGAATGTATTAGAGAAGGCGTTTGGACACGTGACAAGAAATGTTCATGTGAGTTATTGAAGAATAAATTATCCTAAACTTGTTTGAATAAACTGCTTTTTTTATTCAATTAAGAAAATCAAGTAAAGAATTTAATCCATGTCATATACAAAGTTACAGTCAGTCACTTATATGATTATATTAAGTAACATATTTGTGCCTTATATACTATAATTCATTCTACTTAGGAATTATATTCACAAATACTACAATTTTGTTTGTTGATTCACAATCGTTGATGTCCACTCTGACTGCTATTTATCAACAAAAGATGCTGAACCAGTCTTTTAAACCCAAACTAAAGAAGATAGTGTCCATTATTATAAGAATCGGGAAATAAACTACAATTTTTTTAATTTAATCATATTATTCAGCAAAAAATGCAAGACAAAACCAATGTGATAAAAGTATAAGACAAAACAAAACAAAACAATTAGGAGGGTGGGGCGGATTCAGCAGGTACTTCCTGGTTGCAAGAACTGCAGCCTCAGTTCTACCACTTACTCAGAAACCTAGCTGCTGGGCTCCAAAGAGCTGCCACTTCATCAACCACTAATGGACTGGCTATCTTGGCAAGGAATCTTCGAATCTTTGGAGAGTACATCCAAGAACAGGAATGGTACTACACCCTCTGACTTCTTTTCAAGTGCTACTAGTGAGTACTCTCCCTTTCATCAGTAAAATACAAAAGGAGGACAATGTTTGTACAAAAATGGAGTTGTCATCCCCAGCAGCACACACAAGGTATTTAAGGTGGTGAGGCCAAAGAAGATAAGGACATAAAAGTGTTTAGATTGAATGGGGCCAATCTGTCATTAGAGCTGGTCAAGGTAATGGCACCCTTAAGATTGCCCTCCTCTAGTTTGGAAGTCACCCTCTTGCTCAAGGACTTAAAAGATTTCACCTGTACAATCATGAAAATAACTCTGTGGTAGTAGGCCTTGAATAAAAATTTGCAATAATTCTGGAATAAAAATTTGCAATAATTCTGGTAAGTTATCAGTAGCAAAAAATGTTTTACTTGTATGTGTACAAGTCAGATTGTTCAGAACCATGATACTGCTTTTTTGTACAAGCTTGCACTGCTCTAGATTCATGTTCTCAAATTTAAACTGTCCATTCCACACACACCCTGGCCAGCTTGTGTGAGGTATTCTGGATTATATAAAGTTAACATGCAAACCGGTGAATCTGTTTTGGGCACATACTCAGATGCATATGGCTCAATCAAAAATAAATCACTGGCTTCCACATTTACTAAGCATTGAAAAATGTTCTCAAATTGCAGGAGTAGGAGACATTGGCTGTCACTCACTTTATACAGATAAGTAAGAAAATTTTATGACATAATTATACCTAAGGAATTTATAAACTCGAACAGGGACTGAATGTGCTACCATGGTAGTAATTTTATTGTGCTACAAAAGTTCATCATGTACTAAAGTTCAAGATTAGTTACAAAAAAACAAGAGAAAATCTACTCTGAAGGACAAAAGACAGGCAACTCAGGAATTTAAGATAATAGCTATTTATTTACCTGTTACTTTATTCTTATTTTGGTAGATGCTCCAATCTAGTATGAGTGCAAGGATGTATGTCATTAGAAAAATTATATTGTAAAAGATTGAATATGATTGTACTGACATTGATTATGTATTGCATACAAATTAAATAATGCCAAGTTCAAGCTTAGTTTAAAACCTTTACTCATAATTCCTAAACACACAAAGAAATATTAATAAATGAGGAGTGAAAAGGGTTAAACATACTAGAGCATTTCATTCCTCTTGTCCAAACACCTTCTCTTGTACAGTCCACCCCAGGATCACTAAATATTTTAGGATCAATTTCACAATCTGTTTCTGATTCAGGTCCCACAAAAGTAGACATTGAAATGTATTCCATACTTTTATATTTATAGTTTATTGGCTGGCATTTTTCTACAATAGACCAGTAGAAACATAAACAAAGTTGTTTAAAACTGTATAAGGTAATGGTAATTAAACATACTTAATATTCAATACTTACCCACAACTTTTAAAGTGGCAGAACTTTCAAATTTATGGTTATTATATTCACCCTGGCAGGTATAAATACCAGCATTACTGAAATTGATATTGTTGATGATCAATTTGTATTCCATAGGGTTTACTCCTCTACTTTTTACTAGCTTCAATGGTAATTTTGTGTGATTAAATTTCCATTTTACATTTGATGTAGAATAGCATTTCAATGTTATTGATCTTCCCAATAAAGAAATTGATTTTTTTGGAAATACCTTTTGTGTAAACGTTTCTAGTAAGTGCACATTTAGCATCATTTATATAGATAAAGAGGATGGAATGTTAATAAGGTACAGTTTGTATTAAATAATACTTAGGGAAGACCCCTGAGATTTAAATGGGCCAAATACAGACCATTACCATTAAACTGAATAAAAAAGAATGTACATTTATTATTTAATTACCTATTATTTTTAAGTTAGCCACAGCTCTAAATGGTTGCCCTTTTTTATCGGTGCTTAAACATTCATACTTTCTATTAAAAGAATTCACATTGTCTGGATTAATTTTTAGGAATAGTTTATTTCCATTGCTAATGAAAATGTCAGACCTGTAATGATACCAAAATACTTTATTGTCTGACTCGCAAATGAATACTGCTGTGTCTCCTTGCTTGACTTGAAGTGATTCTGGTTTTAGTCTTTCTTGATCTGCATATTCATAAGAAAAGTAAAATAAGCCTATAATTCTTTATTACTTTGTGTATTTCCCCGTATCCCATATTAAGCGAAATATTTCATGTCGATTTAATTGTAATGGAGGTAAGCACCAATATATATGTATATATAAATATATATATATATATATATATATGTATTAGTATAATGTTATGACATTAGCACTTTGTTTTTTTTAATCTTGCATAGTATCTAATAATTGGAAAAATACAATAAAAGAAAAGAAAAATTGTCCAACAACTAAACTTGAACAATAACGGAAAAAACATTGAATGTGTAAGAGTAAGCTTACATCTAAAAACAAATTTGTTTAGGGGGAAGCTGGACAATTTTATCACCTTATAAGCATTTTAATAATCACTCAAATTAAAAAGGAAAAGGTAAATTTTCCAGCTATTGTACTAATGTTTATATAACTTTAATGTTAGGGTTTGACCTCAATATTAGGGTTGAAGCTGACAAGTTGTGGAGGAAGATGGTAAGTTTGTGAAAACTACTTCCCACCCAACCCCCTACCCTCCTCCTCCATCCCCTTTCCCTTCTAGATGCAGGCAAAATAGGGATGATGATACATGGTTACTCTGTTATAAATTTTGTCATACCATGAATTAGACAAAGCTATAGTTTAAAGTTCATGAGAATACAATATTTTCATTCTACATATTTGTTATGTCATAGTACATATACTTCTATTTTAATATCTTTATGTAACTAATTTTAAGCAATTTTCAAAGAATATACCAAAAATGAGTTTTTATGTGAGTATCATAATGTTTGCAATATTATTCTGTACAAAATCATTATTATGTGCTGATGCTGTTATATTGATAGAAGAATGGTTTATATTCAAATGATCACCTGTCTACAATACTGTGTATATCATAAGCACTGTGTAACTTTCAACAATAGCTATGACTGTATTTACAATATAATAATTTTAACTGTTACTGACCATAAACTCTTAGTTCAGTTTGAGACATTGACCATTGTTTTTCACCACCAATCAATAAACCCACACAATAATATACACCAGTATGGTTCAATAAAGTTTTTGAAATAATTAAATGATTCTGATGTGATATTGGAGGAGACATTGGGTGAGGATGTCTGTTCTCATAATACCATGATATGTTTTGTGATAAGCCACAAAGTAAGCTCGTCTTATGCCATAATCTTACTCTCATTATAGGGTGAACAATTTGCTCACTAGCTGTATATAACACAAGAATAATCAGTTAAGCTTATGTATGCATTATAATGTTACGGGAAAATACATAAATTAATGATAAAACTTCAAGGATTTACAAAATGTTTTTAAATATCCTTGACTTCCTTATTTCCTTTCCCAGACCCCACCTTATCTTTGAACATAGCTACTGTAGTTTTTGTATTGTGTAGCGGGGCTCTGAATCGCGTAGTTCCTCCGAGGAGAACACTATAGTGCCCTGACAGGGCTACTATATGTAGTGCCCTGCCTCTCAGTGCATTGGAAACGGTTAGTGGTTTCTATGATAGCTACCCCAGAGAAGGAGGAGCTAGAATTTTTTTACTTTCATGTTTGGTATATTAAAATTGTGCCTGAATTAAATCTTGCAAGTATTTATGATAGAGCAAGTGTATATTTAAAATGTGACCGTCTATAGGAAAACCAGGCACAACGAGGCAACCTGCGAAAAAATTTTTTTTTGCACTTACAGAGTTGTCGGCGTCCAGATATTGAGCTCTCCAAGTTTTATTGTCGTAGCTTAAGTTGTTCCCGCTATAATAGACCTAACCGTTCCCTTCCGTCCGCTTGAAACAATACATTTTTAAGAAATCGATCGTTCTTTTCTCGATATTTACGCACGCCGAGTTGTGCCTGGTTTTCCTCTAGACGGTCACAAATTTAGATTGACCAGTGGTGGTTTGTGGTAGGTTGGAGCAGGAAGCTTGGGAATCTCGCTCTTTAGGTTCCTTAATAATAGAATTGGAGTATATTTTCTCCTCTTCAGGTACTGCACTAGCAGTTCTGTCCATCATTTCACTACTTGTTTCCCAGGCGCTAAACCAAGGTTCTCTAAACAGGTAGGATTATCACAAAATTCTGTAGGTTCTTCCATCTGCCTTGAAATATCTCTCTTTTCCTTATCAAAAAATGTTAGCATGTGGAAGTACCTTGGAAGCGCTTGGGAACACTCATTCAGTGGTTTCTAAGTTCTAAATTAGTTAGGCACCGCGCACCAACGCTAAGCTCGGGACGTATAATATCTCGGTTGGCTATTTTCTAGAGTAATTAGCTATTCATTAGCTCTCGAGAGAAGTTCAATAGACATTCATAGTTTACTGATAAAAACTAAGCTTACTCATGCCTACCAGAAGATAAATATTATCTTGCAGATTCATTGATTTTTAAAGAAAATTAAGACATGTGTCTGGCCACAGCCTAAGGCCTTCGGGACCCTGAACACAGGAGTGCCCTAAGTGGCAGTGTCTAACTATTATTTAAATCGCTCATTAATATTGGTTATAATAAATACTATACATAGCTATAGTCATTATGTTAGAAAACTCTTGTTTTTTTTGAGAATAAATAATTTATAGGTAACTTTACCAACATGCTAATGTACAACACTCAATGTTGCCGGTGATACACAATAACTGACTTAAGTAACTTCTATGTATGTGATTCATATAATAATTGTTTTAATAACATGGAAATAGATTGCATGCACCATCCACAAATGATTACCTAAATTGATGACAATGCAGTACTAGCTGATGGTAGGAAACTTGCATTGGTTACAACACAGTAGGGAATGGCCAGTTAAATGATTCTATCATTTTTTTTGAATGTATGTAGTAAGTAACTAGTGAAGTGCTTGAGCACAAATGACCAGGGAGCCTGTGCACTAACAACACATTTCAAATGAATCTATCATTTAATAAAAGTATACCTTTGTGACAATACTTTAGTTAACAATAATACAGGACTACTTTCTTAACTCAATTTCCAGAGTGCTGGTATTTTCTGTAGTCTTTAATATCACATCCTGACTGAGTTACCAGTAGCTTTGACAACAAGCACCCAGCTACTATACATAATTATTATGACCGAGTTTTTTAAAATTAGGTCCGGTAAGGGAATCAATACTATACTAACCTTTGGGCATAACATTTTGCTGCTTGAAAAAACAACAAATTCTGAAGAACTAGTGATGCGCTCGAGCGCAGAGGGACCCTGTGCAAGAAACACTTCAGAAGAATCTATCAGTTCATTTCTAAAAGTATAGCTATGTAGTACTGTTTGAATTGACAAAAAAAAAAAGCAACATAAAACAAGTCACGTTATTTACGTCTTCTTTAGCAGAGCAGTAGTGGTAACACACAATACTTTCACACAACTGAACATACTTACACCAAGACTTACCTTCGTAGTTAGTCTAGTGGACAATGAATCTTCAAACAAAAACCGTTGCCACCAACTCGAATAGAAATGGAACACCAGTAATTTTAGAATTCAAAGCTGTAAACAATTCAATGTATAGGACGATAATAATTGGTAAACCGGTAGATTCTGTTTAGTGAAGTTTGGGACGGGTCTAACACTGGGCTAGCACGAGAACACGCACAAATACGGGAAGGTCAAAGTACAAACGACATACTGGCGTCCACACATAGTGATGTGCTTGAGCACTAATGGCGAACGAACGTAAACACTACACTGTGGTTACATGAACTTCTAACACTCAAAGCTACTAAAAATAAGACCAGTTTTGATTATTACGTTTATACTGTAAAGGGATTTCAATGCCAAAGTAACCACTTGCGGCAACTGTTTGAATTGAAAAAAACAACAACAACAAAAAAACAATAAACGTTATTTAAACGTTTTCTTTGTGATATTCTTTAGCTAAATAGTAGCTGTAACGCACAATACTTTCACACAACTGGACATACCTATACAAGACATATATTCTTGGTTAGTCTAGTGGACAATAAATTTTCATATAAATACTGTTGCGTACGGCTTATTACCACTGCAAAGGGCGCATTGACTTGCCAACGGCACTAACTCAATAGAACATTTTTTCAAGTTTTAACTGCACTAACAAAATAATTCATAACCATAAACACTTAAATTTCATGGGTGGTGCGGGTAATGATTGATAAACCAGACGGTTCAGTTTACTGAAGTTCTGGACAGGGTCGGCCTATGAAGTAACACAAAAACGCCAAGGCAAAGTACAACAATGACAGAAGTACGTCCAAACATCAAATAAATAGATATTCCCGATTTTAATTTTGGTACCCATGCCAGTGTCTCCGTCGCTTCCCTCGCCAAGCGTCCACAATTCTCAATTTGGCATTGCCCTCTGTTTCCCACCTTCCCTGCCTGGCCAATAACAGCTTCTTTGGGAAACCTGTAAGATGTTTATTCCACAAAAAAGGGCTTATTTGGTCGTGAGGTACTGTGAATTAACTCGAAACCACTCGCTTACATGCCTTTTTTTTAATGTTACAAATAATATGTACCTACTACTAAGGTTGAAGTTGCATTAAACGGCATATTATTGTGATATCCAATGCATGAATAATTTGCTGTGCCATAAATTGTTACATTTACTAATTGCAAAAACCAAGTTCCAAGACGAGTTTGCTTTCCATTTTGTTTCATAGGTTTGCACAATTCAGTGCTATTCATATTTACTGTACAAGTTTTATCCGTATACAAAGCCATTTTCATCCCATTTTTTTGCCACAGTGGCTCGCTTTGACTCATACATTTAATGTTTACTTGATTGCTTCTATAAACTACTTGATAAATAGGATACACTGTTCCTCCTTCCTTTAGTTCATTCATGATGAACACAAATCTTTAAAGAATTCATTACATATTATATAGTACTCATTACATGTATCAGAGCGTGATATGCTGGAAATATTTCAGGAGTGTAGTCTAAGTAATTTTCAAGAGAGAGTGACAGTATAGCCTGAGAGTGAAATATCTCACAATATCACCCAGATGAGTACAATAAGTGGATTATTCTATGCTGAATCTTCACTGAAATAGTTCTTTTGGTTGGCTGTAAATCTCTCTAGGGACCCCTCCCACTCCCAGCTGATATTTTAGCATCTGCTTTCTGCTTTAACTAGGCTGGTAGGCTTCCTTAAATAAAGGTATAGCATTAAAAACCAAGAAAAATGGTAAACCAGGCCAGTTGCTATTACTACTAGGGTAAGAACTTTCTCACTACACCCTTGATATAACACCAGGTGTTAAAATGAGTTATCTCAGGGTCACTACCTAATAATAACACTATAAAGAATTCTAGCCTGGAATACATATATATATATTATATATACATGTAATATATATATATATAATATGTATTACTTTAGAGAGCTTTAAATTTAATGTTGCAGATCCTTAATTGTAATAACCCTGTATTTTAACATCTCCACTAGGTCTTTCATCTACCTTTGTCATTACTGTACTACCAATTAAAAGCTTAACTACGAAGCTCCATGGCAAAGTATAATGGAGTCCTTGTAGTTAAAAAATTTACCTGGTGGAAATACAGTTAAAATATTAACAGATACTATTCACTGTGTCACTTTAAAGAATAGTCATTACAGAATATTTTTCTTACAGGCATAATATTTTCATTTACCTTATTAACTCGCACTTATTATAGAACTAATTTCCATTTTTGATGGGCTTTATTGAAGAATATACGAACGCCAAAAGGGACAAAATTCTCTGCATTTTTTCTCTTATACTATTAATTTGAAATTGTTATTCTTTTTTATTCTAGTAAATATTTTTTTGTTAACTTTAGCTACTTGCTGGTTTGATTAAAAAATTATATAGGTATCAGCTAGCTTCCTACATCGCTATATATTTTATCTAGAATTCTTCTAAATCGAATGCACTGTACTATTCAAACTAGCATAATTGGGCATTCAGGGCAATTATCATTAGCATTTTGGTAAAATTAACGAGATAGATAATAACATAGCTAATTTAATTTACCAAGAGAATAGCCATTCTGTTGGCAGCAGACCAATGAGTTAGTTGTGTGTTAACAGTGTTGTCTCTTCTAATTATCACTTGATTGGGACTAGCTTAGAAATTTCTGCTACTAGTATGGCCCATCAACAATTCTCTAAAATTTGAGCTACACATAGTTGTGGTCATTATTGAATAGCTAGGGCTGAGAAGTCATTTTACAATATTTGAGCATTTTTGGAACAGTGGACATTGAATGATGCTAGGTAGCATTGTATTTAGAAGTATATTGGTATGGAATAGAATATTAACACTTTAAATATAGATCTGATATTCATCAAACAACCTGCATAAATATAGCTATCCATAATAAAGATGATAACTAATAGGTACATGAATAAAAGTGCTTGTAGGTATATAGTTAGAAAGCATCTCTCAAAGTAATCTAAGCGAGTAGCTTGTTCATAGCAGCCAAACATTCTCGTCTCATTTGCCATACTTAGCTAACTAAATAATAGTGTTGTTTAGTTATGAAAAGTTAGCCCTTAGTTAGTGTGGTTGTGCGTAGGGGAAATAGACCAAGTAGGCTGCCACCTGAGTTGTCTTAGCTATCCCAAAGCTGTTCAAAGCTTTCCAACCTCCCAAAATTGAGGGTTTCAAACCTCTACTCAAGGATCGTGGAATTAAGGTCAAGGCTAATGAACGACAACTGAGAGGGTACATGTGTGACAAGCCATAATATAGGAAACCTGCCACGCATGCGCCATGGATAAGATGATATAGAACTAAGGACTGTTGTTCTGCCGCGTTTATGTCTGTAGGTACTGCTGCTGTCTCAGGGATGGACCAACTCTGTCTGGACAGGGCGTCAGCGACACAGTTGACGATGCCTTTGATGTGCACCACTTCCATATCGAAGTCTGATAGTTTTTCCAACCATCTGGGTGGACCAGTAAAGATGTTAATAAGAGAAGAATGGTCCGTAAACACAGTAAAGTGTCGTCCAGATAGATTAAATCAGAAGTGGTTGATGGAAACCAAAACAGCAAGGGCTTCAAGCTCAACAGCTGGGTAGTGACGCTCTCTAGGCTAGAGCTGGTGAGAGTAAAATGCAACTGGAACCCAATGGTTGTTCCTGTATATACACAAGCAACTACCAATGCCCTTTGTTGAGGCATCAGTATACAAACACCATGCATCTACACAATTTGGCAAAAATAAAGCTGAATGATTTGCAATTGATGATACAATATAATCAAAAGATGAAACAAAGTCTGAGTCGTTGTCATAACATAGCATGTCAGGACAGTTATTGTGTAAATGAGCATTTAAAACAAAAGTGTGGTTTGCAAAATCAGGTATAAAACGTGAGTAAAAGGTGACAAGTCCGAGGAAATCACGTAGATCAGATTTGGAAGAAGGTAAGACATAGTTCTTGATATATTGGACTTTGGCCTCAGAGATAGACAGCTGACCATTGCCGACAACAAAGCCTAAAAACTCAAAAGTACTAAACGTCCAGCAACACTTACACTTTTTCACGGTTAAACCAGCAGAAGACTATCTACACAAGACAGAATTAGATTGGGGATGATTGGGTGAGGTCTTGATCTTTTAAATTCCAAATTTCTTGGATAGGTGAGAAACAGTGCTAGACAAAAAAATTGCACCTTGATCTGATAAGATCTGAAGAGGAATGCCGATGACAGAGATGATAGATAACAAAGATTGTGCGGTTGATTCTGAGGTGTAGAGGGATTGCAAACGGGTAACCGATGCTAGCTCAAGACAAGTGAAGATGAAACGATAACTGCCTTTAGCTTTAGGCAGGGGCCCTACAATATCTATGGCAATCACCTCTCTCAGAGATAACTTCTGCTTCTACCAGCGGCACTTTGATATTGTTAGACTTTTGTAAATTTCTGGCACTTGGGACATACAGCAATGTGGTTCCTAATGTCATCTAACATCTTAGGCCAAGTAAAGTGCTTATTGAGGAGAGTTCTGGTAACATTAACATCACCATGGCCCAACCCATCATGGGCGGCCACCAAAACATCACGTCTAAGTTGCTTAGGAACAATCAATGCATTGGACACAGTGTTTATGGTTGTAGTGATGCACATGAGAAGTCCATCAATGAAAATCTGTTTCTGGTTAGAACAGGCAAGTTCCCACAGAGGAGCAAGGTTGTCATCTTTCAATTGCAATTCCTTAAATTGCTCTTTAGACAAACCATTAAATGAAAGTGAAGGGAAAGAGACAGGAACAAGTGACTTCTGGAAACCGATGCTATCACAAGAGCTATGCTCTGTAGCTAGGACGTCAGAAGTGGGCGAGGAGTGTTAACAGGAAGGGTGATTTGAGGTGTGGTTGGAGGTTGGGGTTGAGGTGATTGATGAGTAACATGATGGGAAGTGGGGCATCTATTGGCGTAATGACCAAGTGCCTTGCACTTATGGCATTGAACATCTGAGATATTACGCCTGGGAACGGGGGTGGGAAGGTAATGATGAGTTTGATGTTGAGGCTGAGAATGGGAGTGGTAAGTTGAGGAAGATGACGAATAATTGGAATAGGGTTTATGATAGGAGTTAGAATGAGTATAGTTGGAACTGTGTCTGTAATTAACACCTCTAGAAGGTTGGGAGTGGTTATTGGGTCTGGAAGGAAAGTGATTACCAGAATGATGATTTCTGAATCCATTGTCAGCTGATACAACAGATGAGGCACAATCTTCAATAAATGACTGAGGTGAATCGTGACGTCCATCCAATACAGCTTTGCGGTTTTCAAGGGCTGCTACACCTTGTGAAATTAAATCTAACTGGTCCTCAGTAAAACAGTCAAGAAAGGAAAGTTGTGATAACATAAAAACCATATTTGTACCTCCAGTTGTTAAAGAATTGCATCACAGACTTAGAACCGTTTGACCTGAACTTCAAGGGGAATGAAGCTAAACAGTAGAACCGTTTGACCTGAACTTCAAGGGGAATGAAGCTAAACAGTCACTTAGGGAGTATCCACCCGAGTTTAAAAGTACAGTGCGCATATGTTGGTAGGAGGTAGTTTCAGTAATGCTATTAAAGTAAGTCTCTTTAAAAGTGCCATGCAACAACTTTGGCAAAATGTGTAACCAACATGGGCAGGAACTGCATTAGACTTCATACCATACTCAAATCTATGTAAAAAGACAAATATGTCCTCACCTTGTTCTAAAGAACCTATGGTGAGTCAGAGGCATTGATAGAGCATACACAGGTTGAGGTGATGATGGAGTAGCAACAGATTGGTTTTCCATCATTTGAGAATGAAGGAGAAATACAGGATCCACCTCAGTAGACTTTAATTCTTGAGCTAGCAGTTTGGCTCTGCTAATACTGGCAGAGGGAGAGGGTTTAGCTTTAGCAGGAGTGGATGGTCGAGGCTCAATTTGCTCCTGATCCTTACTTGAGGATTTGTCTGATGGAGTGACAAATACCTATGGAGGAGGAGACCCAGACCTACCCCGGCGGCTGTAACTTGAAAACTACTGCTCGTTTTGAAAAATTCTTTTCGAGTGGCCCCGCCCCTTGATTCAGGTAATTAGAACAGTATGCTATTTTTAGTATACTTGGTACACAACTCTTTAAAAAGTTTGTCTAAAGCCATAGCCTGGGCTTCCACCAGGAAATCAGCTGCAAGCCCGGAGAAACTCGGCCACAAGCACGGGCTTTCAACTGCGTACCAGGAAATCGCCCACGCAACAGCTGAAACGGGCACGCGGGAAAGATTGATTTGCTAGAGGCAGAGTTTTGTACGGCTTCAGAAGACTGATGGCAAACAAGAAGAACAGAAAAAACAAGAAGTACAGCACCCATAAGAGCAAAAAAAGAAGAAGCTCAGGTATTGGGCAGGGAAGCAGGGTAGTAAATGTGGAAAAGCTTACTAAGTACACTGAGAGAATGAATGAGCATGCAACACGTTGCATAGTTGCCAAGTGTACCGGAACATCCGGTGCACGACCGGAATTTACCAGATCTGCAACGTACCGCACCGGAATTACTACTTAGCCTATTGTTGTACCGGATGCCAGAGCAAAACTACAGCTTGAGACATCAAGGAAAGTGAAAGGCCCTAAAGATTACAACAGGTAAGGAGAGTGTCTTGTACTTCATATATTAGGAAGTGAAGAGAAGGACCTTAATATTATATACAGATGGGAAAGTAACCTGGCAGCAGTATGGGGGCAGATGTCCACTGGCGGTGGACACAGCAAACTGGAGGAAACCATGAGTGTTATGGGAGTACCCATCATGACCAAGAGTAGCTTTGTCAACACTGAGAAGGCTATTGGGGAAGTCTGGAAGCAGGAGCTACTGAAATCAATGGCTGATACTGGAGCAGAGGAGAAACGGCTAGCCATCAAACGTGGTGAATACCATGAAGGTATTCCTGCGATTACAGTGATTGTGGACGGTGGTTGGAGCAAGCGATCTCATAAGCATTCCTATAATGCCAACTCTGGTGTCGGGATAATCTTGGGAAAGGAGACAGGGAGACTGCTATATCTTGGTGTGCGCAACAAATATCGCAGTGCATGTGCACAAGGAATCCCTCAAGATGTTTTTTTAATTGGATTGCTTCCTCCTCCGAAATGGAGACGGACATCCTTTTGGAGGGGTTTCTGGAGGCTGAGCGGGTACATGGAGTTCGGTGTATGAAGTTTATTGGTGATGGTGATAGCTCCGTGTACCCAACTCTCATCCGGAATGTTCCTGGATGGGGCCATGCCATCAAGAAACTCGAGTGTGCCAATCATGTTTGCAAGTGCTATAGAGGCGCACTCGAGAAGCTCGTCCAGGACAACCCCTCCTACAAAGGGAGTGGCAAGCTCACACTGAAGATGCGAAAGCAACTCGTATCATCTGCTAGAGCAGCTATCAGGATGAGAAGTAAAGAGGATGATAGGAAGAAGTCCCTGGCTGCACTCAAGCATGATCTGCAGAATGGACCACTGCACTGCTTTGGCTTCCATCAGCACTGCAGTACTGACTTTTGCAAGTCTGCAAGGGAGAGAGCCCAGCAGCAACCCATCACAGATCTCTCTCTTCCAGTGTACCTCCAGAGACGACTGATGATCCAGATCTTGGTGATGATGACGATGACAGAGACGATGGTGTTATAGGTAGGTTATTACTTATCTGTGAAAGAAGTGTAATGATAATAATAATAGTAGTAGTAGCTGCTACGTTCTGCAATTTAGTCCTTGAGAGGTGCTCGGTCCTGCAACGGTCTTCCTGTGAAGCCTAGTACTGGCCTAAGTGTTGTACACGCAGAGGCCAAGATTAACTCTGCACATCTGTGCACCTGAACCTTTTCTTTGTTGTTTTTCATCCAGATATTTTCTTTTCTATTCTTCACTATCTGCCTTTTTTCCCTTTGAAAAAAAAAAAAAAAAAAAAAAAAAGTAAGAGTAGTAGTAGTAGTAGTAGTAGTACTTACTAATTTACTAATACTATAACAACTAATGATGATAATGATGATAATAACGTCAATAATTAAAATTAAACTCGAAGAAAAGAAAAAATTAACCATCATAATGATAATAATCTGCTTCAATTTAGGTGTTGTCTGTGATCAAGAAGAATTATGGATGGAAACAGTTGCGGATGATCCAGCAACAGAAGAAGAAGCATGTCAGAGTGGACTTACACCGATTAGTATCGATCCTCGGCTGTATCACGACATCCCAGGTTCAGCTAAGTAGACTAATTGGGAAGGCAGACCAGCTGATTGGGAATGTAACAACTAATCTTGCCGAGCCATGGATGCACGTCAGAACAAAATTTGATGGGGGGAAAGTGGTAAACAGAAGCCAAAGTGGATCATGGGAACATCACTGCATGGGAGCTGGGTTGCGGCAAAACATGGGTAGGGAATGCATGAAGAGACATGACAAACTGTTCCCCAAACAAAGTTTACACTGACACGGCAGAATGTTCTGCTAAGATGTTGGCGCAGCAGAAGAAGAGAAAGTTAACCGAAAAAGCAAAAGAACAACGACGAAAGAACAAGTACACTACAAAAGGTGACACAGCTGCAGCTCGCAGTGCTTACAGTAGACATGACGGAGGCATTTCACCTGACCAAGTTACAGAAGACATTTCTGCAGAACACTTGCAAGAATTGAAGTCAAGTTTCTACAATACGAGAGTGTTAGTTACACAGGAAGAAAGAGTGCTAATTGAGATGCAAACAAGGGACCAAGCTGAGAGTGATCAATGGAAGCAGGAGAGAAGGAAGAGAACAACAGCATCTTCAGCAGGAGGGATTGCCAAAATGAGGGAAAAAATGAAACGGAGCAAGAAAGTGCAAAGTTTATTGTACAACACGTTTTGAGGAAATCAAGCCACCCGTTATGGTAGCCGCATGGAAGACATAACCAAAGAAAAATATGTATCTCATCAGAAAAAATGTAACAACAGAAAATTGTGGACTATTTATTTCAGAGCACAACAACTGGCTAGCAGCTACTCCAGATGGAATAGTTCACGACCCAAGTGAAGACACTTAACCTTTTGGACTGCTGGAGATAAAAAAAACCTTTTCTTTTTAGGAGGACCTTAATGAATACACTACACTGCTCGAGATTCTGCAGCACGTATATGAGTAGCCACTCCTGTTCTAATACCAGCAATATTAGCAGCTCAATCTCATCTCTTCTTATTCTGAGGACCCCATCTAAAGCTGTCACGTCTTCAGTTGACGAGAAACCAAATCAGCCACAGCAGTTCGACTTCCCGAAGCGGGAATTTGGAAAAGCGAAGCCTGTCAAGAGGGCTTTTCAGGCCCATTGGTTTAAAAAGTGGCGGTAGCTCCGTTACGATTGTTCCAAGGACACTGTTTTCTGTCATACCTGTATATTAGCATTCAGAAGAGGAATTCTGAAACAATCACAAGATAATGTTAAAGATTCTGCTTTTATTTTTTTTGGGTTTAGCAATTTGGAAAGATGAAATGGTTGCATTTGCTGCTCATGAGAAAAGTGTGACCCACAAAAAGGCAGTTAATGCAATTATCACCATTCCAAGGACCACACAAAATGTGGGAGAGATGCTTTCTTCAGCTCTTGCTGAAGAACAAAGCAGGAGCAGACAATGCTTGTTAATCATTGCTGAAAATATACGCTTTCTAGCCAGGCAAGGAATAGCTCTTCGAGGGGATGGAAATGAAGCTGACAGTAACTTTACTCAATTACTTCACCTAAGAGCAATACATCAGCCACAGTTGTTGCCATAGCTGAAGCGTAAAAGTGATAAGTATACAAGCTCACATATTCAAAATGAATACCTGAAAGTTATGGCCACAACTATTGTTAGAAATATTTCTAACTCTATCCAGATCAATCGGTATTTTTCCATCACGGCAGATGAAGTTACTGATTCTTCAAACAAGGAGCAGGTAGTGGTATGTTTTAGATGTATCAATAAAGATTTTGAACCTCATGAAGAATTTGTTGGGCTATACCAAGTTGATTCTATTAAGGGTGCTCAAACACTCTTTGAGCGGGAAACACCCGCCAAATAGGCCACGGTTGCTAGGGCCTGTTAAACTTACTTCTGCTTTTCCCCCGAATTATATTATTTGTGCAGGCCAGCAAGCACTGCTAGGAGAAAGCACCTACCAAGAATGAAGACTGGAAGTCGATCGCATCTCAAGAAATACCCCGTCACCATTTTGGACTTCTTGGCAGTACTGCACGGCTACCGCAGTA
>WLWI01000781.1_pt1 | contig 28156 bp, 24 predicted proteins | sample 6701501 | NCBI WGS metagenome assembly WLWI01 (sample SAMN12718690, study PRJNA515312) | sponge metagenome | isolation source: marine sponge | host: Mycale hentscheli | place: New Zealand: South Island, Marlborough, Capsize Point | collected 2014-11-01 | reverse complement strand
TGCCGTTTCGATATAGGTAACTTTCTCGGCTTCACTCAGTCCCATGGGCGATTCTCCTGGTTGGGGGAACCCAAGATAACCCAACCGCCCCTATGGAACGACTTTTTTATTGGAAACGCCTTATACCGCTGAACAATAATATAAAACTCAAGCCGATAAAGGCGCCGCGGTAGCGGGCTGTCTTCAGCGCCAGCCGCACCTGGTCGACCATGGAGCGGCGGTAGCGCTGCTGTTCCCACATTTCGCCGGTGAAGGCTTTTACCGTCTGAATGGCCTGCAATGTTTCTTCGACAATCACATTGGTCTCGGCCAGCTTGTCCTGGGTCTCCTTCGACTTGGCACGGATAAGGCGACCAAATAAAATGGCCAGCCCCATGAGTAGCGGGAAAGTCGCCAACATAAAAACCGTCAGGCGCGGACTGAGGACTAATAAGGCGACCAAACCGGCGGTTAATATGAGGACCTGGCGGATGAATTCGGCCAGCGTAGTGGAAAACAGACTGTACAGCGTACCGGCATCGGCGGTGATGCGGCTGATTAATTCGCCTGTCCGCCGCTCGTCGTAAAAGGCCAGGTCGAGGGCGAGCAATCGGGTGAAGACATCCTGGCGCAAATCGGCCATGCCCCGTTCGCTGACCCGGGCCAACAGACTCACGTTGAAAAAGGTAAAAATGCTCTGCAGCAGAAAAATAGCTCCCATCGCCAAACCGATCTGACCGATGGTCGCAAGGGGAAAATCGCCCAATTGGCCGGCGGCGGCATCGAGCATTTTACCCGCCATATAGGGAAAGGCCATAAATAGAGTATTGGACACCGACATAGCCAGCAGACCGGCGATAAAATAGCCCCGGTAGGGCTTAACGTAGGAAAAAACTTTGCCTAGTTTGTGACGGCTATCGCTGTTCAATATCGGTTCTCTTTCTTATCCAATATGCGGCCCAAGACATTGTAGCGGACTGCTGCCAATGGCCTTTTTAAAGCATCTTATATGGCCTACATTGATAAGGGTAGACCACCCTGCACACAAGGACCAGACCATGAGCCAAACCAAAGCAGAGCATACCCCATGAAAATAGACAAAATCGAATCCTTTGAATTGTCCTGCCCCATCGAGCCCTCCTTCGGCTGGTCCCAGGGTTGGGTTGGCCAACGCGCCACCACCCTGGTGAAAATTACCACCGACGACGGCCTGGTCGGCTGGGGCGAGGGGGCTGCCGCCTCTTTAATAGACGACCTGTTGGCGCCGCTCCTACTGGGCGCAGACCCCATGCAACGGGCCGGCCTGTGGGAAAAAATGTTCCACGCTCTGTACAACGCCAATAATTTCGTCGGCCTGGCTGGCAGCGCCCTCAGTGCCCTCGATATCGCCCTGTGGGATATCGCCGGCAAGGCCCTCGGCCGACCGGTATGCGAATTGCTCGGCGGCCGGGTCCGCGACCGCGTCGCCGTCTACGCCACCGGCCTCTACTATACCCAAGATGAATTCCCCGACCGCCTGCTCGACGAGGCCCGCGGCTATGTCGCCCAGGGGTTTACCGGCATGAAGACCAAAGTCGGCGGTCTCTCGGTCGAAGAAGATATTGCCCGTGTCACAGCGCTGCGCCAGGCCATTGGCCCCGATGTGCGCTTGATGATAGATGCCAACGAGGCCTATAACGCCACCACCGCCATCCGCCTTGGCCGGGCTTTGGCCGATCTCGATCTAATGTGGTTTGAAGAGCCGGTCAACGCCCAGGATATAGATGCCTACTTGCAGGTTAAAGCGGCGCTGCCCATGGCCATTGCCGGCGGCGAAAATCTGCGCACTCGTTTTGAATTCAAAGATTATTTAAGCCGGCGCGCCTACGATATTGTCCAACCCGATATCATGCATTGCGGCGGCCTTACCGAAATGGCGCGCATCTGCGCCATGGCCAACGCCCACGGCATCCAGGTCAATCCGCACGTTTGGGGCTCGCCGGTCATGGTCGCCGCCTCGCTGCACCTGGCCGCGACCCTGCCGCCCTGCCCGCCGGCGCGCCAACCACTGCCCTACGCCCAGGAGCCGGTGATGGAATTCGACCGCACCCCCAGCGCCATCCGCGAGGAATTGTCTGCCGCACCCTTTGCGCAGCAGGACAGCTTTATCGACGTGCCCACAGGACCCGGGTTGGGCATTGAAATAAACGAAGATAAATTGAGAGAATTGACAATTTGAATTACAGACGGCCGGACTCTCTACAACGGGGCTATCCACGTGTCTACCAACCTGAAGGGCCATAGTGCCACCCCGGCTGCCCAGCCAGCCGAAGCATTGCGCCGCCAATACGAGCGCGACGGTTTCCTCCTCCTGTCGGGCCTAATCGACCAAGAGGTCAGCCATACGGCCGCCCAATTCCTGCTGCAACAGCCCGGCATGCAGGACGACCAGACCGCCCTGCGCCCACCCGATCTCTACCACGAGGGACGCGGTTTAGTAGAACATTACGCCCGCCGCGATGCCAGCCTGTTGGCCTGCTGCAGCGATGCTTTTGTCGATATGACGGGCCTGCTGGTCGACCAGGCCACTATGCACCGGCCCGACGGCATCCAGACGCAAAATATCGTCCAATCGCCGCGCCCCTGGACCAATCCCGGCCCCCATATAGACGGCATCCCCAAAGAGAATAAGCACCGCACCTTCCCCGGTCCGTACCGGATCGCCTTTATCTTTTATTTGAGCAATGTAGAACCGGAGGGCGGAGGCACCATTGGCTGGCCCGGCTCGCACAAAAAGGTGCGCCAGAAAGCCCAGTCCAATCCAGAGGCGTACCAATACCTCTTCGACCTGAATAAAGAAATCCCCGGCCTCGACCTGGGCGAGCCCGTCGAATTGCTGCCCCGGCGCGGCGATATTCTCTTTTTCCAGCACCTGTGGGCCCACGGCGCCACCCTAAATACGCACTCCCAACCGCGCCTGGCCTTGCGGCCTCTATGTTCCTGCAGCGCTTGCGCCAAGCGCTGGTACAAACGCGACGGTTGGAGTTTCTGGCAGCCCTAGCCGCTTCCTATACCGATTGTGTTTTGAAGCCCCCAGGAAGTGTGGTTGTGGGGTGTCCTTGCGCTCATTCTCGCGCTCACGCGCTCCGAGGCCGTTTCGACCCGCCCGCCCCTGCGGGGCGAGCTCCCGGGTCGAACGGAATCCGCTCCAGGACACCCCACAACCACGGCGAATTCAGAGTATTTAACGACACAACTGGTATTACTTGGGGCAGACGGCCACGCCTATATGGCGATAGATCCCGTCCTGATCCACCTGCACCGCTCCGTCGCCGGTCCCGTACAGATTGCCCAGATCACGGGCCGAATAATACAGCAAGTAACGGTCCGCCTCTTCCAGTACGCACGGGGTCGAAGTATAGCGCCCGTCAAAGCGGTTGGGATCGCGCCCGGCGGCAAAGGCGGGCCCCTCAAAATGATGGGTCCAGTGTAGACCATCGGCCGAGGTAGAAGCGTAAATTTCGAAAAAGCCCCCTTCTACATGGCACCCGTACCACATGGTATAAGCCCCATCGCGACCCAGCACATAAGGGTAGACAATGCTGCGGTGCGTTTGCGTGGCCACCACCGCCGGCTCGGTATCGCGCGTCCACTGCAGACCGTCACTCGAAGTAAAGCGGTAAATATGGCAGGCCATGGCGCGAAAATCGTCGTCGGCCGCCGGCGCCGAATTCATCCACATCAGATAACGGCCCGGTCCCTCCTTCAACACGCAGGGACGCCGCCCACTGGGATAAATAGGCTCGGGATGGACCTGCCAATCGAGACCGTCTACACTGGTGGCATATCCCAATAATTGTCGCAGCTGGATATCCGTGCCCTGATCGCGGCGTTGGGCCATGATAAACCACATCTTGTACAGCTGTTCATCCCTATCAAAAAGCACGTGCGGCGTCTGCCAGGCCTTGCCTAGAGGAACCTGCCCCGTGCGCAGGATAGGGTTGTCGGGATGCGCCGTCCAGTGCAGCCCGTCCGCCGATTCGGCATAGCCCAGATCCATATCGTTGGTGCGCGTGGCGCTGCCGTTGCCCAGATACCACATTTGGTAGCGACCGTAGACGCAGACCACCGCGGGATTGTACAGCTGCACTCGACACCAGGCCTGCTGGGTAGTCATGGCCGACAGGGCGGGCTGTTCCAGATACTGCCAATTCAGTCGGTCGAGAAAGTTAGTGCTCATGGCAGACTCCTATAGTAAAAAGGCCGCTTCCAAAGTACTTCACTTGACCTGGGGCGGCAAAAGACGCTGTATAATTCCTGCCGGGTTATATTCTACCCGCTGCTTTCAACGACTACCTATTTTTAAGGGACTCGCCGACTAAGCCCCTTGGGGGGTGGCTGGAAGGTGGGCAGTGGGGGAGCGGGCAGGGAAGCTGGAGGCCGGGCGGGCGGCGTTTATTGTAGCTAACTGACGCCCCCAATACGGCCACAAGCGGGCTCATATACCGTTCCCCCTTTTCCCTTGTGCCAGCGCAGGGCTTGGGGGGTGGCCGGCGGCGGAATGTGGGGGCGTGGGGCCGGGAAGCTGGAGGCCGGGCGGGCGGCGCAGCCGGGTGGCGGGGGGATGGCCGCAAGCGGGCATCACATACCGCCAGAGGCCGGCCCCCAAGCCAGTTCTGACACAGTACCCCCGTCCTTGACCGCCCCACCCAGGGCGCCCGAGCAGACCGACTTTTTACAGCCATCAACCAGGAGTAGTCATCGTGTTGCCATATACCCCCATCCCTCAGGAACAAATCCGCCATTTCGACGAAAAAGGCTACCTCATCGTCCGCAATGCCCTCGACGCCGACGAAATAGCCACCCTGGAAGCGACCAGCGACCGCCTCATAGACAGCGACCTCCAGACCAACCGCCAGAGCAACCCCACGGGCCTATACGACGGCTTCCGCAATACCATCACCCTCGACGACGCCTATCTACCCCTGTTGGCGCACCCCAAGATCCTGCCCCTGGTGATCCATCTGCTGGGCGCTAACTTGCAGCTTATTACCTCGCACCTGATCTACAAATACCCCAATCCGCCCGATACCCCCCGCAGCCATCGGGCCCCCGGCTGGCACCGCGACTATTTGCAGGCTATGATGGCCATGGGCCATTATAGCATACCCCGCATCGAATTGAAATGCGCCTATTATTTTACCGATTTGAGCCAGCCCAAAAGCGGTGCCACCATGGTCGTACCCGGCAGCAACCTATTGACCAAGCCCCTTGAAATCCCGGCCGACCAGCCCGACCCCGACGGGGCCGTAGAGCCCGCCTTGCAGCCCGGCGACTGCTTGCTCTTTGAAAACCGCACCTGGCATGCCGGCGCCGTCAATCTTACCGACCAGATCCGCAAGGGCATTATGGTGGGCTACGGTTACCGCTGGATTATGCCGATGGATTACCGCCGCCAGAACGAGGAATTCGTCGCCCGCCTGTCGCCCCTGGACCGCTTCCTGGTCGGTGAGCAATACGACGACGTCGCCGGCTTTCAGCCCGACGGCGGGGCCAACCCGCTGGCCGCTTGGTGCAAAACCCACAACGTCCCCACCGCCCGCCACTTTGGGCCGGGGAATGCCGTCACCGATATCTATTAAAGATTGAGAGAAGCCCTATGCGCTTTGGTCTATCCGGCACCTTCCTGCCCGCCAACATGGACGATTTTACCTCCGCTATCGCCCAACGCGTCAAAGGCCTAGGTTTCTCCGGCGTCTTCTGCCGCTTCAGGGACAACGATCCGTTCGCCACCACCCCTGCGCAGTGCCACCGGCTGCGCGATCTGTGCGCCGACCAGGACCTGCACATCTACCAGGTCAGCGGCTATTGGCAGCAGCTCATGGCCCCCGACGAAACCGTGCGCCGGCAGGCCGTGCGGGTAGTGCAGGAAGCCCTGCGCGTGGCCGGCGATCTGGGCGCCCGAGGTATCGACACCGGTCCCGGCTCCCTCGCCCCGGCCGGACCGTGGCACCCCCACGGCGGCAATTGGGATCCCGAGATCAAAGATCAACTGATAAAATCGCTGCAAGAATGCGCCCAGGCCGCCGCCGACCACGGCGTCTATTTAAGCCTGGAAGGCCACCAGGTGGTCGTTTTGGACAGCGCCGAAACCACCCGGGAAGTGCTCGATGCCGTCGACTCGCCCTGGGTCCGCTCCGACCTTGACCCAGCCAATTGGATCACCCTTAAAACCGTCTTCAATACCGGCGCCGCCATCGATCGTATGTTCGATGTTTTGGGGCACCATATCGTCAGCGGCCACGCCAAGGATATCTCCATCGCCCCTTCGCATATTATCCATATGCCCACCGACGCGCCGGGGACGGGTCAGCTCGATTTTTCCACCTATATCCGCCGCATGGAAGCCCTCGACCCCGAATACCCCCTTATTGTCGAAGGCGCCAGTACGGACCAATTGCCCGCCACCAGCGCCTTCCTGCACCAAACCGCTGCCGATTTGGGCATTGCGGTCCTGGATTGAACTTATCCCTGGCGACCCAGCCGGGCCGCCAGGGATGCTAAATTACCCTATTCCAAGCGGCCGCCCCGCTGGCGTAACAGGACGGCGATCTCTTTGTACTGGCGCGCCTCGGCGTGCTTGAGGACAGTCCCCCAGATCTCCCCGAAATTCGGATCTTTGTCAAAACGGGCCCACTCGGGCTGGTTCAGATAGGCCCACTCACCGCCGTGGTATTCGACGCCGATTTTGCCGTTGACATCGACCCCTTTGTCCAGCAGGAAACGGACCACTTCCAAGCGACCGTGGAGGACGGCCACCTGAAAGGCCTTTTGCACCACTGTCTGGGCATCGTCGAAGGTGGGCTCGTCGGGGACTTGGTCGAGGATACTCGTGCCCCCGGCGTCGTTGCGCAGACTGCCGTCTGGTAAAAAATATCCCTGTACAGACATTAGTTCGCCAGTAGCCGCAGCCATAGCCAGATTGTACGGTGTAGCCCCGTATTCCAACAGCAAATCTACAAGACGGGGAAAGCCGAAAAAAGTCGCGTATCCCAAAGGGGTGCCGCCGTGGAATAAATCTCCACCACCAGCCCGATTGGGGTCGGCCCCGGCCTTGAGCAAGACCTCGGAGACGCCCGTATTGTTGAAACTGCAGGCGGTGTGCAAATGGGACTCGGCCCCGACCAGGCGGCGATTGACAGCATCCCCGGCCACCCCCTTGGGATCCACCCCGGCGTCGATCAGGGCCGCCGCCAACTGTCCGTCGGAATCGGCGTTGAAGCCGGTGCGGCGCAATAGCACGCCGCCAGAATCTGGGTTGCGCCGATAAAAGGCGAGGGTCGCCTGGATATCACCGCTGTGCACCACCTCTTCGCCGCGCAAATGGCGCAACAAGCGGTCGTTTTCTCCGTCGTCGGCTGCAGCGGCGAATCGCTCGGCCGGCACGGCGACCACCAAGCGGCGGGCCATATCGTGGATCATATTGGCGTGTACGGCCCACTGCATGGCATTGGCCCCGTGCACGGGATCGGGCAGGGTCGGATCGGCGCCGCGCTCCAGCAGCCAATCGACCATAGCCGCGCGCTGACGCTCAATATCCGAGGGCGAAGCGGTCTCGCCGTGGTTGTAGGTGGCCATCCGGTGCAACACCGTGGCGTCGTGATCTGTCCCGCGCACCAGAGCATTGACATCGGCGCCGCGCTCCAGCAGCCATTGGGCCGCCGCAGGGCGGTCGTGCAGACAGGCGTAGAGCAAGGCCTGTCCCAGGACTACTTCGTCGCTGCGTTCGACACGCACCGCAAATTCACCCCGGACTGCCTGGTTCTGCATATAGGGATCGGCCAGACCCGGATCGGGTCGCAACACGCCTTCGTCGACCCAGCGCGCCATCTCGTCGGTGCGGCCCAAGCCAGCGGCAAAGCGCAAGTCGAGTTGCGCCCCGGCTTCGGCCAATAACTGGCAGACTTCGGTAAAGCCGAAGAGCATGGGATAGGCCATAAAAACCCCCGGCGCCGGCCCTTCGATATTGGCATCGTGCTCGATAAGAGCTTTCAATACCTGTGGGCAATTGAAACTGACTGCCCCTTCCATCGGCTTCCAACACAAATCGGGATCAGCCCCGGCTTCTAATAGGGCGCGAGCCAATTCGCCTTCGTTGCCCTTTTTATTGGTACCGCGAAAAACACCTTCGCAAACGCAAAAAAGCGGGATCGAATCGTTGGGAATGTCCGGATGCTGGTCGGATTCGCGCGCCTGGTAGCCGCCCACCCAGCGCGGATTGGCCGCCTCCGGCGCTTCCTGCAACACCTTGCGCAAGCCGTCGAGATCACCCTGGCGCACTGCAGTAATCACGTCTTTTACGGCCGGATCGAGCAGCACGTAACTATCGTATTTGGACCACAGGGCGTAATCCTGACGGTTGGCCACCAGCAGCCGCGCATCGGCATCGGACAACTCGGCATCGCCTTCTTGGTAGTCGACGAAACGGCGGCGGTCGTGGACGGCTTTTAGCAAGCGCTGGCGCCCGGATTCGTCGACGGCGGCGAAATCGACCCGCAAAGCCTTTATTTCGGCCTCGACGGCGGCGATATCTTCGACGGCGCGCTTGAGACGCGGCCACGAGCCGAAACCGTGCTGGCGGGCCACGGCCAACTGCGCCTCGGCCAGGGTGGCCGTACCGCTAAAATTCGGATGGTGGGTATGCAAGCGCTCAGCGGCGGCGATATCGCCGGCCTGGCAGGCCTTGTACAGATCCTTCGCCTGCTTGCGCAATTGTTCGTAATTGGGACGGGGAGGTAACGAAAAAGACATGACACAACCCTCCTTCAAGGAGACGCGCCCGGTGTCCGCGAAAACGGGCGAGGAAAGGTTGTGGTGATGTAGGGCAATACCTAATGCGGCGTGCCAAGAGGTGGGCTCGGCCCTTCCCGCGGACAGGGGCGCTCCCTCAAAGAGCGCTTGTTTTGGGAAAGGTAGGAGCCGGTTGTTACTCTGTCAAGCAGAGCCAATTCGCGGTTAGGAGGATTGCGCCGAGCCGTGATAAGGCCGCCCCGGCACCAGGGCATCGCCATCGACAAACCCTTCGGAACGGCGACGCAAAACCTCAATCAGCTCACCGCGCCACCAGGCGATCCGCTCGGCCCAATCAGTGGCAGCAGTCAAATTGTACTGCTCGCCCGGATCGCTGCTCAAATCGAAAAATTCCTCGTGCCCGTCGTCTGCATACCAAATGAATTTTTCGCGCCCATCAGTCAGACATTGAAACGTCGGCGCAGTCTCGATATGCAAATAGGGCCGGCCTAATTCGGCCTCACCCCGCAACAGCGGCAATAAGCTGTGTCCGTCAACCCCTTGCGGGCAGTCGACCCCGGCCATATCGAGCACAGTCGGCATGATATCTTCGATGCACACCGGACTGGCCTCGACAGCCCCCTGGCGTAGCCCAAAGCGCTGGGGCGCCGCAAACATCAAGGGAATATGTGCCGAGCCCTCGTACGGCAGCGATTTGCGCCAGCGGTAGTGATCGCCCAGCATTTCGCCGTGGTCGGAGACAAAGACCACCACCGTATTGCCCCCCGTGCGACGCTGCACCCCATCCACCGGATTGAGCAGGCGGCGGATCTGGTCGTCGATATGATTGATCAGCCCAAAATAACCCGCCTGCGCCGAGCGCAGCATTTCGCCCTTTAAATCGACCCGGTCGGCGCTGGCATCGCTGCCTATACCGCCGTTGGCAGGCGGGTCGGCCCAGTCGCCGATAACTGGGGGCGGCAATTCCTGGCGTAGATAGCGCTCAAAATAAAAAGCCGGCGGCACCAACGGCGGATGTGGGGCCAGGATAGAAGCCACCAGGAAGAAGGGGCAGGAAGTATCCCGACGGTCGAGAAAATTGAGCGCCTCCTGCACCGTCCAATTGGTGGCGTGCAGCGACTCGTCCATATGCCAGGGACGGGCGGTCCAATCGTTGTGCATGACACCGGTGCCATAATAGCCGCCGCCCCCCACCTGGCGTCCAGCGATAAAAGCATCGTAGTCGTCCTCTACCCGATGATCCTTGTACACCATATGTTCAAAACCATAGCGCTTGTCCGGCGGCGTCTGGTGCATGCCGCGGCCCACCCACTCGGTCTGGTAGCCGGCATCGCGCAGGACGCCCGGCAAGGACGGACCTTGCCACTCTATATTGCTGTTATTGTACACCCCGTGGGTCGAGGGATGCTGCCCGGTGAGAAAAGAGCGTCGCGCCGGCACGCAGACCGGACAAGTCGAATAAGCGCGCGAAAAACGCACGCCGGCCCCGCCAATGGCATCCATATTGGGCGTCAGCAATACCGGGTGCCCAGCCGCCGACAGACAATCGCCGCGCTGCTGGTCGGTCATAATGACGAGAAAATTGGGGCGCTCAGACGCCATTATTTGCGCCCTTTGAGCGGCAGCCAATCCAGCACCCGCTGGATATTGTCGTCCCAATAGCCCCATTCGTGCGCCCCGGGTCCTTCTTCGTAATGCACTTCCAGGCCTAGCTTTTTAGCGTGTTTGCGGAATTTCACATTGGCCTTGTAAAGAAAGTCCTCGGTGCCGCAGCACTGGAATAGCGCCGGCCGCCGCTTGCGTTGGGCCAACCGCTGGGCCAGATGCAGCAAATCGTGGCCGCTGCCCGGCATGGCGGCCAAGTCGCCAAAGATCGCCTTTTTCTCCTGGTACCAGGCCTCGTCTTCATCGCGGGCTCCCTCGGCCAATACACCGGCCATATCCAAGGCCCCCGACAAGCTCGCCGCTGCGGCAAAACGGTCGGGACGGGCCAGGGCCAATTTGAAAGCGCCGTAGCCGCCCATCGACAGCCCGGCGACAAAGGTATCGGCGCGCTTGTCCGAGAGCGGAAAAAAGCTCTGCGCCAACTGCGGCAATTCCTCGCTGATAAAGGTCCAGTACTGGGCCCCGTAGGCCGTGTCGGCGTAGAACGACCGATTGACCGCCGGCATCACCACGGCCAGCCCCAAAGGATCGACATAGCGCTCAATGGAGGTGCGCCGCTGCCAAATACTGTGGTCGTCCGACAGGCCATGCAATAAATAGAGCACCGGCAATTTGCGCCCTTTAAGACAAGCTTCCTGGGGCAAAATAATATCGGCGGAAACGGCGATTTGCAGCGCATTGGAATAGAAATTGGCGTGCAATAGGGCCATAAAAATTATCCTCGCTTTAGCAAAAGTGATTTAGCCCTCTCAGTAGGACGAGAGAGCGGGACAGGTATTACCTTATCGAACAGGATTGGGGACAAAGGGGTGTCGCTACAGACTGGATCGCAAATCCTCTAGCCCCGCCCGGTAGTAAGGACTGGGCACCGGCCCCTGCAGCAGCGGATCATTTGTCTCCTGCATCCAACGGGCCAAGGCACCCTTCAATTGCGCTTTAATTTCGGCGTAGTGCGGCTGCTCGGCGACGTCATCCATTTCCAGCGGGTCCTGTTCGAGATCGTATAACGCCTCTTCGAAGTTGGCCCGCCGCCACGGCCCTTCCCAATAGTGCCGGCGCGTCATGGTCGCCAATCGCAGGTCTTCGAAAATATTGACTTCGAAATAGCGGATATATTTGTAGCGTTGGGTACGCACGCAGCGCATGGGATCGTAGGTGTCGTGGAATGTCTTTTCGGCGAAAATTCGCTCCTGTCCGGAGGCTTGTCCGCCTTCCAACAACGGCACCAAGCTCTGACCAGCGCATTTGTCGGGAACCGCAATACCGCAGGCCTGGAGCAGGGTCGGCAAAATATCGATCGTGCTAGTCAGGCGCTCAATCACGCACCCTTGGCCCCATCCACCGGCGGGAAAACTAAGCTGCAGGAAAACTTCCAGCCCGGGGTCGAAACAAGTGCCTTTAGCCCGGGGTAGATCAATACCGTGGTCAGTGGTGAAAACAAAGATGGTATTCTCCCACTGCCCGGCCTCCTCCAAGGCGGCGCGGATCGATCCCAGCTCTTGGTCGAGGCGTCGCACTGCTCCCTGAAATTCGCCCATCTCGCGGCGAATATCATCGTTATCGGCCAGATAGGGCGGCATCCACACGCCGTTAGCGGTATCCGGCTCGACTTGATTCGCCGTCCATTGCTGGTGGGTCTCGTGGCAACCTATCTGCAGATAGAACGGCCGTTGTGACGGACGTGAGTCCAGCCACGTCGCAATGCCGCCGGCAAAATCGCGCAGATCGCCGCCGCCGTTGGTGCCCTTGCCCGAACCGCAGAGCAGACGCTCGAAACCGACACTGGTGCAATCGGAGGTTTCGTGTTCAAAACCGCACAACACCGATTCGTATCCGGCCCCGGCAAATAGCCGCGCCGCGTGTTGTTCGCCCTCGTACAGATCGAACAGACCCGTCGGCCGGCCCGACAGACCCATCACCCCATTTTGGTGTGGATAACGGCCGGTGACAATAGCGGCGCGACTGGGGCTGCACAGAGGTGAAGTACAAAAAGCCTGGGAGAATACCACCCCCTCCTCGGCCAGGCGCTGGCTGTGGGGCGTGTGGACTTGGTCAATCCCGTACGGGGATAAATGGCGGCCTGTATCATGGCTGATAAACAATACTACATTGGGTCGGATCGATGTCACTTTTCCTCCATCATCCGGGGTTGGCACGTTCACTGTACAGACAAGATATACGGGATTTATAAAGGTGCTTTTGCCGGCCCCGGTCAATGCCCCGGCTTGATCCCCCTTGCTCCCGATCCTATTTTCGGGCTCTTTACCGCCACTGCTTTTACACCGGGGGAAACAGCCCATGAAAATCACCAAAGTCGAAACCATCCGCTCCACCGACAAAGCCTATTGCTGGATCCTGCTGCACACCGACGCCGGCCATACCGGCATTGGCGAGACCTACCACCGCGCCGACCCGGCCGAATTGGTCATCCACGAATTCGCCCGCAATTTCCTCCTGGGCCAGAACCCCGAAAATATCGAACTGATCTGGGACCAGATGTACAAACGCGCCTCCTACCACGGCCTAATGGGCGCCGAATTGCGCGCCATTAGCGGCATTGACACAGGGCTGTGGGATTTACTGGGTAAAATTCACGACGTGCCGCTCTACCGCCTGCTCGGCGGCCAGACCCGCACCAGCGTACCGATCTATTTCAGCGGTATTTACGACGAAGTGCCCATGGAAAAGGAGGCTGTGCAGGATTGGTCCAAACAATGCGTCGACGAAGGTTGGGAAGCCTGCAAAACGGCGCGCTTTTTCGGCGATTTCTACGGCGATACGGCCGGCTACCTCAGCCTCGCCAACCTATCAGAAGGAATCCGCCGTTTCGAGTGGGTGCGCCAGGCCGTGGGCGACCAGTTGGAAGTGGGGCTGGACCTGCACTGCGCCTTCGACGTACCCAGCGCCATCCGTATTGGCCAGGCCGTCAAGCCGTTCAACCCCTACTTTATCGAAGAGCCGATCCAACCGCACAACGCCGCTGCACTGCGCGAAGTGCGCGACAGCGCCCAAGTCCCCATCGCCGCCGGCGAACGCATCTTTTCGCGCTGGGGTTTTCGCGATATTCTCGAACTCAACGCCGCCGACGTCCTCAACCCCGACCTGGCTTGGACCGGCGGCATCTCCGAAGTACGCAAAATTGCCGCCGTTGCCCAGGTGCACTATGTGCCGGTGGCGCCGCACAATTACGGCCCTCTCAGCTGCCTGGCCCTAACCCACTTGATGGCGACCATCCCCAATACCCGCCACCTCGAATTCACCACCTACCACTATCCGCTGTGGAATACCTACCTGGACGAAGCCATCACCTGGGCGGATAGCCAGTTGCCCCTGCCGCAGCGCCCGGGCCTGGGCCGAGAGTTAAGCGCTGCGGTACTGGAACTGCCCCGCACGACTATCGAACTCTAAACCAAAGCGCCGAGGGAAACTAACTTTAGTCGCCCCCACCGCAGCCCGGGACAGGGACCAACCTCACCACTGCGGCCGCTCCAGCGAAAAAGACTCGGCCACCTTGACGTAATCCAGATAGCCCAACCGTCCGATGGGCTCCATGGCCAGGGTATCGACCAACCCGTCGACGATAAACCGGTCGTCGATATGGACACCGACGACCTGGCCAAAAACAACTGTATTGGACTCGCCTTCCAGCTCTACAGAACGGGTATACAGGCATTCCAGTTGCGCTGGGCTCTGAGCCACCCGGTGCGGTTTTACCAGTTGCGCCGGCGCCTTGGCCAACTCTGCGTAGTCGAATTCGTCGACATCGCGCGGGGCCGGCACCGCCGAAGCGTTCATCTGGCGGCGCAGCGCCCAGGTGGCCAGATTCACAACAAATTCGCCGGTCTGGCGAGCATTTTGCACCGAATCTTTTAAGCCGCCATAAGCGTGGTCGGTCGTGGCAGCGAACATGACCTGCGGCGGTTCGTAGGCCACCGCGTTAAAAAAAGAATACGGCGCCAGATTGGCCCGACCTTCTTCGTCGAGGGTAGAAATCCAGCCAATTGGGCGTGGTACGACAAGGGCATTGAAGGGGTTGTGGGCAAGTGTGTGGCCCTCTTCAGGACGGTAGAACATGCATCTTGGCCTTTATTTTCGGATTGTCCTTTGCTGCCGCCAATAAGATATCCAGAAGCCTCGATCAAATAGTCGACCGCACCTTGCTGGCGTCGGTGAACAGAATCTGCCGCACCGCATCGCTGGCCCGCTGGTGGAATTCCACTGCCACCGGATCGAAATCCCGCTGCGGCTGGGGGGCGTGCTCGAAATGCCCAAATCGGTCCTGGCCCCGCACTAACGCGGCGCTGTCCCAGGTACCCACTTGTTGACGGGTAGACGTCGGCATATAGTGCAGCGACAGACCAATGCGCCGGTCGGCGGATTGGTTGGGCCCCGAGGCGTGGGCCAAACGCACATTGTGCAGCGAGACCTGGCCTGCCTCCAGAGGCATGGCCACGGTCTTGGCCGTATCGACTTCGACTTCGATTTCCTGTCCCCGCGTCAGCAGGTTATCGGCTTGATAGCCGTCCTTGTGCGGCAGCAATTCCCCCTGGTGCGAGCCCGGCAGTACCTGCATGCACCCGCTTTCCAGGCTCGCCGGCGACAGCGCCAGCCACACCGTCACCAATTCGCTGGTATCCAGTCCCCAATAGCGCAGGTCCTGATGCCACGAGACAAAGCTGCCGCTGCCGGCCTCCTTAATCCAGAACAGGGTATTCCAGCACAGTAGGTCGGGGCCAATCAAATCCTCCACCGCATCGAGGATTTGCTCGTTGCGCATTAAGTCGTCGACCCATTTAAAAAGCAGATGGGATTTGCTCCGCTGCGCCCCTTCCAGCGGCTTTCCCTGCCCTGCTTCAAAATCCTCCAGCTGTCGCCGCTGGGCCGCTACTTGCTCCCGATCCAATACCGCGACCGGGAAATAGTAGCCATCCCGCCGATACTGCTCAATGGCGGCCGGGCTCAATACCTTGGGCATGATATACCTCCTCCAGACTGGGCGAAACTCTTTTCCGACCACCGCTGCCAAAAGACGCGCGGCGGACGGATCTGCAACCGCTTTCTATCGACTGACGCAAATCTTATTAAGGGCCTTGGCGGCCCAGCAGTCAAGCGGCGACAGGCCCAGGGCGGCCGCGGACAAAACGCAGCCAGAAGATGGCTGCCCCCATCCAGGTCGCCCCGGCCCCGCACAGAAAAAACGAGGACCAACCCCAGGTCGCAATAAAATAGCCGCCGCCCGAGGCAACCAGGCCCCATCCAAGGCCCATCGCCATTAGGCAGGCCCCCGACATGGCCGAACGCCACACCGTCGGCACCAGTTCCTGATGGAAAACCGTCAGGGCCGTAGAAGCAAAGCTCATCAATGCCACCAGGCCCATTACGCTCAGGCCGACGACCAACCAATGGCCGACCAGGGCCATGGGGACAATAATCAACCCCATACCCAGAGCCATCAGGACAAACATGCGGCCGTGCCCCCATCGCCGCATCAGCGCCGGAGAAGCCAGCATGGCAGCGGCCGACAGCAACTGACCGCAGGAGGCGATGCCGCCGATTAGCTGAGTGGACGCCTTGAGGACGGTGTCCAGATAGACATGGTAAAAACTCTGTCCTGCCGACGCCGCGACAATAAAGAGCAGACTGATCGCGGCGATAGTCACAAATGGTTCCATAGGTCTATCGCCGCGCGGCCGGCTCACCTCTGTCGGCCCAGGCATCTCTGGTTCCCGGGTCCGCACAAGAGCCACCAGCCCCGGGACCAGCAACCCGGCGGCCAGCAGCAGAGGGAGCATAAAATTGAGCGGATCGTCGCCGGCCCGCCCCAGCAGCAACGCACTGGCCGCCGGCAACCAGCCGCCCGCCAGCGCACCGAGGAAACCCGCCAAAGGCGTCAACATAGCACGCACCGAAAAGGCATAATCGCGCTCGACCGGACTGGTCACCTGCATCAGATAGGGATTGCTATTGACTATATAAAAGGCGTTGCCGCACTCGCGCAGGGCGCAAAAGAAAATGAGCCAGGGTGCACGCCAAGGGACCGGAACCAGGGCGGTAAGCCCGAGCATGGCCAGCCCCAGAGAAAGCACGGCCAAGCCACAGATCATGGGCTTGCGGCTTCCCCATCGCCGCCCTACCGCCCCGGCCGGCAAGCTGAAAAAAGCGAAGGAAAAGGCGCCGATGGAAACGAATAAACCGATAAATTTTAGGTCGTAGCCCAAGCGCAGCAAGTACAGATTGATCAGCAAAAAATACAGGCCCATATAACTGGCGCCCGAAACGACCACCGAAACCATGAATAGGCGCACGTCCCGGTTGAGCTGCCGCAACGCCTGTAGGTAGGCCCGCGCCCAATCCAGGGGCCCTTTCAATAAGCCCATCGACGCACTCGCCCGATCTGGGCGCCACTATCCAATAATCGTTCCCTATCCAGGGCTGCTTCCAAATTCATCGCAAGGCCGCCAAAACCTGGGCAACTTTGTCCTCGAATAGGCTCTGCCATTGGGGTGCCACTAGACAATCGCTGTCTTCCTGCGCCCCGCCCCTGTTGGCCAGTTGCTCGACCGTGGGCGTATAGTAGATATACCCATTGGTAACCCCGGCGACAAAGGTAAAAGGATGGGGCGAACGCTGCTTGATCCCCAAGCCGATCTGCACGGATAATTCGCCCGGAAAGCTAACCAGCACAAAATCGCCGATGCGCAACCCCATCACCTCAACGGTAATCGTCTTCTCGGATGCCGCATTGTAGCGGACCTGATGGTTGCGCAACAAATTGAGATTGGCCTGGATCCGCGTCAGTTGCTCCATGGTGTGAATATTTTCGATATAGGCCGCTATATTCTGGCGATTCTCCGCATCGAGGGTGCGCAGGTCGCTGCGCCCCAGCATCTCCTCGTGCATATAACGGTGGCGGGCATAGGAGGGAAAATCGGGCGCCAGACGGTATTTCACCAGCAACGGCAAGAAGGTCTTCAAGTTTAGGCTAGTCCCCTGCAGAGCGGCGAGTTGCTGCAACTGCTCTGCCTCCAATGCGGCGATGGCTTGGCTCAGATCGGCCCGGGGCAATTCTAGCTCTTCACGGACGATGGCCAGCGGTGCGCTTGCATCTGCAATAATATCTCTGAACGCCCGCAGCGTACTCAGTCCCAATCTATTGCCCAGATCCTCCGCGTCGCGCGGGTGATCGACATCTTTATACCAGACCGGATTGATATCGCCGGCGCAGCCCTGCAGAAATAGGGCAATAGTCCCTTGGCTGCAATGGTCTTCAATGACCTGAGAGGCGAAACCGGCCAGGTCGGCCGTATTGCGCCCATTGGGCACCCCCATAATGGGATGGACGGCGAAATTGTAGACCACGGCGAGAGTCCCGCCGCTTTCGCGCTCAAGGCGTAAGACGCCAATCTCAGGGTCAATAGGCCCAATATCCGCCACCGCCTCGTCGGCGGGCATAGAGTAGGCGTGGCGGCTATCGGCTTGGCGACCGTTAGCCAGGGCGTAGCGACGATTTTCACCGATGCGGTCCTCGTGGCCCCGCCCCACTCCGACGCGGACGGGTACCATCGCTGCATACGCCTTTTTCACCGCCTCTACGGTGCGTTGTTCAATATCGGTGCAGACGCGGCCGTGGCAATGGCTGGCGTTGATCAGGATCTGTCCGGCCTGCAGCCCCAGGTCGCGACGCAATTGCGCCCGCACATTGGCCAGATAGTCATTGCCAATAGAGCCAATCTCGGCGATCGCCACCGCGTCTACTGTGGCGATGACGGCGGTGCTATCGCCGGCCCGCACTACCAGGGCCTTGGCATATAGCGGATCGTTGGCCGCTTCTCCCGTCTCGTCGGTAATTTCTACCTTGGCGGCCCCGGCCAGCAATTGTCCAGATGGCACCGCATTCTTTTGGCGCGACATATTCTTCCTCGTCAGTATCAGGTTTAATCGGCGCTGCCGTGGGCCCACAGAGTCAAATCGCTGATTTCAAGCCGTTGGCAAAGGCCAAAGTTTTCTACCGCCCATTCGCAGAGCAGATAATCGGGCCGGCGCTGGCCGTATATCTGCAGCAAGGCCGAAAGCGCCAGCGGAGTCCAGACGCCGGGCTGGGGCTGGACGGATATGCGAAACGGGCTGGGGTTGTGATCGCTCCAGCAAATGGGCCATAAATTCAGCACCACCCGGCCCCCGCATGTAGTGCCCGCCGGGACGCGGACAAAACAAAGAGCCGTCACCACCCCTTCAATAGGAGCCAATTTGCGCCGGATAGTACCGTATTCAACACCTCGGCAGACAATCGCACCACCCCCGGTGCGGCCACCGCCGGACTCGTAGCGCATCTGCCCACCCCGGCCGGGGTGCGGGCCGTTCCAAAAGGCTTCGACATCGTCGCCAATGGTAAACTGCCAACTCCCCATGGCCATCCGTTCGCCCGGCTCCTTGGTCAACAGAGTTGTATCGTCGACCGTCGCCGGGACTATCTGGCCATTTATTTCCTCGGCCAGAGCGGCCAGGGGTGCAAACCTGCATTCGACAATATCGAGAAGACGGCGGGCGTGTGCCCCTGCTTCCCCCTGGCCTCCCGCCAGGGCTTCGACCCGCTCCCTCACTCGGCTATCGCCTTCTATCCAGAACAGCGCCCGCCAGAGCGGATAGGCGCCCCACCCCCAACTGTTGAGTCCCGGCCAGAATTGGGGCACGGCATTGCCCAGCACAGGATCGGCATCGCGCGCGCGCCGCAAGCCCCCGTATTCCGCTGCTGCCGCCACCGCAGCGGGCATCTGGTCGATCAGCCGCAGGGCCTGGTCGGGGCTGTCCAGCTTGCTGCCTGCCGCTTCTATATCGGCCAACCGGGCGCGGGCGGCGGCCTCGTAACAGGCAAAACCGCGCCACAGGACCTGCGCCCGTTTCGCCTGCGTCCCCTTCCCTGCCCGAGCCACCACCTGTTCCAACAACTGCCGACTGTGGGCAAAATCGGCCTGCCCCAGGATGTCAAAATAAGAATCGTCGTGGAGCGGCAACCACTGCTGGGCCCGCAGGGAAAATGCGCCCGAATCGAGGATGCGCCCAGTCCATATATCCTCCCAATATGCGCAATAGGAGGCCAGATAGGGCGCAGCAGCGGCACCGACGGCACATTGATACCAATCCGAGAGTACTTCGTCTACATCCAGATAGGGATTCCACTGCAACTTGGCCAGCAAATAGAATTTGGGGCCTTCGGCCCAGTTGTGGACCGATTCGGCGGTGATCCCTTTGAGCTGCAAACCGGCGGCATAGCGATAGACCTCGCCCATTTTGCGCAAGTAGAGGCGCGGCGCCATAAAACCGCCGCCGAATGTATAATCGTACCAAGCCATATTGGCGCAGGCCTCTTGCCAAGCCCGGGCCAATTCGTGACCGGCCCGCTCCAATTGGGGGTGGATCCACTTGTGCCGATCGTAGGTATGAAAGACGATGATGCGCGGATGCACCTGCACCTGGACAGGGGGATCGAATATATTGGCGTAGGCCAGACAGCCCAACCACTTGTCCGGATATGCCTCCACGACCAATTCGGCGACCCGGTTGGCCCAGCAAAAATACTGTTCCGATACGTGACGCATGCCCAACCAATTTCTGCGGCCCTGTTCCGCGGCTTGGCAGTCGGCGCATTGGCAGTGCACGGCACCGTCGGAAATACCGATACTGTACGATTGCTCCTCCGGGTGCAGGCGGAAGTATTCGACGATGGTGGCGGCGGCTTCTTCGGCCAGGCCCGCCGCCGTAAAACAGGGATGCCAATCCCATCCCTTGGGATCGGTATAGCGGCGGCCGTCTAATAACGGAAAAAAATGCGGGTGGGAGCGTGCGTAGCGCGCCGGCGAGAAAAGATTTTGGACATTGTGGCCGGCCCCTTTAAAACGCTCGCTGAGACGCTGCCGACGACCCCACAGCCGCTGCTGGGGACTGCCCAGTCCAGGCTGGCTGCGAGACAGAAATACCGGTTCCTCGCGGATATTGAGGGCGGGTATTACCAGCCGCTGCCGCTGCGGCACGTATTCGCCGTATTCCCCGGGCAATAGCCAGCGGACGCCGACGACGCGCTCGAGAAAGGCACAGACACCGTATTCCGTGCCGCTGGGCGTAGGCCCGGCGATAATGAGATGCTGCTCGCCTACGGTCTCAATGGCAAAACCGTCCTCATCCATATCCGCCAGACCGGGTATCCTGGCCGCCGTATACGGACTGAGACCGAGATGAATATGCACATCTGCAGAGCCGGACGCAGCGGTCTCCAACGCCAACCGCACCCCGGTGCTTTTTTCCACGTATTCGATCAGGGTCTCGGCGGCCGGCCGCAGTACATCCAGATCCCCTTCCGCCACGGCCACGACAGCCCTTTCCCCCGCCTGCTGGATCACTAGCACAATGAGCCCTCTATTTGGACTAGAAGCCATTTCATAAGTTGCTTGCCCACCCCGATTGCAGCCACGCGGCGCCCCAATGGACTTGTGAAATGGCTTCTATGCACCAATCTCATTATTTACGCGGAGGGAGGAATACCGCTGGCTCAATCTGGTTTTATTGCAAGACTACGCATTTCTTTACCGCAGAATAATCGCCCGCCCTAATTTTGTAAAAGTACAGGCCCGAGACCAGGCCGGACGCATCCCAAACGACCCTATGGCCGCCGGCGCCCTGGTTGGCATCCACCAGCCTTTGCACTAATTGGCCGGCCGCGTTATAGACCGATAACTCGACCTTTTCCGGTCGCCCCAGGCTATAGCCTATCTGCGTTTGAGGATTGAACGGATTGGGGTAGTTCTGCGCCAGGGAATAGCCGCCGGGAGCGCTATCGTTCAAATCCACACCGGTGGAGGCCGATAGACTTTCGACCACGGCCTTGGCCGAGGCCAGATCGCCCGAGACAATAAAATCAAAGGCCCCGTCGAGGCGGTCGTTTATGGCCGCATCGCCCGCGTGTTCCCCGCGCAGCTCGAACAGCCGCAAAGGGATGGACAGATCCGCAGCGATGGGCGCGAAGCTAGGGTCAATAGCGGCTTTTCGGGTCCGCTGAATCTGCTCCAGATATTGATAGCCGTATTCGCGGGTGGGTTCGATATTGGTCCCCTCGCCATAGTCGTTCCAGGTAATGAGCTGGACGATATCGACTTCACTGGCCAGTGCTTTTTCCAAAGTGGCGGCAAATGTCCCGCCGTTGTTGCCGTCGAGAAAACCGTAGGTAAAACCCAGGCCCGCCTCCCCGTAGATATCGCGGAAGCCGGGAAAGGCCCCACCCAGCGCGAAATCCCAGTCGCTGGCCCGTCGATAAAAGCTATCGAGAAATTCATCGAGGGCCCCCTGGCCCAGGACACTATCGGTGGCCTTCCACATCGGCGGCCAGGGAAAGGCGCCGGTCGCCACCGGGGCGAGTCGGTTGTCGAGGGTAAAAAAATGCGGTCTCGTCTCCAACACAGCGAACAACGAATCCCAATCCGCATTTTGGAAAAAGTGCTGCGGCCCAAAGTTTAGCAGTACGGGCCGTCCTGCCAATTTCAAATACGCCTCGTCGTCAAACCACTCGGCCTCGACATAGCGCATAACCTCCTGTCCATGGGCGATAGCTTGATCCTCGACCAAATGGTCGTTATTGACCATATGCTTGATGCTCTGGTCTTCGTAGGCCAGACAAAAGGACAGGCCGGCTTTGTGGGCATAGCGGGCCAGCAGGTGCGTACTTTCATTGATCGCGGCGTAGTCGAAAAAATCCTCTATGCCGTACCAATCGGCGATGACCCCGTCGATGCCGCTCAATTTCATCAACAGCACCTGGTATTCGAGGATATGCTCGTCGTTGGAATCGTAGGGGCCGGTCAACGGGTAATAATGAGAGGCGATGGAGCGGCGGCCGCTGCTGTCCACCTGGTCGGGATTGAAATGGTCCATGGTCCAATGCCAGCCCCAGTAATCGCGTTTGGGTTTGGCCTGGTACCAGGCCATATAGTGGACCATGAGCAAGGGACGATCGATGGCCCCGGCTTGATTGACCTTGGGACGAGCCTGGAGTGACTGGTCTTGGGCGGCTGCCTGCGCAAGGCTGACGGACGCAGAGAAGGCGGTACAAATTAACAATCTCCCAATCACGGTCTTGAGCTTTGTTATTTTGCCTTTTGCCAATTTTCCACCCGCAGCCCTCCAACCCGGCGAAATTCTCTTTCATTATTCGTCACCAGGGTCAGCTCCCTGCTTAAAGCATGTGCCGCGATAAATAGATCGAGCGATCCGATAGGCTCGCCACGCCTTTCCAACTCGGCGCGGATCTCTCCGTAAGTACTTGCAACGGTCTCATCGTACGGGAGAATTTCGAAGGGGGCGAGAAATTCTTCAAGGCGCTGCGTGTTTTGCGGACGTTTTTCGCTTTTGGCCACGCCGTACCTCAACTCGGAAACAGAAATAGCCGATAAGCCGATTTCGCCCACATCTAATTGTTTGAATTTGCGGATGACCTCCGCCGGTCGTCGATTGATTATGTAAATACAGATATCGGTATCGAGGAGATAGCTAATCAAAGCTCTCTCGCTGCTGTTGGTCCTCCGGCTGATTTCGTTCGGCCATGAGGGGCTCTTCGTATTTCATCAGATTTTTTTCCCAAAGATCCCAAACGGACTTTTTCTTGGGCATCAACAATACCCCTCCGGCTATTTTCTTGATATAGACCTCGTCGCCGTCAAATCGATAGGCTTTGGGCAGGCGCACGGCTTGGCTGCGCCCATTGAGGAATAGTTTAGCTGTCTCCATGGTATCCCCGTAATTTTATTGTGATATATATTAAACAGTATATACCAACATAACCCATGTCAATAGGGCTAGACAATTAGGACTCTCATTAGGCGAAAAAAATTCTATCCTATTATACCCACCGCCGCACCCGGGCCCGATAGGCATCGTATTCAGCGCCGAAGGCACTGGTCAGGTAGCGCTCCTCGCGGCGGATGACCAGATAGTACAAGGCCGCCCAAACACCGGGCAAAAAGAATAGGGCCCAGGCCGTATTGATCAGCATCGATACGCCAATATAGAGCACCGACATGGCGATATACATCGGGTTGCGGCTGTATCGGAAAGGCCCCCAAGTGACCAGCGCCGTGGCCGGCCGGTTGGGGAAAATGGCCGTGCGCCGCAAGGCGAAGGTCACCATGGCCCAGCCCGCCAGCAGGCCGGCAACAACAATCAACCCCCAACCGGCCATAACCTGACCAGCCCGCCACAACTCGGGCAGCAGGGCCAACGGCAGCCATTTATTGCATTGCCAGCCAATCCCTAAGGGCACGACAAAAAGCAGCGGCGGCGGGAAGTGCACGCCGGGATGGTCGGGAGATTCGCCAGACATTCTCGCCTACTCCCCTTTCCCGCCCCCCGGATTGGCCGGGGCGCTCTGCCACTGGCGGATAAATTCGATCTTGCCCTCCAACTGGTGCAGGCAGGTAAAATGCGCCACCTGCTTGCCCACCGCCCGCACCCGCTCGGCCAACTCTTCGTCCGTCATGGCCCCGTCGTCATCGAATTCTTTCCACGCCTGCGGCACCGAGGCCTGTTCGGGAATGACCCAGGCGTGCAAAGCGCGGCAAATATCGCGCAGGCCATTGAGAGCGTTATTGGCTCCCATACGCCCACCCGAAACGCCGACCAGCCCGACCATTTTCCCCTCCCACTGGTCAAAACCCATTAAATCGAGCGCATTCTTGAGCACGCCACTGAAACTGCCGTGGTATTCGGACGTGCCCAAGATAACCCCTCGCGCCTGGGCCACGTCTCGCTGCAGGCGAAACACATCGGCCGGGTATTCCCCCTCTTCATCGCGCCCGTCGCAAAAAGGTAGATTGTATTCGCGCAAATCGATCAACTGCGTCCGGGCGCCCTTCTGCTGGGCCCCCTCCAACGCCAATTCCACTGGTAACCCCGGCGACAAAGGTAAAGGGGTGGGGCGGATTTGGGCGGTTTGGCCGGTGCCGACACTCATTGCCAGGCTTTGGCGTCGGCCGTAGGGGCAGGCGACCGCACTTGGCGGGCCTATTTAAGTTTGCAGGCCAAGGATGGAGTTGCCCCGTTTTGACGGACAGCCCAGCCCTCAAATGGCCGCTTTAAAGATCATTTACAGAACCGAAATAGTACGAGATAAGCTTCACGAGGCAGCGGCAAGCGTTTCCTGGGCAATGTAGTGCTCGGCGGCGGCCACGTCGTTGGCGGATCCGACGATGAGGGGTACGCGCTGGTGCAACTGCTGGGGCTCGACGTCGAGGATGGCCTGGCTTCCTGTCGAGGCCCGACCGCCGGCCTGCTCGACCAGGTAGGCCAACGGGGCGGCCTCGTACATTAGCCGCAGTTTGCCCTCGGGCTTATCGGTCTCGGCCGGGTAAAGGAAGAGCCCGCCCTTGAGCAGATTGCGGTGAAAATCGGCTACCAGCGAGCCAATGTAACGGGCCGTGTGCCCCCGTTCCTTCAAACAATCGACCAAGCGCTGCTCGCCGGCCCCCCAGCGCCCATAATAACTCTCGTTGACGCTGTAAATGCGCCCCTCCTGGGGAATAGTGATATTTTCGTGCGACAGCAGAAACTCGCCGATGCTGGGGTCCAGGGTAAACCCGTGCACCCCGTAGCCCGTGGAGTAGACCAACATGGTGCTGGACCCGTAAATAAGGTAGCCGGCCCCCACCTGCTGGCGCCCCGGTTGCAAAAAATCCTCCAACTGGGCTCGGGGGCCTCCGTTCTGTTTCTCGTAGAGAGAGAAAATGGTGCCAATGCTGATATTGACATCGATATTGGACGAACCATCGACCGGATCGAAGAGGAGGATGTATTTGCCGGAGGGAAATTCGTCAGGAATGTGGTAGATCCCCTCCATCTCTTCCGAGGCCATACCGGCCAGGTAGCCAGTGTGTTCGACGGCGGAGAGGATGGTTTGGTTGGCGTATTCGTCCAGTTTCTGGACCTCTTCGCCGTGGACATTGGCCTGGCCAGTCAGGCCCAAGCATTCGCCCAAGCCGGCTTTATTGACTTCCTGGGCGATAATTTTGCCGGCCGTGGTCAGGGCCAACAAAAGGGCGGTGAAAGCCCCGGTGGCCTGCGGGTAGCGGCGTTGCTCTTCGATGAGAAAGCGCGTTAAGGTCGTGCCTTTTTGCATATCAATTTCCTCCCGCTAGTAACCCGACTCGCCATAAGCCGCCTACTACCACCGCTAATAAACCTGCGCCCAGGGTCAAGAAGACCAGTCCCACCAGGCTCACCACGGCCAAGGCTTGGCCTTTTTGCCAGACCGTCAACTGCGACCAGGACAAGGAGGACGTTTCGGCCGAATAATCCGTCACGAGTGCTTCCTTCCGTTGGTTTCCTGCTTACTCGACGGTAACACTCTTGGCTAGATTGCGGGGCTTGTCCACATCCAATCCACGCAGCACCGCCGCGTGGTACGCCAACAACTGCAACGGTACCGTCGTTACCAGGGGTGACAACAACGGCACCGTCTCCGGCACGTATAAGACCTCTTCACACAGGCGCTCCAAATGATCATCGGGCTGATTCGCCACAGCGATGACCTGGCCGCCCCGGCCCCGCACTTCCTCGATATTGGCCAGGACCTTTTCATAGGTATGGTCCTGGGGCACCACCACGACTACGGGCATATTGTCGCTGATCAGGGCAATTGGGCCGTGCTTCATCTCCGCCGCCGGCAAGCCTTCGGCGTGGATGTAGCTGATTTCCTTGAGCTTGAGGGCCCCTTCCAAGGCCACCGGATAGCTCACCCCCCGCCCCAGATAGAGCCAATTGTCCCAATTATTGAGCTTTTTAGCTAGGGCCTGGGTCTGCTGATCCAACGCCAAAGCCTGTTCGACTTTGGCCGGAATCTGATCCAATTCTTTTAACAAAGACCAAGCCATTTCAGCCGATAAGGTCCCCCGGATTCGACCCAAGTGGATGGCCATCATACTCAAAATGGCCACCTGAGCGGTAAAAGCCTTGGTCGAGGCTACCCCGATCTCAGGGCCGATATGGAGATATACCCCGCCATCGGTCTCGCGTGAAATGGTCGAGCCCACCGCGTTGACGACCCCCAATACCTTAGCGCCCCGACGTTGGACTTCGCGCATGGCGGCCAGTGTGTCGGCTGTTTCCCCCGACTGGGAGATGACCAGTCCTAGGGTGCCGTCCTCAATAATGGGATTGCGGTAGCGCAGCTCCGAGGCGTATTCCACTTCGGTGGGCATGCGCGCCAGCTCTTCAAATAGATATTCGCCGATTAAGCCGGCGTGCCAGGCCGTCCCGCACGCCGATAGAATCAACCGTCTCGCTTCCGTATACCCCCCGTTGAAATGTTCTATGCCCCGCAGCCGGACGGTCCCCGTCGAGAGGTCAACCCGGTTGCGCAAGGCATTGGCCAGGGCGCGGGGTTGCTCGTACATCTCCTTGAGCATGAAGTGGGGATAGCCGTTAAGTTGGATTTCCTCAAAGCTCAATTCCAGCGTGTTGATGGGCCGTTGCACAACCGGGCCTGCCAAGCTGCTTATTTGGTACCCCTCGGGATTGATCTGGATAATTTCATCGTCTTCCAAGTAGATCACCTGGTCAGTGTATTCGACAATGGCGCTGCCGTCCGAAGCGACGAAATACTCGCCTTCACCCAAGCCGATCAAGAGCGGCGAGTCGCGCCGGGCGGCCCACAGGGTAGCCGGCTCATCCTGGCAGATCAAGGCGATAGCGAACGAACCGCGCACTTGCTGAAGGGCCTGGCGCAAGCTCTCCTCTAGGTCGCGGTTCTGTTGATACAACCAGCCGATGAGTTGGACCAGCGCCTCGGTGTCGGTCTCCGAACTAAATTCGACTTCCTTAGCGGCCAGGTCCGTCCGGATTTCCGTATAATTTTCGATAATGCCGTTGTGCACCATAGCCAGTTGGCCGATCTGATCGACATGAGGGTGGGCATTGGCCTTGGAAGGGGCGCCGTGGGTGGCCCAGCGCGTATGGGCAATGCCCACCAGCCCCTCAAGAGGCGCTTGTTGCAGGTGGGAGTCCAATTCCGCGACCCGGCCGACCATATGCCGGGTCTGCAATGAGCCTTGGTCCAGGGTTGCTATGCCGGCTGAATCATACCCTCGGTATTCTAGGCATTGGAGTCCTTTTAAGAGTATCTGAGAAGTCTGCTTGAGACCGAGATAACCGATAATACCGCACATAATACCTTCCTTGGTTGGGCCATCCTTTGCGTCAGAATCTCTCCCTGATTCCACGAGATGAAAGAGTACTGAAGCGAGGCGGCGCCTCTTTCAAGCGAACAAAGGGCCTTTCAAGCGAACAAAGGGCGATTGTTGCCGAATATTCACGATATAGCAAGGATAGGCCTCAGCTGGAAAGAAAAGTGTGACAAAAGTCACAAATAATGCATTTTGGAAGTGATTAATTTACTTAAAAACGACAGATTGCAACCGTAGTGATCTCCCAACCCTTTGTCCTACAGCATGTTAGAGTTGGAAATCTTTGGGAACGGGAATCGGTTGATTTCACCTTTTTCGCGGTTTCCCTCTGGAAGATGAACCCGGATTCGCTCATTTCTCTGTGTGCCTATATTGCTGATGCTGTTGCCGAATTCAGGGAGGCCTTTATCATAGAGCACTAATTTCCCGTTGTCCATTCTCCCCCTTCTCCCCGAGGTGGTCTATGTCTCTGTCCCAGCGACCGATTGAGCCCGTGCCGGAAG
>WLWI01000778.1_pt1 | contig 28191 bp, 21 predicted proteins | sample 6701501 | NCBI WGS metagenome assembly WLWI01 (sample SAMN12718690, study PRJNA515312) | sponge metagenome | isolation source: marine sponge | host: Mycale hentscheli | place: New Zealand: South Island, Marlborough, Capsize Point | collected 2014-11-01 | reverse complement strand
TGTCAATCAAAATAGTAGCAATAGTAGTAGCAGTAGTAGCAGTACTAGCAGCAGTGGGGGGGGGGGGGGGGGGGGGGAGAAAAAAAAAAAAAAAAAAAAGAAAAAAAAAAAAAAAAAAAAAAAAAAAAAAAAAAAAAAAAAAAAAAAAAAAAAGAAAAAAAAAAAAAAAAAAGAAAAAAAAAAAAAAAAAAAAAAAAAAAAAAAAAAAAAAAAAAAAAAAAATGTAAAAAAAAAAAAAAAAAAAGAAAAACGGGAAAAAAAAAAAAAAAGAATAAAAAAAAAAAAAGAAGCTGACCCTGACGTGATTCGAACACGCAACCTTCTGATCTGGAGTCAGACGCGCTACCGTTGCGCCACAGAGTCAACACGCCATTCAATTGGCATAAATTTAGCTCTTATACCAAAGAAACCAGGTTATCGACTTTCAAACTAGCAATGCATAGACTTATACTTCATGTCAACACAGGGCTGTAATAGAATAAAGAAGAGAGGAGGCAATACTTGACCATACCTAGATTTATAGCCACACTCATTTTAAATCAAGTATAAGCTTGTTGAAGCACATGCTCTGGAGGTGGGGTTCAACAAGAATTGATGCAACCTAGTGTCAGTGAATCCAGCTGCCTCTCTGTAATAGTAGTAGACATGCACTCACTCACAATTTCAACAGGAAGTGCTGGCAGTAACCTAAAAAGTGAATACATTTTGTGGACCAGAACTAAAACTGTAGCTAAATCAGAAAAAATTAAGTTTGTCATTTCTAGGTGATAGCTACATGTCCAACACTTATTAACAGTAGGTACAATTTATTCTCATCCAAAACTTGATCCACTAAAAGAAGCACACCAAAAGAGAATAGCAGTGACCTATAGCTGGCTGTTTCCAGGATCTTCTGTCTCTGCTAACCAGATATGTCCTAGATGCTATAAATAACATGCAACTCCAGCTAACAAGCTAAGCTATGACTACAACAATAATTTATTTAGAAGTCAACTTAGGAAGTTAGCATTCCAGCTCTACAATCCAAAAAGTGAGCACTATAAAAATTGCTCACCCCTTTCGTAAGAGTTTTTTTTTTTTTTTTTTTAATATGCTTTGTTTGCAGCAAGCAATAATAAATCACTGTGATAGATGAAGTGATTTATGTAATTTGTATGTAATAATAAACCACTGTCGATGGATGAAGTGATTTATGTAATTTGTATGTAATAATAAACCACTGTGATGGATGAAGTGATTTATGTAATTTGTATGTAATAATAAATCACTGTGATGAAGTGATTTATGTAATTTGTATGTAAAGAAAGAGATTTCAGTAAAAAATATTTCGAAAGGGCGGTGGCCTCCTCAGCCTCATGCTAGTTCCGGCATGCACTGTAGCACCATATTGCCTGTCATTGAATGGGCCAACAACCAAAAACATTGAACATCGGACTATTATTTATGCATGCACTTAATTTTATAATTGTCCTGGATCCTGAGGCTAATACACTTCTACGATACTTCTATATCAATAGCATTCTTTAATTTTTTTTGGTTGTCATTTTCATATTTATTTTATCTATTTTACCACAATGAATATTTATTTTGATGAACAATAAGTTAAGGAAGTATATATGGCTGGTAATGATCAAACTAATCACATAAATCCCAAGAGCTAATGGCGGATGTACTACCTGTTAGTCAGTAGCCACCTAGTGCATGGCAGTCTGGTCAATCCTTGTCAGTAGACAACTTACGCGTATGTGCTATAGTAGAGGAATTGGGCAGTCGGAACTTGCTGCAAATAAGGTAAAAAACACTAGGATTCATGAAAGGGCTGCAGGAGTAAAATGGTGGATATATAAGAAAGCTTTGCTCTTTGATATTGACTACAACAACAACAAAAACAAAAAAAAACAGGCGATTTTGTGACAACAAGCTAGGAGAATAAGCTAGTATGTTGTACCTTATAGCTACCAATAAGTGCCATAAGGCAGTTATGCACACCTTATATCACTCCTTCTCTCACAGTGCAAGAGATATTTTGTACAAGCATTTAGCTTGGCATTGAAGTTTTTCGTGTGTGTGTGGTATTTTTACGTTTACATAAGGGCTTAACCGCGGAGCATCGGTGAAGGACTAATTACATTCCTTTGAACTGGTACTATGTACTAATGCCACCAGATCCTTTCCCAGCGTAGCTGTTAGGTAAAGGGTCTGGCTACGCGAGACTAAGTAGACACCTAGTGCATGGCAGCCTGGTCAATCCTGGTCAGTAGACACCTAGTGCATGGCAGCCTGGTCAATCCTGGTCAGTAGACACCTAGTGCATGGCAGCCTAGTGCATGGCAACCTATGGTCAATCCCGGTCAGTGGACACCTAGTGCATGGCAGCCTGGTCAATCCTGGTCAGTAGACACCTAGTGCATGGCAGCCTAGTGCATGGCAACCTATGGTCAATCCCGGTCAGTGGACACCTAGTGCATGGCAGCCTGGTCAATATTTCATTATTTTTTTCCTTTACACAGCTGGTTCCCGTTGATCTGTCCACTGGATATCTAAAATTCAACTGTACCTCGCGCAATAATCTCTGCTTCACATGAGAAAAAAACAAACAAACTGTTTTAGCCACCTACACCCTCTCTTATCGTCTAGTTATCAATCAATCCCATTGAACCCTTTTCTTCCCCCCCCCCCCCCCCCCCCCCCCCCCCCACCTCCTGTCTAAGACTCCACCTCTAGGGTGAGTCTGACAATGGTCAGGAACAGTCTCCATATTGAGTCCGGGTCTTCCTCTTCTGTTCCTATGTGGGAAGCTTCAGAGACGGGTGAGTCTGGGTCTTCCTAAGCAACGTGTGTAGCTGCCACCAGAGTTCTACCACAAGTTTCCCTCTCAACTGAGCACTTCACAGATAACTATATTGTAGCTAAATGAGAATGATACAGAATCATATATATGTGTTGTGCAGGAAGTGAAGGAGCCAGGGCTCCACTAAGCTAATGTGAACTAGTAATAGTAATATAGTAATAAATGTTTAATTATCTAATTATACAAAAATAAAGGTTTGATGTGTGATATTGTAATAAAGAAATAAATGTTCCCTTATCTTGTACAGTAACAAGACAATTAATGTTCAGGTGGGAGAAGATGCATGGTTAGGCGGTACTTCTCCCACACCTAGTTCTGGTGACTGAGACTGTCTGCATTGCCATTCACATATCCTGGTCTGTACCTGATGTCAATGTCCATCTCTCGTAAAGAGCTACACAGGGTCTGTGATCACTGTACATTAATGGTAATATTCAAAGTGCTTCACTGACACCACCATTGCTAGAGTCTCCAGCTCGGTCACAGAGTAGTGGCCTTCTACTCACCTTAGCTGATGGCTGAAAAAAGATACTGCTAGTTCAATACCATCACGCACTATGTGGAGACATGCACTGATCCCCCATCCTGCGGTATCTGTGTATAGAATAAATGCATCTGAGACACACAGTACACTAAGCACAACACACACACACACACACACTCTACATAACTCACTGTAAGCACTGTCCATCTCCTGCTTCCACTGAACCATCCCATGGCACTGACAGACGATGCAGGAGTCAGCACTGACAACCACTTAGCAAAGTTTCTCACAAACTGTCTATAGTATCCAATAGACCTATGGTGAAATACCACTACATAATAATATAAGAAACTGTTATTCACTTTGTTTTATTTTTTTATGATTCAACAATTAAAGCATACCATTACGCAATCCTTACTTTCCTGCCAAGCACTCAAAACTTAGCCATATATGGATGTGTTCATTTATGCACGCATGCTCAACACCCACGCACCTCATTCTTATAATACTATTTCAGCATTTTTTCTAATTCAGTTCTGACTCGTGTAAGAAAATTTTTAACTTTATCAACAAAACTCTGGTGGCAGTGCCTACCTGTCTCTGTCCCACCATATCTGCTGGTACTGGTATACTAGGATTGCTTTCAACCTGCTCTAGTGTGGAAACGTGCCCTATCGAGCTATCGGGACCTTCCTGCTCTGCTGAGAGTCACGTGGAAGCCCCAGAAGAGAGCAGATGAATTTGCCGATTAATAGTTGTTTTTTTTCTACTTTCAATTTTCCAATTTATATATTGGCAGTTATCTTTTGTTTTTTCCTGTTGTGTCAAGCATGAACGAGAACTTACCAGACCCAGCACAACTAAGCAACCAGAGGAGAACGGCTCCTCACCATTACCGGACTAGGGGGGAGTGTAAAGATACAGACTCCCATGCTGGTTCCAGGGTCGTACTTCCTGTTGACCCCGAGGCTCGGAGGTCACAGTCACCCATAACTGGAGCGGTACTGCCGATCGCCCTTCTCAGGGTACAGTAACCTAAGTCGATCGCCCAGACGACGACGATAATGGATTCTCCTTTTTCGGTGGAAATACTGACGGAAACCCTGACATTCCTAGGAGTGTTCCATCAGCCCCAGCACCTTCAGTAGTGCCCACAGGCTCTTCAGCCCTTCAGATGATTGCAGAAGCTCTCTCCAGGAGCAAAGGAGCATTTGACAGAGAGAGGCTGGACCATTTGGCTAAATACCTCACCAAGATAGAGAGTGGTGAGAGTATTTTTGTTGTTATTGCTCATTTTGAAGGTATAATGTGCCAAAAAGGTATCGGTAAGTTTGACTGGATCCATTGTTTGAAAGAGTATTAAGGGGGAAGTGATTAAAAGTCTATGAGTCCAAAGTTGATAGTTGTATTGGGTCTTGGGACTCTCTTAAGTCATTGATACTAGAATTTAGTGGGTTTGGTATCCATGATTGTCTCGACCATATCGCCGACAAATTTAACCCTAGTGGTCACCACACAGCTTCTCAATGGTTGAATATAGATGCTTACAGAGAATTCACTGCCGTACGGTCCCTTCAGTCTATGTCTAAGTTTGATGACAACACTCTTAAAAATATTGTCCGAGCTATTTCTGTTTGAATATTGTTAGTTCTATGTCCAGAGATGGCAGAGCATATGTATACAAGCAAGGAACTAAGACTGAGCATCGTGTTATGTCCTCATACTCCCAATACCTCACTCTCCTGAGTGCTCTGATAGCATTCAGCAAAACCATAAGTTTTCTGGTAACTCTAGTGTTTGCTTTGAGCATCAGTCGAATTACCATCATCCGTACCAACACTCTAACCATAATGTTAACATCTCTAGCGATGACAATTCCAAACAAAAACATAAATCTGTTAGCAATGATTTTCTATCCACAATTACCTGCTACAAGTGCACCAATATGGGCCATTTTGAGAATCGCTGTCCTGAGCGACATTCTTACCATAATACTTCTGTTTCTAACAAAGCTACAGAGAACCAGAACACCGTTCAGCTCAGTTTTCTTCTAATTCTAGTGCCACACCTACTACTACTGCTACTGAGCCTACTAATACTAATGCTTCAAAAACTGTTAAGAAACCTGCTGGAGATAACGAGCGGTCTATTGGCATTCTTGGAGGTGATTGCATGACATCTGAGTCTGGCGTTGACACTGAGGTCCCAGATTGTTTGAATATGTCTCAGGGGCACCCCCATGTGCTGGATTATACCGTTGAGGGTTTAATCAATGGGAAACCTGCACTCTTGCAACTAGATTCTGGTGCCGAGGTGTCAGTCATCACAAGTGATTTCATGAATGATGATGATTTTATTGCAACCCATCTCAATTTGAAAGGCCTTGAAAGAGTTAGTACTGTTGTGCCTGCTCACAAACTTTCATTGGTTGCCCCTGGTGTTAAAGGCAAATGCTTGTTCGCTATGCATCCTAAGCTCCCCAAGGGTACCGCCCTTTTGAGTAGAGATCTCGGTGATTATTTTAGAGATCTCATGTATAAAGTTAACTCTGCCCCATGTAATGATGTTTTGATTACTCGTGCACAATCTAGGGCTGATGAAGCTGAACAGAAGCAAGTACAGCTATTGGAAGCTATTCATGGTGCTGTGCCGACATCTTTATAAGATATTTCTGACAATATCCTAGATTTGGGTATATCTGTATATTTGTCTGCTTTGTCTCTGCAGATACATGTGAAAATTCCAACATTTTCCCCTCAATCTCTATCCCTGGTGTCTCAAAAGCTGAACTGATCGAACTTTCGAAGGCAGATGAGTCACTCAAACCCTTCTGGGATTGGGCAGACAACAAAGAAAAGAGATGCTTTGTTGTAAATGGCATCCTGATGTGCTTGACCACCACAAATGGACGCCTTTCCCACTCTGTTATAGTTCCTCAACCCTTTGAGAAATGGCATCATTAAAATTGCCCATGATCATTCAGGCCATTTCGGTATTAGTGCAACTAGATCTATTATTAATAGCCACTTTACCTGGCCAAGTATGCATGAAGTCATCCAAAAGTACATTAAATCTTGCTCTAAATGTCAGTCATTTGATAAACGTGGTCCCCCTAAAGCTCCTTTGGTGACCCTGGAACTGATCGTTCATTGATTTGAAAAACTGGCTGTGGAATAAATTGGTCCGCTTATTAATCCAATCAGGTTTTAGATTTATTCTGACAGCAATGGATCTTGCAACATTTTTTCCTTCACATACTCTATGAAGTCAAGCATTGCAATGAGACAGCCCATAAACTCATGTCAATTTTTTTCTCCATATTTGGTCCTCCTGTGGCTATCCTGTCAGATCAAAGGAACCAATTTCATGTCAAAAGCTTTACAGTCCTTTTATGAAAAGCTTGCAATACAGAGAGCTTCAACTTCACCGTACCATCCAGAATCTAATGGCAAACTGGAAAGATTCCATTCCACTCTCAAGGCAGTCTTGCACAAACTATTGAACAACACATTGACTGGCCAATTGTATTAGATTTAGCGTTGTTCTTCTTGAGAAATCTACCCCACTCCGGTTTTACACCATATGAATTGACCTTTTTGAAGCCAACCCCTCAAGTTCTAGCAACGTTAAAGTTAAATTTGCTATCTACAGAGGATTCAACTGATCTGCCTAGATTTCTTGAAGATCTGGATTTGAAGTCTCTACCTTACTTCAGGCACTTAAGGGTCATTTAATAGACAGCATAGTGGAGCAAAGAGTTCAAACTGAATGTCGGACACTAAGAAACTTCTCTGTTGGAGATCTGATTTGGAAGCATATCCCAGGTCTGCACTCCATCCAGTCTGGAAGCATCTTGGAAAGGTCCCTTTGTTCTCAAGGAAAAGTTGTCTGATGTGAACTATAGAATTACCCCAAACAAGTCAAAATGTAAGGGGAAAGTTGTCCATATTAATCTGCTAAAAGACTATGGCAAGCACTGTGATATCAATGTTGTGGTGGATGTTCCTGAATATGAAACTGATGAATATATGCCTGTGTCTGATCACTGAATAAGTTCTGAATTAGATGTGAGTAACATACGTCTCAGTTAGATTTGCTGAGTAAACATAAGTTGTTTTCTGATGTTCCTGGTCTCACTAATAGTGTCCCATTCTATCGCCTTTACTAAGCTAGATCCTATATGGACACCATACTCCATTCCAGCTCACCTGGAACCAGCATTCCAGAGAAGTGTATAATAATTGTTAAGTATGGACATCATTGAGCCATCTAAATCCAAATGGTCCAGCCCACCCATCCTTATCATTAAGAAGGATGGTGATGTCCGCATTGTCGTGGATTACAGGAGATTAAATTCTATTACCGTCCCTGAGCCCTTCCAAATTGCCTCTGTCACAGAAACTGTCTCTAGGCTTGGCAAAGCAACATTCCTTTCTAAATTGGATCTGTAAAGGGTTTTCACCAGGTTCCAATGTCTCTGGAGTCTCGCTACACTGCATACTCTTGTAGACATGGGAATTACCATTACAAAAAATGCCCTTTGGGCTAAGAAATGCTCTTGTTACATTTCAGCTGTTAATGCCAGACGTCCGTAGGGGTTTAGAACATTTCTCTTCTCCTTACATAGATGATATAATCATTTTTTCTGTTGCTTGGGGATGATCACTTAATTCACACTAATTCTGTGCTTGAGAGATTGTCATTACATGGGTTGCCCAAATTTGTTGTATGGAATAATGTAATGTGTTGTGCATTTGAATCTATTATTGATGCTATTGTGAATTATGTTGAATTAATGGTTCCCGTCGATGGAAATTCTCTTTGTATCTTTGTTGACGCTTCCACTACTGGTGTTAATGGAATGTTGTATGTTTACAGGACGAGTGGAAACCTGTGTCATTCTACTCCAAGCAGCTGTTGCCCAGAAAATCTGGTTATTCTGCAACCGAAATCGAAGTCTTGGCTCGTTGACACCTTGGAACACTGTGCATACTATCTCCGAGGTGTCGAGTTTATTGCCTTTACGGATCACAAGGCATTGATTGGTCCACCTGTTTGAGTCTTCCAAACTAAACAACAGGCTATGGAGGTGGAAGTTGAAGCTGCTTGACTTCAACTTCGAATAGTCCACTTGAAAGGACGTCTCAATGTTATTGCCGATGCCCTGTCACGCCAGGCATGGCCTGCTTCATCGTCGCCTGTCTAGGATGGATCTCCTTTGGATGGACGTGTCGACTCCTGAAGGAAGGGGGGGGAAGAAAAAATTTAACCTTATTGACAGAACTCTGGTGGCAATGCCTACCTGTCTCTATCCCACCACAAGATCCCAAAAATGCTCTCCACTGTTTCTTTGTATGTATGGAGAGAGTAAACTGGAACTGAGGGGGTAAAAATAGTAAATGATATCTAATTAATTGTTATTGTTCCAAAAGAACACTTCACACAAGCAACCACAAAACTCCAATAAAATATCACTCTCCAACTTCAATACTAACCCCAGTGAATTAGAAGCATTGGCTTCTATGGAACTGGAATCATTTAGCAGTCTGTGTAATTTAAAAAAATTGCAATTAATACCAAATTAGATTCCAGCTCAAAAGAGGTGGTTATAAATTTGCAAGACTATCTTATTTTAATCACAGCCACACACACTGAAAAGTCCAAAACTATAGGTTACGTGGAAGTTATGGATGCAGTGGCTGATCACAAGGACATTATGCTAACTCTTATACATAATCTTTACACTAGATTTATTGCAGAAAAAAATCAAGGATTTGATCATTCAAGGTGATCAAAAACTTAAGATGTCTTCAATTGAAATGTGAGCATGGAAATGAATTAAACTAGGTAATTCCCATGACGAGACTTGCATTTACTAATGCATTTCCAAAGGCTATTATGAAACCTTATTTTGATGCTGGCCTAATTGAACTGGCCAGAGGTTCACAGCTTTTGATCACCCCCATTATGTTAAACTTATTTCCAGACTTCTCCATGATCTACTGTATATGCCACAGTCACTGCTTACAATGTTTGAACCATGGGCTTATGTTATTAGTATATGTGCGATTTCAATTGAACAGTGATTTTTCCCATACATTTTTTAATGGACAACTTACGCGCCGTAACAGAGTAATACACTATATGCCAAAGAACCACAATGATGGAAATTATATCTCAGAAGCTTTATCCAGAACAGATCAAGATGAATACCAATAAAATCTCACTAGTTACTGACAATAATATTGAGTTAAAAAAAGAAAGAAATTAACATTAGAGCTCAAATTACGTAGTGAACCTTATTAGAACTGAACTGAACTATTAAACTGTGTCATATTATTCTTATTTCTATAATTAGATTTATTACTTTACATTTTACATTTAAGTTCTGCAGTCTCTGTGTGTTTTCCCAAGTTTATTTTGTTGTGTTTAACCTCTCTTATCTTATTAACACTCAGCGCGCATGCGCGAGAGGGTTACAGTAGTCATCCTGTCTGTGTGTCATTCATTCAACAACGGATCTCGAAGACGACGGCCTTCCAGGCTCTGAAACGATGTAGAGATAGAGAAATTTGCAAAGTAAGTCCCTTTAATGTGCTAGAATTTTTGTTTCGACTTAGTTTTCAAGAAAAAGCTAGTCGATTTTAGCCGTTTGTACGATCGTTATGCTAGTGCGCTACCAGTAACGCCACTTTACCGTACGTTATAATCACATGAGCTGAAAATTGCAGCTAGGAAGTAGCCTGCGGGCTTGTACTGCTGTTGCAACTGCGGAGCTGATCTGTGTTAACCTAGAGGAGCTCCCTTTGCTCCGTTGTTTGCTTCTTTCTTTGTATCGTCATAAGTAGCAGCTGTCTGTGTGTAAATGCTAAAGGCTTGAAATGATTTTTAACAGACGTTCGCTTCTACTGCTGATCTCTGCAATGGAGAGGGGTTTTAATTGATTGAGGTTATCTGGTGAACATACGCTGTGGGTTCGCACCTCCTGGTGCTTCATTTCTAATGGCACTCAACTCTCTTGTTCATTTCATTTCTGTCTATTTATTCAAATATCTTCTTCCAACTTGTATGACATTTCCTCATCCTTACTTCTAGTTGTATACACCAGTTTCCCTCATACCATTTCGGGTAAAGGTTAAACAGAGGCTTAATTTATCTACTTATAAGCCGAATTCTCAGCTTTTACTACAAGGAAATCTAACTAAACAGCAAATCCCACAGCTTGAGTGAGACAGAAAGTTAATTTTGACATGCATGAGGAAAAAAAAAGGTCCTCTCAAACATGTTCACCAGCTGACAAGGTAGGTGAGCAGCTGATTGCTTCTCCTTTAGCATGTCAAATCATAATGGGAACCTTCTAAAAGAAGCTATATGACCAAAGCCTTGGAAAACATTATGAAAAAGCTCCATTCAAGCATTCCTATCATTATTTCCACCTAGTTGGAAACCACAATGTGTTCTGATGGAGGGAATGTTTTAATTAATACTAGTGATGTGCTTGAGCACAAATGGTGAGCGACCCTGTGCACAAATGAAAAAATTTAAAAGTCCATTAAAGTATAAGTATGTAGCCATTGTGACTATACTGTAGCTAACAAATACAGAACTACTTTCTTACCTCAATTTCCCGAGAACTGGTATTACCTGTACAGTCTTTAATAACGTATTCTGATTATCTGAGTTACCAGATAGCGCTCACAGCTACTATAAACGGCTGAGTTTTTGAAATCATGTCTGGTAAAAGGGACTCAATAACATAGTAACCTTTCGCCATAACATTTTGCGACTTGAAAAAAAAACACAAGAAGTTCTAAAGGATTACTGCACAGTGTTGAGACCAACAGTAAGTTTTAAGACCTAAGTGCGTCTTGTGGCATTTAGAAACAACCTAATTCAAAGGGTTAAAAATTAAATTTCCTTGAATGATTACGGGATTGCTAAACCAAAAGCTTCCGTTTAGTGGAGGTATGGGAAGAGGTAGACCACGAAGTAAACACAAAAACGCAAGGGTCAAAAGTACAAAATGACACGTACATCTACACATTTATATAAACAAACATATCCTATTTTCAATTGTGTTACCCTTGATAGTGCCTCACTCGCTCACCAATAAGCCCTCTAGAATTAAGGCCACTCCAAAATATTTTGAGCAAGCCCAGCGTGGTCAAATAGTCATTGTAATGGCCGATCACAAGTACACTAATTTTGAAAACACCAGTAAACTGCCCAAAAAATGGAGAGAAAAGTCCTTAATTGCAGACAAAGCAAGAGAAAACTAGTGTGTTATTTGACGAAGTATTTTCTATACAATATTCATCCTCATCTGTCACCAAACCAAATATTTGTCGCTGCTGGAGTTTTTGAAGATGAGCACTTGACTGACACAGCATGGTTCATAGAGGGTGGTAATACTTGTTATGCAACAACCAGAACCTGCACTCTGTAGCAACTATCAGAGGAAACTGACACCAGGATATGGCTCCATGTTAGACAGACCATGTGTACTCAAGTCCTTATACAGTCTCCAGATACAGCAGATAAACAAAATAAACATAAGGGAACTTAGACTCTTACATATGAGAATGCTGATTCATGCACTGAAAAGTGACCTAAATTTGTCTAGTACTGAATCCAGGACACAACTATAATATTTTCCAAGTATTTTAGCTATTGTAGTAACAGGGTGGGACTACACATCATATTTTCTGGAATTGGAATATCAACTTTGCTGAAATATTTTTTCAGTACTCAAGTTTCATCACTAGTAATTTGACATAGGGCTTTTTAGCATTTGTACAGTCTACTTTACAAAGAATGCATTAGGTTTTGATACTAATTCACCTGAATCACATTTTAAACCTTTTGCTGGCAAATTAACACCTTCGGCTATGCATACTGAGTAGCTAGCTAGGTAATATCAGAGAGGCTGCTCGGTTCAAATTAGCTGTGGAGTGACATGATTCCATCTACTGATGCTGTGTGGCGCTACTTGGAAGAGAACATGCTGGATCATCGAAATGTGGAGCCAAGCATATCAAAACATCATCAATCTGAGAGAACAACTTCATTTGGATGGAAATTGTTAGCAGAGGGAGAACTGAGCACAGAATGGGACAGTGATTCCAACATTCATCGAAAGTTGAGTGACACAACTAATGAAAGGTTGTAAATGTAAGACTGGTTGCCACAATGCTAGTAGTATATGTAGGAAGAGTGGAGAAAAGTACTCGGAAGGCTGCTTATGCTTGCACTGCACCAATCTTCCAGAGCTATACCCTACTGACTTGAATACCTGGAATTAGAAGAGAGTGATGACAATGATAGTGATGGTGATGAGGGCAATACTACTGACAACATCATGGAATCTGTATTTGGTGATTGTTTTTAAACTTGAACAAATCTAGTGACATTGAAATAAAATTTTAGTACTAGCTAACACTATTAATCAAACAAAAATACACTATTTCTGCAGAAAAATGTTAAATATTTTTGCTGTTTAAAAGTGCATTTCACTTAAAGAGTAGAATTTTTTACTTTTGTAGTTGTCCACTTTTTTCTTTAATAGCATGAGATGAATGAAAGATGAAATCCTTAATTAAAGCACACATATATGCTAATGTATTATAAACATGTTGCCAAAACCACTTTCAATTTAAACCAGGTGTCTTCAGATTTGATTGGATGAAAATATAGCCAGTAAAGTTTTATCGTACCAATTTTGAATGGTTAATTAACATTTGTTCAGCAAAAATTTATGGTTTTAGGAAGAAAAAAGTGCAAAAAAAAAAAAAAAAAAAAAAGTGCCAGAACAGTTTAAGCCAGAAAATCTTAATTTTCATACAGGGTGTCCTGAAATTTGGTCATAACATAGCTGAATAATTATATTTTCATCTGTATGAATATTATTGCCAATATTGAAATTTGAGGGGGAAATATTGACAATATTGAGGGAAATCTAACCAATTTTTTGCCTAGATTGGCCATAAACAGGCAATGGTCGTCAAGCGATGATATTTTAAAAGTAACTGGAATACAATGATGACATAAACATGATGTCAAAACTTCAAGAATGCACACACGGGTCAGAAACAGCTGTTAGACTACAGTTAGACACGCGGATAATGAGCAGGATGGAAGTGCTAGCTATGTTTCTTTCGGAAGCAATTCATTTTTATAATGTCCCTCTGGTGGATGTCGCTGCTGGGCTAAGGTTTTGTTGTGAGCAGGAGCCTTTTAACTTTAAGGACTCCAATATTTATTGTTGTTTTGTGTTATTTGTTGTTTTGCAGATAAGTGAAGTCACAGCCATATTCTGTTCTGGAAATAAGAGCTACCGATACACTGTTTGTAGTGTATTTCAATTGTTACTACAGTCCTATAGTCAGGAAATGATTGTTTGTAAATTATTGTTGTGTCTGAGTCATGGTCATCTGTAGGAGTATGTGAAGAAACTGTATGTAAAATGTTTGAGATCTTTGTTTCAGTTGTAGTTGCTTCAAATGGGCATTAATAAGAGCATTGTGAACCTCTACCAAGTGCTGGAGATCTCTTTCACAGCCACACACCCGAACTTTTTAGTAAAGATGACTAACAATCCCCCTTTACACGTAATGCAACCATTAATAATTTCATCACCTTACGTAATCAACACACAAACAGTTACAACCTTACACCACTACTTAAAGTAGATGACGAGAACAGGACGATGAAGTGTTACATGCAAAAATAGATCACACCTAGTAGGATAGTATGCATGGTAGCTTCAATGTGAATCAAACCAGCGCCCTCAAGTAATAGAGTAAAACCACTGAGTCTCTGAATCACAGTTACACCAACAACCACCACATACTTGGATTCCAGTGTATTTATGCAGTCCTGTATCTTTAGCGCCACTTCAAAGATTTTATAGCATAGTGGGAAAGATGTTTTAATCCAACAGATATTGTTCAAAGGACAAAACTTTTAAAGAACTAATGTTTGTCAGGTGTGATCTATTTTTCCATGTAACACTTCATCGACTGTAATTGAAATGTAATTCAAAAGTATTTGTCTTTATAATTGCAATACTACATCTAAGAAAGTATTTGTATTTTAATTTAAATACTATTCAAAGTATTTGACCCCAACCCTGGTAATGTTGTCCTAAATTAGAATCACCGATTTTCCATCTTGAATTAGGTGAGGTCCAGCTGATAATATAAACAAAATCAGATAGTGAAGTACAAGACAATTGTGTTTCTCCAAATGAAACACATTTTTTACAAATTCACCTTTGATCGAAATGGAAAAATCATTGATTTTTGTGTCAGCTACAGTAAAAACTGCTAATAAAGCAAAATCTTTCAGTTAGTGGTGGTTCTGAAAAGAACCGGTTATAAAATTGGTGTCTCCAACATGAGGTCAAAAGACTTAGGATTTCCAGGTCACTCTGCGATGTGACTTGTATACTTTCACTGCCTCATCAACAGTCTCACAAGTGTGGCCATCATGGTACGCTGCTTCGAAGTCACCACATTTGTTAAAGAATTGCCCAATGGTGTCCTTGCTCACCAGTGACAGTAACTCATGAACTAACTTTCGCAGCCTGGTGATCGTACCATTGCAGTGACTCCTTGTGTACTTCTTGGGGACTGGCACCACACAAGTTCAATCGGGTTGAGTTTGCAGTGGAACTTCGGCAAGTATGCACAAATTTGCCCTCGACTGTGAACCTGTTCTTCCAATATGGTAGCGCCATCTTGGAAGTCCTGCAATGAAAATACATTTATGATGTAAATATGACAATGGCAATGCCTCATCAACTAAAGTAGCAAGAAAATAAAATTTATCAATAAGAATGAAGCAAAATACTCATAATAATAAAATAAAAAAATAAAAAACAGTTTCATAAACAGGTTTTTAGACGGATTTTGTTCTCCACTTGAGCACACTTAATGCAAGCCATGCCCTTCTCCCTCCCCTCACTGACAAAAATCTTCTATTTTGCCTCCTTCCACTCACTTTAGTAATTTTCTAATTAAAAAAAAAAGCTTGAAAAGGATTTAAAAAGCTTGGTGTGGTAATACCCACTACAATGCTTCTATGGTTTTTTCACACTGTGTATTACTATATCATAGGTATCATAGGTATAACATGGCTTGCCTGGAATGTCTGAAGCTCTTCCCTCATCTTTGCAGCATTCATGCTGGATGTGTTGATGCCCCTCTCCTCTAGCACTGTCTTCATTCCCTTCTGAGTGCCATCATCATTGACCATATGCTGAACCTCCCCATTCCACATCGCATCTCTCATGAAGGGATGTTTTCCACCATCTTTGACATTCATGCACTCTGCATTCAACGCATACTCTGGCTGTTCATGTGAGAGGGGGAGTTGTCAAAGATGAAAAGATCTTGACAATGAGGATACTTGCCCTCGAACAAAGAAATGGCCTTGTGAGTCTAAATATGTTTTATCAATACATTTGTTGTGATGACATAGCACATTATAATAAAAGTATGTGGCTATTTGGTTAATTTAATTAGCTATCATGCATGACCGACGACGACGTGCGTACTCATGAATAATTCATGAGCTAAAGAGCTAGAATGCGCAGACGCACAATACTCATGAACTCACGCTAAATTGCCAGGTAAACCTAGAGTGCAATGCAGAAATGGTTAGCAACCAAACCCAGCACAAAAAAATGGACAGTAGGCGGGAGTGGCAGAAAACAGGAGCGCAGTTTCGTGAACTAGCGCTGAATTACCGAGTATACCAAGAACGCAGTTAAAAAGAAGTGAAGGGGTTGGCTACGCTAGACTCCGGTAGGCGAATTCATTTGCTACCTAACCGGGTACAACAATAAATGGAAAAAGTGATTACTATAATTGCAACAAATAGCGGGTGGAACAGACGAAGATAGGCGGCGTAAGCTTAAAAAAAGAGGTTAAAATGCGAAAGAGAAGGCAAAAAAGCGGTTAATAACCGGTGGAATCGACGAGTAAAGTCGGTGTGGTAAAAAGGAGAAAGTAAGAAAGAGAAGGCAAAAAGGGAACGATTATAAAAAATAAAAATAAAAAAAAGGTGGTAGATACAGAAATGAGACAGTTCAGGAAAAAATAGAGCAAAAGAGTGAAACAAAGAAAATAGATGTAACCTTAACCAACTGTAGAGAATAGTAAAAATTTATGCTACTGCATTCTTACTTTGCAATACGTAAAGCGGCACTGTGTGGCGGGGTACTTGCTAGCATACCATGATTATTATATAAACAGTTTCTCATTACCCATGCTATTATTTAGTAATGTATTTAAAAATATCTTTTACTCAATGTTGTTGTTCTTTATTCCATTTGCAGGTACTCTCTATCTGAAGTATAACACACTATTTCTGCGGTTACAACTACTACTATTACTATGACTGCTCTACAAATGGTAGTTACTGACTACTGTTACAATGACTGTAATATTACCGTTACTAGGACTGCACTATTACCATTACTATGACTGCACTATGTATTACCATTACTATGACTGCACTACTACTACTACCACCAGTAACTAACAACTACAAAACATCACACTACTGACTAAATACTACCATTTGCCACACATTCACCTGAGAGATCAGCATATCATTTGTGAAGTAGCCATTCATCTGAGTTTCTAAAAGTGAGCAGGCTTTATCTCCATTCCACTCAAGCAATCTACCAACCTCCTCTACAAAATCCGATACCATTATGGATTGTCCCAGTGATTTCTTCTTGAGAACCTGTTTAGTATCATCCGTCCAATGATAGGACTGGTCAGCGTTAGCATAGAAAGTGGACTCGTCATGATACACATGAATGACAGGACGAATCAATGGCGTAGGTAAGGAGAGTGGAAGTCTTGTCGTGGCTGTGCAGCATGTCCAGGCAGGCAGGCAGCCCTAATTGTCATGACATCGGCCCTCTCATGGCCATCGAAATGTACACCTTTGGAGTGCTGCACGTAGGAAAAACCCAATTCGTGAGCCAACGACTAATACTAGTCTTACCGACTTCAATACCATATTGAGCCTTCAACCAACACTACATCTGCAATTGTGAAGTTGGGCTTTCCCTTTTGGTAGCCGTTCTCCTGGATGTATGTTTTCACTGCTGCCTTAACATTCTCATCTGCAATCAAGGAAACCCATTTAGGGTGTTTACTTCATGCAGACTCCAGCTCCATTTCCAGTAGATTATCAGTGGCATCCTCCAATGATGTGAAGTGTTTTCTTTAGGTATTTCAGAAGTGTTTTGTTTAGATATAACATAAGTACAAGATTTAAAAAAAATTTTTGTTTTAGATAAGCAGTACTAGTATTTACTTGTAATAAATAGCATTGATAAATGTAAATTGTGCTTTCTTGTGAGTGGATAGTGAGATCAACACTTGGCAATGTGATTATTTCCATTGATGAGGTCAATACAATAACAATTTTATAGTTCGTTTAGCTTCAGCACATCACTCTTTTATTCTAATTTGTTTGAATGTACATTGTATCATCCACACATCCCATTCTTACCTATTTATGTACTACACCTTTTCCTTTTTGTCAGAATTACCTTGAGCTAAATTATAGTCAAGCCCGAAACTTATCTCTCATAAATCACTTGATTTGTTTAGGATGTCAGCCTGTAGAGATTCTGACAGTAGTAATAGACATAAGTATTGCTGTGATCCGTTTGGTAATCATCCCGTTATGAGCAAAGGAGACTTGAGATGGGTTACTGAAAGTCAAGCAAAAAAACATCCTTCAAAGATTGCACTGGGCCAAAAGATTTGTAGTAAGTGTAGGAAGATGTTATCGAAGTTGCCTGCTGAAGAAGAATCGCCACCTTATAAGCCTTACTGCTTATCTGGTGAAGGAGGTCAAAAAGAAGTGAAGGAGAAAAGTGAAATGGATGATGATAACACTTTCATCTCCACTGAATCTGACTTAGGAACAGTCAATCGATCGCTAGAGTTCATAGGAATTAGCCCCTTAAAAAGGAAAGATATTGAAAGAACACCATCGTATGTTCCACGCAAAAAACAAAGGGTACAGGAAGCTATATCTGCCAGAATTGATGTTGCTCTATCAGCACAATCACAGAAGAGTGAAACAGAAAAAACAGCCGAGTGTCTTGTCAGTAAGTACAAAGTACAGCAAGTAGGAGTGAGAAGGTATCTATCTTAACTATTTTTGCATCTACCTTGAGCCGTAGAAGAATGATGTCAAAGTTTGGCTGCTCAAGTCGAATGGCAACACAAGCTAAGCAGCTCACGTTGGAAGAGGGAATTTAGTCAACACCAAATCCTAAAATGGGGAAACAATTGGAACATGATACTGTGGCACTAGTAACAACTTTTTATCACCAGGATGACATCAGCAGAACAATGCCGGGTAAGAAGGACTGTTGACTGTTTGAGTATCAATGTTGAGGGTAAAAAAGTGAAGATACAAAAGCGACTCATTCTTGCTAACCTTAAAGAAGTCTATGCACAGTTTAAGCAAAATTATCCAGACAAGAAAATAGGTTTCTCTAAATTTGCCATGTTACGACCAAAAGAGTGTGTCCTAGTTGGTGCTAGTGGAACCCATCAGGTCTGTGTGTGCACTATTCACAACAATTTGAAGCTTATGATGATTAATTCTAGAATGGCCACAACTAAAAGCGACGAGGAAGTTCCATTGTTACACTATAGTCATGCACTGGCAAAGTTGATGTGTAACCCGCTACAGGTAGTGAGCTTCTGCATGAAATGCTGGAACATTGCTTTGAAGAGGCTGGGATTGACCAGATAGAACTTAAACAGTGGATCCATTTGTTTATTACTATAAACAAGAAGATCAGGTGCTCCATGGAAATTTTGTCATCATTTCTGACTGTAATACGCACGATACTGTTGCAGTGCACTGCTACATCAAACATCTCATGAGGCATTTGAGAGAAAAGTTTCCTGTTATGCGGAAGATAATGTACTTCACAGATGGCTGTGCAGGGCAGTACAAGAATTTGAAGAACTTTCTCAATCTCTGTCATCATGAGGAAGACTTTGGTGTACCAGCTGAGTGGCATTTTTTTTGCTACTAGTCACGGCAAAGGACCTTCCGATGGGATTGGAGGAACCCAAGAGAGAAGCCACCAGAGCAAGCCTTCAACAACCATACCAAGAACAAATCCTGAGCCCATTGCAGCTGTACCAGTTCGTAAAAGAATCATTTAACTGAAAAATTAGTCTCCTTATGGCAAGAGCTTTCCAATAAAAAAAATTGCATGTCAATAGGACAAGTCAAACTGGAGATAAAACGATTAAGTTGACGAAGTACGTATAAAGGTCAAAAGTGAAATCACGTTTAATTACTAGATCAGTGACCTTAATTGTTTTCTTTTGTTTGCATGAAACAACCCAAGATCTAATCATACGCCAATTTTGAGAAAAATCTGGACCAATAAAGTCAGAAACTTACATTTTTGGTCTCATTTGCCACGGAATGTCCCATATGACTGTGTTCGACAATCACAAACGGGTTCAATCACTTCCTGCCGTGCTTGTTATAAACAGTACAGCAGGAAATGATCGCCGTTACACTCTGAGCCCATAATTAATGTTATATAATTAATGTTATAGATCAGTAGCATGATCCTGTACCCGTAAATAGAAAAATTGGCGACCGTTACAAATAGGGTGGTTTAAGATCAAGAGCTTATGTTAATTAAACTAATCATAAATTTCCGTAAACTACACTGGTCGATAGAACTGGAAGGTACCTGTAAATAATAGGCAGCTTATACTAACAGTACAATGTTGACAATGATGTTTAAAATCTTTTTTTACAATCTATTTAAAAATTGTTTCATCAAACTTTTTACTTAGCCATTTGGTGATTAAATTAATATTAATGATAAATTTTATTACTTAAAATAGGGCTAGTATGTGTATAAAGATATAAATGACTGAAAACATGGTTTTATAATGTTACTGAAATGTGTGAATTGAACTACAAGTTAAACCAACTATTAATTAACTGTGGCAAGTTCATCAGCAGAAAAAATGCTATAGTGTTCAATTATCTGATGAAACTGGGATGCAGACATCGTAATTTTATCTTTCAATTCTGGAATACTATGAAACATTTCAAGTTTTTGCAAATCAATTGAGGAATTTTCTCTCTGGTTGATCATAGCAAATTCAATACCAACGTATGGCTCAAAACATAAAATTTCATTTAACAGCACTCTATTAGTATCTTCAATAAAATGAGCTCGATATTTTACTTCCTTACGAAAGTGTGGTTTTAATTTCTCTAAAGGAATTCTTTTTGCCTCTTCAAAATCTGAGTAATTCTGTGGTGGTGGATAAAGAACATACGTGCAACTATTAAACTCGATTGTCCCAAGGTCCTTTATGTTTTGCTCAATATTGTGAAAAACTTGAAAAACTTTGGATCTAAGCTCAGCTAATTCCACTTGTGAAGAAATAGAACTCCTACATACTAAATAAAAATGTTGGTCGTCTTTTAGTTCTACAATCAACTCGATCTGCTTATCAGTGCACATGAAAAGACCATTTTTCCATACATGAATTCTTCTAGCATAGTAATGATCATCCTTCACCACAGCAAATTTGTATGTCAAGTGAAGCAAAAGATTGTGGAGAAAACGTAAACCCCATTTATGTTTGTTTTCTATCAAGAAGGCAGAAATAACATTATTATCTTTTGAATTATCATAAACATTACTTTCCCTTTCTTTTTTTATAAGACCTGGGAAAAAGAACAGTTTCTCTGTTTGATTGCTTGTAAATCCAATAATTTCGGCAGTACTATCAGAGATTTCTTTGCAAAACTCTACAGAAATCATATAATTTAGGATAAGATCAATTTCGACTTTTAAACTGCTAAATATTTCGTTTAGTTTAGAATATGGTACAACACCAGTATTAAAAGTTTCCAGAGAATGATTTGGACTATCGGGAAAGTATTTTGGCGAAAACAAAGAATTGGCATTGCTAAATAATTGACGTTGTACTTTTTTTCCTATAATCCACCATTCCGATTTGTCGCTTGATGGTGGTTTCAACAGCATGATGTCACTCCGACAAAATAACTTGTCAAGATACTCCACCACTGCATCAAGCCTTTGTGGAATGATCATACGTGAACAAGATCCATATGCTCTGATAACATAATTATCCAAACTAAATATTCTGTTTTGCTTAATTTTTGAGATTAAATCTTTAACTTGACAAGGATGGTCAGGAAACCATTCTTGAATAAAATAGAGAAGCTCATTAGTAACCATGCAGCTATTAACTGGCTCACAAGATATGAACAAATCTTCTAAGTATGCCATCAACTGACATGCAGGAGATGTATCAGCTTCTTTACTATTTAAAAATAATGGATGTTCATTTTTGTGGAGGGGTGTTGCATCACAAAAATTTAAATAAGTAGTAAGATCTCTAATTCTTTGTTCTTTTTCTGCATCACTCATAATATCATCATGGCTACAAATGAGAAATAAATGAACAGAAGCTGTATTTATTGGCACATGACCTCGGACAAATGATAACCAATGGTCAATTTGCTCCTTATTCTCTTTTAAACTGTCAGTACCCTTTACAAGCAAAAAAAATGCAAAAGAATTTCTTCTATCCTCTGCAGCTAATGTCATGAGATTTTCAAGAAGGACTGAGTGAGTTGTTTCAAATTCAATTTGACCAGCAAAATCATAAAATATATATCGATAGTTATTGCTAGGATTTACATATTCATTCGTCACAAGACCTGTTGTAGGCTTGTCTATCTCTATTGCTTTTCGGTCATTCATAATCATCATTCGTAGCGTTTCAATCAGAGTAGTTTTTCCAACTCCTGAATTTCCTAATACAATAATACCAATTCCTAAAGAGTTAACAATGGCTGTACTATAGGATGAAAATACTAAATTATTGTAAATAGCTGAACCTTGAGCAACTAAATACAAAAGACCATCATGAGACCCTGATTTGTGGGATAAAATAAGTGGCTTACCAGAAAAACTATCTTTGTTCAACGACTCTACTGCATTGTGTTCATTATTTTCAAGTAGCTTGAACACCATCCAGTCTTGTGGACTTGAGCACGCACAATGTAGAGGAGTGAAATACCCTTTGTTCACACAGTTCAAGTCAGCAAACTTTTTGCTAACTGAATCATAAATATTTTCAAATGTTTTATGATAATTATTAATCGCGAGATAATGTAAAATTGTGTTGTCATAAGAATCTTTCAGTTCATTTATATCTGAATATATATTTGTATTAATAGCAAGGTCACAAATTAGAGATGTCGCTTGCTGTTTATCTGATGCTTCATTTAGCGTGAGTGTAAACAAATAAAATAATAATGGCATTGTAATGCTTTGAATGGTTGGCCCAAATAATGACCAATTAACTGGGGAACAATCACAGCAAGTGCACAACATATCCTTCCCACAAGAAGAAACAATAGACCTTAAAAAGTCATATTGATGATTGTCAGCTGCTAGACATAATGGAGATTTCATATGGTCATTATACCACAAATCTTTTGCATATCCTGCCTTGAGTAAATACTCAGCATTATCAATAACTCCATTACGAAAGGCAAAATGTAGTGCGGTATTTCTATTTCTCCCTGTATATGTTGGATTACAGAGTTTACATTGAACCATGTATTTCAAAATATCAATAGTTCCTTCTTGTGCAGCAACAACATGGAAAATATTTTCCCCTTCTTTATTAATAAAATTATCAATTCTTTGACCTTTAGTAATGCTCTGAAGCAACGCCTTTAAAAGCTTCAAGTTTTTTTCTTTACAAGCTAAGTGTAATGGTGTATTGCCATCTAAATTACGAACAGTAACTGAACAATGCTTTAGACAAAGTTTAGCCATTTCCACTAAGTTGTATTTACAACACATATGTAAGACAGTGTTTCCATTTTTATCCTTTGTGTCTGGAAAACATCCTCTCACATCAAGCATATAGGAAAATAAATCAGAGTTATTCATTATACAAATTCTCTGCAGAGGAGTACACCCATGTATGTTATCTAATAAATTTATATCTGCACTAATATCATACGAGCCTTGGTTGCCAGCTAAAGCTTCAACAATGTCATGTTCATAACTATTAATCCAGCAAGCAATGTGAATGAGAGTTTGACCCATATAATTTTGTAATTTTACAGGATGTGCTCCCTGTAACAATAACTTCAATAAAACATCCTTCCATTGAAACCTACACGCTATGTTGGCAACCGTTTCATTAGTCATATGATTTATAATGAACACGTCACATGAGGAATAATTAAATAAATAAAATATCATTTCCTTATTCCTGTTGCGAAAAGCATTAAACAATGGAGTGTCTCCTTTAACATCCTTCAAATTTAAACTTTCAACCTTCAATAAATTATTATATTTTTTCATGTATTCCAACCCTGTAGGGTTACAAGTAACAATATGCAACATGCTCTCTTCATGCTTATTCCTTACAGCTAAATCAGCCTTGTTGTCAATAAGCAGTTGCACTATGGCAGTGCGATCTCTCCTGAAAGCAATATGCAGTGGAGTTTCTCCATCTGAATTCTTCTCGTGGATCACTGCTTTATTTTTATTTATGAAAAATTCTGCAATATTGTAGGATCCCCATTCACATGCTATATGAAGGCAAGTATTACCTGCACCATTTTTAGAGTAAGGGTCAACACTATTTCTTTCAAAATCCTGAAAGATTGTAGTAACCATTTTTAGATCACATGATATACAAGCTGCATGTAATAAAGTGTCACCACGTTCATTTGAAATGTCAAAAGAAGTGAATGGTTGAGAAAGTAATTGAAAAAACTCCAAGTCTCCTCGTTTGGCTTTAAAAAATGGAATTGTTTCATTACAAAAAGGACTACCGTTTCTGGTATAATAGGTGGACCGAAGATATTCTTCCATATTAGGACATGATAGAAGGGGCATATCATGATAATAATATGATAAATATTTAATAACATCTTCATATTGCTTTTCACAAGCTAACATCAAAACTGATGGTATATATTGCTTGAAATTAAAATTTAGAACAAGATCCAGTTCTGCCAGATAAAAATCCAGCAAGGGCAGCTCACCTTTCAGACAGGCAGTGTGAAGAGGTGTGTAGCCCCTTTTGTCAGGTGCAAACACTTGTATAAAATCGTTTGGCAATTTAATGAATTTATTACCAGAAAAAATACGATACAAAATATCATCATTAAATTCTACAAGTTTACTCCACTGCCTTTCCACTTTAATAGTATTAAAAGCAATGAGCCTCATGAGTTGAATATTATCACTTTTAGTGGCCAAGTGTAACCATGTTTCTCCTTGATAATTTTTATATGAGCAGCTGAAAGAAATAGGACATTGATACAAGTAATCCATTATTTCTACTTGCCCATTTTCACAAGCTGTGTGACAAGGTGTATTACCAAATTTATCAGTTACTTTTAAACTACAGCCAAATATCTCAATCAGAGTACGCAATGCATCTAGATGCCCTTGTCGACAAACAATGTGGAGTAATGTCTCGTCCCGTTCACCAATTCTTTTAAAAAAATTATATTTTTTATTCATCAATAGCTTTGGTAATGACGACTGGTTTCCTTCTTTTAAAAAATGGAATAACTCTTCAAAATATTCTATACAAAAAATTTAAATATTTTTAAAACCATATCACCGCACTTACAATTCCTAATCCCTGTGTTTAAACTATCAGCACAATATAAAGTAGGAGACAAAATAAAGTTCCGGATTCTGTTCTGTAGTACGGCCGTAAAATGGTAGTCTTTTTACTGTAGTTTTTACGTTGCGTTCCGTACCATTTTGACCAAACAGCCGACAACGTATACTAAAACGGTAAAAAACAGTAAAGCTTTTCCATCGATTCACTGGTATTTTCTATAGGAACGCTTCCATAGCTATATCAGCAAGCTAAGGCCTTCACCCGTTAAAAGCTGCGGGATGCAAAAAAGATCATGCAAAAATTTAACTTGCTTCATAAAGCTGTAGATTGAAGTTTCGACTGGCAAACAGCTATAACCAGGTCTGCACTTCGTAGGTCTTCTGTTAGTTACTGATGGACTTTCAGTAGTAAAAAATATAAGCCTGAGAAGGTCCTAACATCGAGAAAACATCGATTCTGTGTGGTGGTCGAACTAACAATTCTCCACGAGACAACTTCGAATGGGACAGCTTCATTTTTACCTGAGAAGCTCCACCCCACGAGCCTGTAAACAAAAAATCGGAATGTTTTAATCTGGATAAACGATTATTTATAATTTCTAAGAGCGAGGCATGCGGTGAATGAGAAAGATTAAAAAACAGTAACACCGGTCTAACGGAACAGCCGTTTTTTTTAATCATGTGACAGCAATTCTACGGAACGGAATTGAACTTTATTTTGTCTCCTACTGTAAATAGAATTTATTCGGACTTCAAAATCACTAATTACAACTAGAAAACACACTCAAGTAGTGGTGCAAACAAGCTGGTTGTCTATAACCACTATTGAGAAATTTATGCACTATGAGTCATCAATGTGTTTGACTAATAATTTAAAACAAGTTTTGACCCTTCTTACACCAGAATAGACTATTCTCAAAAAGGAGAAATGAAACGAAATAGAAATGTGATTAAAATGGTCATAACTTAATCATTACGGTCTTTAATATAGAAATTATAGCTCATATCTGAAATCTAGTAGAAACTTCACTACTTAATAGGCAACAATTTTAACTTGGCTCGTCAACACTGTGTGCATAAGCAACATGGTTATAGTACTCAGTTTATCAGTCAGTCAGTAATTCTGTCACACAACAACAGATCTCGTAAACAGCACCCTCTGGAAAGCATCAAAATGTTTTATTGGAAAATTTCAGGCCCTTTACTGTGCCAGAATTTTTTATTTCAACTTAATTTTTAAGAAAAAGCTGGGGTTTTTTTTTACCATAGGATCATAAGCTTTTGTTATAGTGCACCAAGGCATGCAGTTCCAAAAACTTTCTGCAACAATATCTCTATAATGCAATTTTTTTTGTGACTAAATATTAATATTATGTTTTATGGCATATATATTCAATTCTATATATTTGCTGAATTTTATTACCTTTATTTCGCTATATATTACACTAGCCGTCAATTTAGGCGGGCAATTACGTCATTGCATAATAATTTTAATCGGGCGATTACGTCATGCAATTTGCCGCGTGGTTGGTAGGAAAGAAGTGGAGTTAGTTTGCGTTCGTTGTTGAAGAGTTGTTTCTGCTATTTGAGCGATGCCGCCGAAGTCTCGAGCTAAGAGAGCTAAGATGGATAACCTGGAAATGGCCAGAGAAAAGAAGAGAAGGTTAGAAGAAAGTTCTAGAGAGAGTTCAGAGGTTACAGCTGAGAGTTTAGAAGTTGATGGTGAATTCAATATAAGTGAGCTGCTGACTATGTCTGAGAGTGCCTTGGAAGCTTTAGATACTGATGATGACAATGTAGATCCTACTTTTGATATAGAAGATGCTGTACAATCCGATTCAGAAAATTTATGTGAGAAATTTTGTGAAGATTTTGTGTTACAGTTGGATGCTGATCAGAGAATTGGATTAGGTGTTTTCTTAACATTTCAATTGGAAAAACACTTCCAATTAGGAAGTACTAAGGCAGCAGAGTTAGCTGGAATGATGATAAATCGGTCCGACAGATCTGTTAGAGCATGGAAAACTAAGTTCTTAGAAACCGGGGAACTTCCTGATTGTAAGCAAGGGAAATATCAGCGCAGCGGTGTACTTTGGAGTGATGAGAGCTTTAATAAAAAGGTAACAAAGTATGTCAGGAATAATAATAATGTTAAAGGAAAACCAAATTTAACTATCTATAGCTTTTGTACTTGGATAAATGATGATTTCCTTCCGAATGAAACATTACAGCCTGGCTTTCCTCGAAGAATATCTACAGAAACAGCACGAAAATGGTTGCATCAACTTGGATTTGAAGTTCTAAAAAAAAGAAGGGGACATTTGTGGATGGACATGAGCGAGAAGATGTTGTTGAGTATCGCCAAAAATTTCTCAGAAAAATGATAGGTTTAGGTTTTCTTAATCAAAGTAATGCTCCAACAGAAGAAGCTAAACAGGCACTTTGTCAATTTAACTTAAATCCTCAACCAAGTTTAGTAGAAAAAACTGTTATAATTTTCCACGATGAATCGACCTTCCAGTGTAATGATGATGAAACTACATTTTGGGGAGAAAAAGGAACTGCAGTTATGAGGCCTAAGTCTAGGGGAAGTGGTATTATGGTTTCTGACTTTATTGAGGAAAGAAATGGATATTTAAGTCTAAGTCGGGAAGAATATGATATAGCAAAAGTATCCGATAGCAATGTCAGAATGTATGCCAGACAATTTCTTGAGTATGGTGAGTCGCGTGAGGGGTACTGGACATCTGACAAATTTGTAGAGCAGGTTGCGAGAGCAGTGAAGATTGCAAATATAAAATACCCCAAGTCCAATGGATGGCGTGTTGTCTGGATCTTTGACCACAGCAGTTGCCACGCGGCCATGGCTGATGATTCACTGGATGTAAATCAAATGAATGTGAAACCTGGAGGAAAACAAAGAAAGATGAGAGATGGGGTATTTGATGGAAAAATTCAAAAAATGATTATGTCTAATGGAGTAGCAAAGGGTTTGAAAATGGTACTTGAAGAGCGTGGGGTGAATACAACTGGGATGAATGCCGATAAAATGAGAGAAGTCTTAGGCAATTTTTCAGACTTTAAAAATGAAAAATCAAGAATAGAGAGAATTTTAACTGAGAAACATGG